>Ga0315283_10002152_pt1 | contig 16357 bp, 18 predicted proteins | sample YL17G09_0_MG_FD_204541 | JGI IMG/M metagenome (GOLD analysis project Ga0315283, IMG submission 204541) | Sediment microbial communities from Yellowstone Lake, YNP, Wyoming, USA - YL17G09_0 | ecosystem: Environmental > Aquatic > Freshwater > Lake > Sediment | place: USA: Wyoming | collected... | reverse complement strand
TTATATTTCTTCTACATGTCAATAAGATGGAATTCGTGACATGGTTTTTTTAAAGAAATTTTAATGATTCTGTAATTTAAATTCATTCTAAATATATTAGATTGAATATCAATATGATGAAAATATACTTATATGTTAATTTATAAATTGGTTTCATCGAGTGATTTTAAATCATTAATGGCCACACAACCAAGTCCCCTTTTAAGGGAACCCGGTGAATGGTTTAGCACTGTTGGTTTTCAATGGTTCTTGAGAATTTATAGTTGAGTTGAACCATCTCAGAACAACAGTAAAGAAAATGCAGCAATACTTAACTATTTACTAGGATTCGGAGCTATTCGACCTAATACTTGGAATACCTTTATTTGCGCTGTAATACCCTGAATTTAAAGAAGTAATGGGCTTCATTCAGTATGATGTTTATTAAATTCCATCAGGACAAAACAATAAGTTTTATTTAACGACCGTATAATCAAACTGTTTTGAATTTTCATTTTTAAACATATAAAGTTCGATTAATCGCTTTTCATAAATCAAAGTTCTTTTTATCTTTGTTTGTACATATAATAGAACTATTATGATTTTTGGATATGCCAGAGTTTCTACTAAGGAACAAAAACTGAATTTACAGACGGATGCGCTTAAGAAAGCCGGTTGTGAAAGGATCTTCCAGGAGAAAGCTTCCGGGAGATCTCCCAACCGGCCAGAGCTTTTAAAACTCCTGGAACAAATAAGACCGGGAGACACTTTAATAGCTTTTAGCGTGGACCGCCTGGGGAGAACCACAAGGGAGCTGATAATCCTTTTAAATGATTTTAAGGAAAAGGGGATAACATTTAAAAGCCTGTCCGAGGGAATTTTTGATACGTCGAGCCCGATGGGAGAGGCAATATTTCAAATTATTGCCATCCTGAAGGCGATGGAGGTAAATGTTTTGCGGGAGAGAACAATAAAAGGAATAGAAGCAGCCAGGGCAAGAGGAGTAAATGGAGGAAGACCGGCAGGATCTTATAACAAGAAGAAAGCCTCTGCAGCTGTTACGCTTTACAAGCAAAAAAATTCAATTAACTTTATTGAGGATAATTTAAATATAAGCAGATCAACAATATATCAATACCTTAGGAACGAAGGAGTAGTTATTAAAGGATTCAAGAAGGTTAAAAATAATTGAATCTGCTGCGTTCTACTAACGTACTTTATAATCCGTTTCGTGAGGCGACCCCTCCTACGAGCCATCGTTTCTCCAATAAAAGCAAACGCCCTTTAGCTGCTGCTTTTTTTAATAATTCTATCAAATTTTGACGGATCTTGTCTACTGTCCCAAATTGTCAGTATCTCAATTGAACTTTCTGTTTCGCGATATGTGAAAAAATAATCCTTTACAATTTTTATTCTAACATCTGGCACGTCAGTTTCCTTACCAATCTTGGAGTGCCTACTAAGCAAGTCTGCGGTATCTTCAAATATTTGATTAAGTTTTTTACTGTAAAGAACCGATTTGTTTCGTTTAGTCCAATATTCAAGTATTTGAAATCTATTTAAATGGGCAAGTCTTGACCAAATTATTTGTTTAACCATTCGTCAATTTCTTTATTGGCTTGCTTACTAGTCAAGAAATCCCCTTTGTTTATTTGGTTTATTGCCGTATCTATCGCAACCTTATGATTATCTGACAGCCTATAAATCTCTGAATCCACAAAACTATCATTAAGAAGTTTATAAACATCCATTAACAATTCGTTATCGGTCAATTGATTTATCTTCCCAATTACCTGTTTCTTTATCTCAATTGTAGTCATAATAATCTTTTTTACAAAGATACATTACAAATCAATAATTCGCATCTATTTTCAGTACTCTTAGGTTTTATAACCTTGCAGGTAACAACAAATAAGCAACTGGTTGTGGTTATTTCAGCCTTAGAAACAACTCATACAAGATGCAAACATCCTGCTACTTGCCGTTTATCTCCTCTTTATCTTATTACTACGTAGCTTTTCTGCCTCTTTAATGTGTTCCGGCCTTGAGGGAATTTTGCCAATCTTTTTAAATAGGAGCTCGAAAGCTTCCTGTAATGCATCCTTTTGGGTAAACATCGAATCTCCCTGTTGTCTTTTCTGGTGAACATAATCCCTGATCTTCTCCAGGTGATCAGACTTAATGATGAATGTTTGCCTAATTTCTTCCGGATATTTTACGGCGAGAACTGTATTTATTTCTTCCTTTACCTCAGGACCAGTAAATAAACTACTTATTCCTTTTTTAGCTGAAATGTTCGTTTTGTCTATAGAATCTAGAAAGTTTTTCTTTGCCATATATCATATAATTAGAATGTTATTAGTATTATTAATATTACCAGTATTACTAATGTTACTAGTATTACCGGTATTGTTAATTTAATATTTCCTCGACCAGGCTTTCATAATCTTTTGCCCCGTTACTCTTAGCATCATAGCTGAATATGTCTTTACCACGAACCGGAGCCTCGGCCAATGCAACATTATCCCTGATCAGTGTTTTAAATATTTTCCCTTTGAAATGTTTATTGACGGATTCGGCGATATCCCTGTTTAGAATCTTGCGATTATCGTACTGCGTGATAAAAACGCCACCAATAGAAAGACCTGAATTTAGATTTTCTTTCACCATCGCAATAATATCCGTTAACTTATCAAGTCCATGTAGCGCAAGAAACTGGGCTTGCAGAGGTATAAAAATTTCGTCAGCAGCTGTAAGCGCATTTACCGTGATAAGCCCAAGGGACGGAGGGCAGTCTATGAGGACATATTCATAGCTATCCTTCACTTTATCTACAAGTTTCTTTAAAATCACTTCCCGGGCAAACTTTGAGGCCAATTCAACCTCGATGCTTGCCAGATCCAAAGTAGAAGGGACTAAATCAAGATTCTCTGAAATTTTAATAATCGGCAGATCGTGATCTCCACGCAAAGCTCCATAAATGCTTTTTTCAACACCGGTAATTCCTAAACATTGTGTCAGGTTGGACTGTGGATCGAGATCTATCAGAAGAACCTTTCTCCCTTTCAGGGCGATTCCCGCACCAATGTTTAGTGTGGATGTTGTTTTTCCTACACCGCCCTTGTGGTTACTAATTGCAATTACTTTCTTCATATTCTGAATGTTATTAGTGTTACTCGTGTTATTAGTGTTACAAATATTACAAATGTTACTCACATATTTTATTGGTTGCCGTTGTATTTATTCAGAACTTATAAACACATGTTTGTTTTGGAATCTGTTCCCAGTAACTATAGATCCGTGAGTAGTAAAAAATCAAAATTTTGGGGCAAAAGAAGCGATTTACGCCACTTAAAATATTTTTTCAAGACCTACTCCTGTAGATAGTCTTCCTCGATTAGATAGCGGGCAAAGGCTGCATAGCTAGTCGATGTTTCTTTTTCCTGCATTCTTACAAGCCTGTCATAAAGCTTCGGCAGCTGATCCGGGTTTTTCTGCAGGTGCTTAATCACTCTGTCAATCCATGCCTTGTTTTTTGGTTTGGTTGCTGCGTTTAGCCATGTTGTTAGCCACATCCGGATATAATAAACCAGATCATCAATTTTTAAAGGTTCTGGCTGTCTTTCCTTGGATATTATGACGATTTTCAACCCATTCACGGTCCTTCCGCTTTTATCTTCGGAATAGTTGAAATACAGATCACAATTACCGGCCTCATACAAGGATTTCAATTCTTTGTGTGCAACATCTAAGACATACATTTTAAGTTGAGCATAACGAGAGTATTTTTTCTCAAGTATCATTTTTTCCCTCAGGTCGATTATTGAAATGTATAGAAACCCTGTAGATTTAAACTGTGAGCAGTATTCATAGAAACGTTGGCTATACTTGGCTTTTAAAGATATTGCAACTGTCAGGCTGTAGGTTGTAAATTTCTCGGCCAGCTCGACCAGGAAGGGGAGAATTTTATGAGACACCTGTACTTCCAGATTTGGTTCTCTCTTTAAATGCTCAAAGTAATTGATGTAGCCGACCTCTAAAACCCTTTCCTGGTCCTCAATCCATATGGACTTACGTCTAAGATTTTTTAGAGATAAATAGACCTCTCTTAGCTCGGTTCCGATATCAGGCCCCTGCAGGTCTGCTGTTTTTATCTTTATCACGAGATCATTAAAGAGATCTTTTTGGCCATCCTGCTGTTCGATAAACTGCCTTCTAACCTCTTTGATAATGTAATAAACTGCCCGTTTTTCCACTACTGTGAAGTTATATCTTGCCTGAGTTAAGACATTGGCCTGCGCTAATGTAATTTCGTTTTTACTCATGGATTAAATTTTTTCTTCAAATGTATGTAATATAAATTGGGCTAACAAATGTATACTAACAAGAGTTGTAAAAAACTAACATTCGCCCCCTTTCGAGTTGTAAAAAACTAACATTGAGTTGTAAAAAACTAACATTCACCCTTGTAATACGTTAAAATACAATTAGTTCCAGAGACGTAAAAAGAGGCAAAAAATTTACCTTAAAAATGCCTTTAGCAAAGAACGAAGAAGTTTTTAAGATTAAAACTCAAGCAGCTGACAGAATGACAGAGAGTTGAAAGAAAATAACCGGAAAGGTGAATGAAAGAAAAAACAAAACAAAAAGGAAAAGAAAAAGGCAAAAACCCAAAAAAAATTCCGGCGGCGGGGTGTTTTTATAACTACGTGATATATAGATATTTAAAAATTTTACTACTAATATCTCGTCGGGGATCCATGGCAGGGATAAGAAAAGAGCTGTAAATTTTCCCTATGCCTCATTTCGCTACAATTTATCGAATTCTAGCACGATGAAACTTGATAAATTTACGCTAACGTACGTTAACTTCCGTTTCGTCGACCCCTAGTTCAACGGCCCGGCGGTTGGGGGAGTAAACGTTGGTGGCGCAGTCCGCCTAAACGAATGATATCGCACTGCTTATCAAATCTACCAAATTTTAACTGAAATTGAAACAGAACACGAGACTTGTTTTGAAAGCACTTATTTGGTCGTAATAACAACCATAAATACTACCGCGCTGGTACATGCAATAAGTATTTATGAGAAAAATTTAATGGAGAGGACACTTTATTGAGCTTATTGCATGTGCTAATAAGATAGTTATGTAAATATTTTTTGAAAAAACTTGACTTCTTTCGTACATGTTCGTAACTTTGATTTAGTGAAGTCAAAATGTTTAATCTAATACTGTAAAACTTATGAAAAAGTATTTTTTTATCAAGGTAACATTACTCCTGTTGTTTGGCTTATGGTCAATCTCATGTCAGAGAGAAGATCGCTTTGAGCTTGAGGAAGAAGGTACAGCAATCACTAATTTTGTATCTCAATCAGATGCACTAAAGGTGGCTGAAAGTTTTGATTTTTCAAAAAAACAATTTAATTCATCCTCAGGAGAAAGTAAGGGTTCCAAAAAGGTGGTTGACATTCTGGATTTTCCAGCCAATTCAATCGAAACCTATTATTATTTGGTGAATTATGAAAAAGGTGGATTTGCAATTATTTCTGCTGATAATCGTTTGATACCTGTTTTAGCCTTTTCAGAAACAAATTCCTTTGCAACTGAAGAGAAGAATTATCCTGGAGGACTAGTTGACTGGTTGTCTGCAATAATTGAAGTTATTAAAGAAACTAGAATACTTAATGTAGAACAAACTCCAGAAATTAAAGCTTTGTGGGATAAATATTCCGTTGAAAATGATACAGTTAAACATGGTAATTCGAAAAGTACCATGTTTGATCCTTCGGATTGTCCTTATGAAGGTTATACTTTTTATACTTCTCAGCAATATGGACCATTGTGCTCCACTCAATGGGGACAAGAGGAACCATTTAACAATTATGTTGAGTATTTAGGGTGTAGTAATACTTCAAACGGCCGAGCAAAAACAGGATGCGCTGCAACCGCTATGGCTCAAGTTATGAAATATAACGCTTTCCCAAATAGTTATAATTGGGGATCAATGCCTAATGATTCCGCTAATAGCGAGGTAATGCAACTAATGCTTGATTGCGGCGACGCTGTTGGTATGGATTATGATTGCTATAATTCTACGACAAGTATAACCAATATCCCCGCAGCTTTGATAAATAGTTTTAATTATACTTCAGCATCCAATGCAAGCTATAGCTATACTACGGTCAAGAATGAAATTCAAAACAATCATCCTGTTATTCTACATGGCTGGCTTAACAGATGGTCAGTCATTGGACATACATGGGTAGCAGATGGATCATTGGAAATATTTTATTATCAGTGCGTATATAATCCTTTCTATCAAGAGTATGAGTTAGTTAATACAGTCAATTATTTATACTTTAATATGAATTGGGGTCTATCAGGAACTTCTAATGGCTGGTATGCATTTAATAACTTCAATCCATCTTTCGGAACTTTCAATTATCAACCAAAAATGACTTATAATATTAGACACTAAAAAGTATACATATGAAAAAGTTACTTGTTTTTTTGTTGATATTTTCTTCCTGTAAGGAAAAAATAGAAACATCTTTTAGTGTGGATACCAGAATAGACATCCAGGTGCTGGATAGCTTAAGGAATAATCTGTTAAATCCTATTTTGTCAAACTCATATAAGAAAGAGGAAATTAAAATATATTTTATGGTTAATGGTGAAAAAACGTATATCTATGAACCATTAATGCAGTTTCCAAATCGATTTTATATTTATGATAATTTCAACAAAGGGCATTACCATATACGGATATTTCCAAATGATTCAAAAAATGAAGAACTTCCGGTCACATTAATTCAATGGGACACTAACGACACAGATACAATAGTCTGCCATTTTAAACGGTCAGAATATGATATATATTGCGATTATCTGTGGTACAATGAGATGTACATTGACGCTGCACATTCAAGTAACCGTTATTTTTCAATTGTAAAGGAAGGCAAAAAATGATCCATTATTAAGCTATGAACTTGAGGATAGGTGGTTTTTTTATCTGTACTTCTTTCAGACATAGCCTTAAATTATGCCCAAAGTATTTTATTCATTATTATTTGAAGTATACCAGGATTAAATATAAATAATGAATAGGCAAAAAAGCATGTGTTTTGCAGCGAAGTGATGGTTGCAGGGGCGAGCTGCAAAAACTCTTGCTTGTGGGTTGGAAGTCCAGGTGTAATGAGGGTTCGGTGCAGTTTGCCTTACAGCTAACTCCTTTGTACCCCTGAACTTTTCAGGGGTAAACAACAATATCCCGTGTGTCCCCGTTTTACCTGGCTGAATAGTGACCTTTGGCTGAAACAACAGTCACCGTGACCGTTTCCTCGTATATCCGGTATATTAACCGGTCTTTTCTGTTGATTCTACGAGACCAGTATCCTGAATAGCCATATTTGAGTTGCTCTGGCTGTCCAATTCCCTCACTTGGGGTGTTTTGAAGCTCAAAAAGTATTTTCTTAAGCTTTTCAATGGATTTTTTATCACCGGACCGATCAAGCGCCGAAATATCCTCTTTTGCTTCTTTAGTGATATGTATTTTGTACATGGATCAAAGAGATTCGAAAAATGCCTTAATATCCTCCTTATTTTTGAGGACAATGTCACCTGACTTATCACCACTTTCATGTTTTTTTAGCCGTCTCTCCAATTCTTCAATGTTTCGGGGATCATCAAACCACGGGTCACTACTTGGACTTGGGTTTTCTGGTATGTTGTTTCCCCTTGGTACAAGTTCTACAAATTCATTTTTCCGCTTGATAACGACTCTCTCTTTAGCTGCCAAATCAAAGTATTTTTTCTGACTGTCTCTGAATTCTCTGCTGCTTACTACTAACATTTTGTTTAATTTAATTGTGTACCATTTACGGTACAAATATAATCCTTTTTCAAATAGGATACATTTGACTAAAACATCAAAATGTCAATCATAGCCAGATATGAATATTCTGACTCTTCTTTAGAAAGAGTTATTTCCCGTCCTGACAAGGGGTTTTTTAAGGACCCCTTGTCAAGCCGAGAATAACTCTCCTGGTTTGCCTTGTTGTTCTTTTCTCCCAGATTCATTGAGCAAAGAAAACTAAGAAAATTCATAATACAACCCTGCGAAGCTCCACATATATTTCTATTTTATTTCTTTGGGCATTTCACGGGAGAGGGCGTTTGCTTTGCTAACGTTTTTAATTGTTCCCGTGATCGTTTTGCTGCGGGCTCCACTTCGCTACGGAAGCCTTGAAGTAGAAAAAACTTCTTCGTGTTCCTGGCCCTACACAGCACTAATGCGAGTAGTAAAAAGAAAGATAGTAGAACTTAATATTCACGTTGTGCAGAAATGTTTCTGAAGGAAAGCAAGATGGAATCAGGCTAACCTGATTCTGCTATCAGGATGCTCCTGATATTCAATGATATAAAAAATGTTACTGTTACTATAAATTAATGAAAATGTTACTATAGAATAAAAATATTGTTACATAGTGAAGATATTAAAAACATTATATATACTTTTATGGTACTAAATAGTAACATTATGGTTGAATATGCGCTAATAAAAGTTAGGCCTGAAACAAAAAAGGTTGCTTCCAGATTGGCTAAAAAACATAGCCTAAACATGCTGGATTTCATGGAAGCAATGGCACAATATTTTGATACAACCGGGGTAAATCCAAAAGACCAGGTAATACTTTCTCCGGCAGAAGAACTTAAAAAATTCCGGGATACAATAGTGTCATTCATGAGAAAACAGGAGAATGATTTTATAAAACCCACCTTCGGAAAAATGGATACTCTGATTGCACGGTTTACAGATTATATAAATGAAGAAGCTCCCAAAAAAGGAGAGACCCCAGGGCAAAACAAGATAAAATCTTTAGCTCTTTCCGGGGAAAAAAGTGAGGAAGAAAAAAGAGTACCTCCGGTAAGTGAAACTGCAAAAAATGATTTAAATTCTGAGGAGTATAAATTACTCCAGGAGAAGCTTAATAAAGCAGAATTGAAATTAAAAACAACCAAAGAATATCTTGAAAATATACTTTCACACACGGAAAATAGATCTACAGGTTTTGAAAGAAAACCGGTTATTGAGCTTCCAATGGGAGATATAAACGAGTATAAAAAATACTTAAAAACGCTTTAATGTACGTTAAGATTCACTCGTCAAAAAAGGATAATAACCGGGGTAGTTGTAACTCCCTCATTAATTATCTGGAGAAAGAGAACCTGGAGAAGGATCTCTTGAGCCAGACGAAGTTTTTTGATCAAAGTAGCAGTGATGTTTCTTTCTATTCAGCCCAGGCAATTATTGATAATAACAAAGGGAAACTGGGGAAAGACGAGACCAAGTTTTACATGATCTCTGTTAACCCAAGCAAAGACGAATTAAAGCATATTGGAAGAAATGTTTCCGGAAGAGACATAAAAAATATATCTCAATTAACCGGCATCGAGCTGAAGCGTTACGAGGAAGCTTTGAAGGATTATTCCCGGAAAGTTATGGATGACTACGCTAAAAATTTCAACCGGGGATTAACAGGCGAAAGCCTTGTTTATTTTGGAAAGGTTGAGCATACCAGGTATCATGGAAGAGACTCAGCGGGAGTAAAAGAAGGACTATATAAAGCCGGCGATAAGAAGGAAGGATTACAAACACACGTGCATGTTGTGGTTTCAAGAATGGACGAGTCGAAGAAGATCCGCTTAAGCCCGATGGCAAATGCTAAAAACTCCAAAAACATTATAAACGGCAAAGAGGTCCAGATCGGCTTCGACCGAATGAAATTTGTACAGAGCTGTGAAAAGAGCTTTGATACAAATTTTGATTACAACCGCTCGCAGTGGCATAAGTTCTCTCATTATCACACGATGAAGAACCAAATGAGAAATACCGCAAAGAGTGTTGCTATGAGTATCGCAAGAGACGTACCGGGGGTAAAAGAGTATAACAAAGCTTCCCAGGTTGTAAATACTGCCGTGAACCTGGCCAGTGCTAAAGATCCCCTCGAAGCTCTATCTGCAGTCTTTAAACAGGTACCAGGAGCCCAAGAATGTATAAAGGCAATTAATTACGCCTATAATCCGTCAAAAATTGTCCTGGATATAGGTAAAAAGGCTTTATCCATGGGCTTAAACGCAGGATCTCTTTAAAATACTGGGATTGAAGCGTCAAAAACCAAAGTAAGGAGAAGATTTTAAACTTTGGATGGATAAAGAACGAAATTAAAGAAGCTTGTAATTATTCAATTAATTAGTTCGAATTATATGGTTTATGGTAATTCAAACGCTACTCTTGATCATTTTATAAATATATGTATTTGTTTTTTGGGTGTTTGGGTTTAAATATTTGAACTTAACAAGATATATTCCACTTAAAAGGGCTTTTGTGTCAAGGTTAAATTCATAATCAACATATTCATAAAACTCTGATTTTCTTAATTTTCCTGTAAAATCGTATATTTCAATTATTAAATTTTGTATAGGGGTGTTAGGCGAAATATGTAAGTAATCGTTTACAGGGTTTGGATAAATATGGATATCAGAAAAATTATCTATATCAGTAGGTGAATGAAAATGAATTTCTACTTCACCATTGTTTGAGCTTGGATTAATTATCTTACTGAACTGTCTGCAACCATTAATTCTGTCAACAGTTTGCCATAATACAGGTGGATTTACATTTCTTGCTGAGAGTTGAATATTTGAAAAACGTATTTTCTCATCAATAGGATATTCTTCACATTCATTAATTTCATATGCCTCTAATGCTACATACGGTCTAATTAGAAGAGGCAAACCCTCGACAACAAGTTCTGACTTTTTTGCAAGTACTTCAAATGATGAACTGTAGCTATAAATTGTATCTTGATTTGAAAGTAGCTTAATAATCCCTTTCAATTGGAAACCAGACTCTACTTTTATTAATGTATCATAGAAAAAGGTATAATTACTCAAAACGTACCAATTACATATGGCCCAGTAATCTCCTCCTCCTGCTGGAGATTTTCCCCACTGAAGTACAGGCTGTACTATATGGCTAACCCCATACTCTATTGTCCCCAATCCAATAAACAAATAAATAAGTTGTTCCGATTTTCTTAAAGGAGGGGATGGAACAACAAAGGTAGAACTGAAATATTCAAACGGTCCACTATCAGAAATAGAAGAATAACATTCAGCATGTGTAATCCATCCATCGTTTTTATCTATTAATTTATTAGCAGAATGAAGTGTTGCATCTTTATAAATGTTCAATTTATTTTTAAGTAGTTGTTCTTGACCTTTAATATTATAATATTCTTGATGAACTGTATTTGATTTATTATGAACAACTTGAATAGAATTTTTTAAAATACTAATATGTGAGTCATTGTTTACAAAATGTACATTCGATTTATTGGTCGGACCAAAAGGAGTGTAAACAATATCTGTATCTACTATAGATTTTACTTCATTAAATTCTAAAGTACTTTGTCCCTGAGCAACATGATAAAAAATAAAAACCAGTTGATGTATTGTAAGAAGCTTAATTAAAGTATTACTATAAAAGTTTACTTTCATTCCGTTCTATATATTTGTAAAATTAAAAAGTAATTCATTATTGTGTTAATAAAGTAATTATATGAGAGATTTTATAATTGGATAACAATATATTACGGACACTATTCTTTTAATACTGTGATAAACTGTTTTGGAGGATATGGGAATCGGAGTAATATCTAATTATCAACACATTATATCATTTTGCCTCTGGAATATGTTATCTTTTGATAAAAAACAATTAAAACAAAACACAAATCCCCAATTAAGGGGATCTGGTTATGTATTAAAAAAGTTAATAGTATATCAGATGTTCAAAGATGAAAAAATTATATTCAAATTATTTCTCTTAATGCTTTACTAATAACTGTAAACTATAGACATCCTTCCCTTCAGTAATTTGAACTAGATAACTTCCGTCCTTTAGATTGTTTATTGGGATAGTAAAAGTCTCCCCTGATTTTTTAGTGTTATAATGTAACACTCCATAAAAGTCAACTATTTTAATTGTATAAACTTTACTTAGCTCTTCAAGACTAATAGAAGTAGCTTTTTCTTTTGTGGAGTTAGATTTTGTCCTATAAATTGTCACAGACTCTGTTGCGGGGTTTGGAGATAACATAAAATAGTAACAATCTTGGATCCAAATATTAGTCTGCCCATAAGCTCCTGTTCCACAGCTATTTTGAGCACGAGCTTTAACTTGATATCCAGAAACTGAATATTCGTTATAAAAAGTTATATATGCATATGCTGCATAATTCCCTCCATTAGATGTAGAAATATTTCCATCATAAGGATATATGTCCCACGAATATGAGAAAGGATCAGTGTATGTCGGATTTTGTGTATGCGCTTGGAATGTATATTGAGTATTAGTACATCCTTCGTAAGGACCCGATACACTTACTACGGGTGTTCCAACCCAAATCGATTTAGTTGTTACAGCCCCACAGCCAGATGAAAGCGTGGCTGTTACCCATCCATCTCCAGAAGTCGATCCTCGGACAACATAATTGTCAGTATTATTGACGCTAATTTGTTGAAAATTACTGCTTTTAGTCCATGTTATTGATACTCCTGATGGCCTATTTTGAAAGGTGAATGTGGCATCAGATGAGATACAAACAGGATTTGATCCAGTAGATGAAGTTATTGAATAAGTGGAAAAAACGGGCATATTGACCACCTTACGCCGGTTTAAACTGACCACCTCCGGCCGGAGCAAATTGACCACCGCACGCCGGAGCAAACTGACCACCTGAAAAGAGTTTTTCTCATGTTTAAAAAGTAAGTTATAATCCTTACTGTTGGTTTTTATATTAACAGAGGGATTATGGCCAATAAAAAGACAGACATGAGTAAACTACGACAAATGCTGCGACTTTATGCGCAGGGCGAGAGTAAGCTGAAGATCAGCGATCTGACAGGTGTGTCTCGCAACACCTTAAAAAAATATCTTAAAATTTATGTGCGTCTGGGACTTAGCCTTCCAGACATCGATAAACGGAGCGATCTGGAGCTGGACCAGTTGTTTGGCGAAAGTCTGTTACCGGAACCGAGCGACAGGTATAAGGCCCTGGAACCATCTTTCCCCACGATGGAGAAGGAGTTAAAGAAGAGAGGCATGACACGCCATATCCTCTGGGAAAGGTACATAGCCTTAAATCCGGATGGCTTTAAGGCCTCACAGTTCAAGTATCATTATCAGCAGTGGCTCAGGCGTAGTAAACCGGTTATGCATATTGAGCACATTGCGGGAGATAAGATGTATATTGATTATGCTGGCGAAAAACTTCATCTGGTAAATAAAGAAACAGGAGAGATAAGCGATGTAGAAGTGTTTATCTCAGTACTTGGAGCCAGTCAGTTGACTTACGTAGAGGCTACCTTGAGTCAGTGCAAAGAAGATTTTATTAATTGTTGTGAGCATGCTCTTGCATATTATGAAGGAGTGCCATTGGCTATTGTTCCGGATAATTTAAAGAGTGCTGTAACAAAAAGCAGTCTTTATGAACCTACATTAAACCAGGCATTTGAGAACTTTGCTTTGCATTACAGTACCACTATATTACCTGCCAGAGCTTATAAACCCAAAGACAAAGCATTGGTTGAAGGAGCTGTCAAAATTGCTTACAGACGCATTTACTCTGTTCTGGACAACAGGGTCTTTCAAACTCTTGAAGAATTAAATGAGGCGATAAGAGAAATAGTTGAGTTGCATAATAATGCAAAGCTCACAGGCCGACCATACAGTCGCAGAGCCTTATTTGAAGACGTAGAGCGATCCGTATTGCACCCTCTTCCTGTATTACCCTATGAATTTAAACGGCAGCAATACTCTACAATATCTGTAAATGGTCACGTCTGCTTAAAGGAAGACCGGCATTATTACAGTGTTCTCTATCTATATATTGGGAAGAAAGTAAAGATCATGTACACATCCACGCACGTGGAGATCTATCACAATTATGCTTTATTGGCTCGTCATAAAAGGGACCGGAAACAATATGGGTATACCACCAACATAGAACATCTGGCCAGTACACATAAATACCTGACTGACTGGAACCCTGATCGTTTTATCAAATGGGCAGAGTCGATCGATGAATCTGTTAAAACATTTATTATCCGTCTGATGGATAGCAAAGCGCATCCTGAGCAGGCTTACAAGGCTTGTCAGGGCGTACTGGGCTACGAACGCAAGGTAGGGAGGGAAAGACTAATAAATGCCTGTAAAAGAGCCATTGAATATGAAAACTACTCATATGGTGCTATCAAGTCAATCCTGGAAAACAAGTATGATCTTTTGACATATACGGAGTTGCTAACGGATATACCACAACATGAAAATATCCGTGGGGAGAATTATTATCAGTAAAAACAATAACCATTAAATCAATAATAAATGACACAGGAAACACTCGAAAAAATAAAGAAGCTCAGGCTGTTGGGAATGGCCCGTGCTTATGAAACCAGTCTTGATAATGATAAACTTTTACACCTGTCAGCTGATGAGCTGATAGGAATGTTGGTGGAAGCAGAATGGGATGACCGTTCAAACCGTAATATTGAAAGGAGGTTACGCAATGCAAGGTTCCGTTACCAATCATGTGTAGAAAGTATAGATTATATAGCAACCCGTAATCTTGACAGGAACCAGATAATGCGTTTTGCTGAATGCACCTATATCCAAAAACATGAAAACATATTAATTACCGGAAGTACAGGTATAGGTAAGAGCTATTTGGCAACAGCCCTTGGACATCAGGCATGTACGCTTGGGTTTAAGGTATATTATGCAAACATGGCAAAACTGTTTTCCAAGTTAAAGATGGGTAAGGCAGATGGATCTTATATACGTGAAATATCAAAGATAGAACGGCAGGACTTACTCATCCTTGATGACTTTGGACTAATGCCTATTGATAATCAAAACCGCTCTGCTCTTATGGAAATCATAGAAGATCGTCATAATAAAGCATCTGTGATAATAACATCTCAACTACCAGTGAACTGTTGGCATGAAGTTATCGGAGAAAAAACTATTGCCGATTATCCGCACTATTTTATTATGTGAAGTATTTTCTTAAAGTTCCCTATTAATCAATCGATTATAAATAATTAATCTTCCTTTTGTTAGCATAATAATCTACCTTGTAATTAGGGGCAGTGCCCACTGATTAAAAGTTCAACTAAACAAAATTATTATGCAAAACAATTTCTATTTCGAAGAATTTTCTACAAGGGCATACAATTACCTTAAGGAGGAATTTTCTTACAAGTATGTCACGCTTCGACATTATCGAAGTCGATGGCTTCCAGTCAAGAAGTATATGGAAAAGCACGGGTTAAAATTTATCAACCCTGTAGTGTGTAATGACTTTTTACTCGAGTTTTATAAAGGCAGGACTCATGGAGAATTGACTGATGAAGAAAAACTCATTGAAAAGTCTGTTTCGGTACTATCCGAGTATATAGCGACCGGTTCAGTAGAAAGAAAATGTAAGGTCAGATATTTGGACGGTTCAATTGGTCTTATGATGAAGGATTTTCTCACTTTTAAGCGATCCGCTCGTTTAGGGGAAATTACACTTGATAAAATAGAAAGCCACATGAGCAATTTTAATTTTTGGCTCTCAATGAATGGCATTTTCATTATTAATGATATCAAGCACCATCACATTATCACCTTTATTAAAAGCCTTGATCCCCATAAAAAAGCTCTTATCCACGATACCTTAATGGATTTACGCGGGTTTTTCAAATTTCTTTATATGAAGGGGATCATTTCCACCAATATATCGGCTTTCATTCCAAAGGATAATTATCAGAAGCAGGCCAAATTGCCTTCATATTATACGGAAGAAGAAATTGAAAAGCTGTTGATATCGGTTGAAAGAGGAAATATTGTAGGAAAGAGGGACTACGCTATATTAGTGCTTGCCGCATATCTTGGGTTAAGGGCATCCGATATCGCACGTCTCCGATTCGAGAATTTACACTGGGATCAGAACACGATCATTCTCAGGCAATATAAGACGGGTAAAAATATTTCCCTTCCTTTATTACCGGTGGTTGGAAACGCACTTCTTGATTATATCCAATACGGGAGGCCCAAGTCTGATGAACAGCATATCTTTTTGCTTATAATATCCCCATTCCTTCATGTTCGTCCACAAACGATTGCTGGCATGATAAATCGCAGATTTTCCTATGCTGGGTTTAAATCAACTAAGAGGAGACATGGGGGCCATGCCCTCCGCCATAGTCTTGTTAAGGAATTACTTAACAATAAACAGTCCCTTCCTGTGATAAGCGAAGTGCTCGGCCACA
>Ga0315283_10002146_pt1 | contig 16374 bp, 11 predicted proteins | sample YL17G09_0_MG_FD_204541 | JGI IMG/M metagenome (GOLD analysis project Ga0315283, IMG submission 204541) | Sediment microbial communities from Yellowstone Lake, YNP, Wyoming, USA - YL17G09_0 | ecosystem: Environmental > Aquatic > Freshwater > Lake > Sediment | place: USA: Wyoming | collected... | reverse complement strand
CCGTTATCGATGGGCGGGCAGTATTAACTGACTTTTTAAAGGTGATATTTAATTTTTTAATATTTACCCACTTCCCCCACGTAATAAGTGCAGGGTTGGTTACGGTCGCATTTTTTATGCTTGGAATAAGTTCATATCACTTGGTGCGCCATAACGAGACAGAATTATTTAGAATTTCGTTTCGAATGGCGGCAATTATTGGCGTGATCGGAACAATTACTGTCGGTATTTTTGGTCACGCCCAGGGTCAACAAATTCCTCATTATCAACCAATGAAATTAGCTTCGCTTGAAGCTTTATATGAAACTGAAAATCCTGCTGCTCTTTCCATTATTAGAATCGAAAATCCATTTACAGATACTGTTATCCTTGATATTCGCATACCAGCTTTGCTTAGTTTTATGACATTTAATCGATTCTCGGGTGAAGTACAGGGAATTTACGAACTTCAAAAACAGTATGTGGAACAATTTGGTCCTGGAGACTATATTCCACCACCATTTATTTTGTATTGGAGTTTCCGCTCGATGGTGGGTTTAGGTCTGATTATGATTTTAATTAGCCTGTTTGCCCTCGTTGTTGACTTGAGAAATCTTTATGGGAAGGTTCCATGGTTTTTAAAATTACTTCCATTGACAATCGTCTTGCCATACCTTGCAAATACAACGGGATGGATCCTTACTGAAGTAGGAAGATTTCCTTGGGTTGTCTATGGGTTGGTCAAATTACAAAATGGTGTTTCGGTAGTAGTAAAAAGTGGTACGCTCTTGACTAGTTTGATCGGTTTCATTTTGGTCTACGGGTTGCTCATCACAGCAACCTTGTACCTGATGTTTAAATATGCAAAGGCAGGTCCTCTGGTTACAGTAGAGGCTCCTGCAGATATCACACCATCCTTGATTAATCCACCCGAACCGCAAGAGGAGGCATAATTATGGCCCTTAATACTTTATGGTTCATTTTAATTGCGGTCCTATATACAGGTTTCTTCGTCTTGGAAGGTTTCGATTTTGGAGTCGGGATATTGTTGCCATTCCTGGGAAAAAACGATCTTCAACGGCGCACCATTATCAATTCCATCGGACCTCACTGGGATGGAAACGAGGTTTGGTTGATCGTTGCAGGGGGTGCAACCTTTGCAGCCTTTCCTAATTGGTATGCTACATTATTTAGTGGCTTCTACTTTCCATTATTCCTGGTGCTTATAGGTTTAATTATCCGCGGTGTGGCATTCGAATTTCGAAGTAAGGATGCTAATCCAAAATGGCGGAACCTTTGGGATTGGTGTATTTTTATCGGAAGCCTCTTACCCACCATCCTTTTCCCCATTGCTTTTGCCAATATATTACGCGGAGTCCCTATCGATGCAAATATGCAATATATTGGGGGATTCTTTTACTTGTTGAATCCTTATGCTTTATTAGCAGCCCTAACAGTGACTATGCTATTCACCCTGCATGGAGCAACTTTCTTGAGCGTTAAAACTACAGGTGAAGTTGAGCAAAAAGCAAAAGAACTTGTCCGTTGGCTCTGGTTATTGGTAGTTTTATTAATCGTTATTTTCCTGGGTACCACATACATAATCACAGATGCACGGGAACGAATAAATTTCCTTATGGTAATAATTCCGCTGATTGCAGTTGCTTCGATTTTGGTGGCTGGATATTTCCTGTATAAAGGACAATTTGGGCGTATATTTTTCATGAGCTGCCTGACTGTCGCTTTCTTAGTGTTCACAATTTTCACTTTACTCTACCCAAGGGTCATGGTTTCCAGTTTAAATCCTGAATGGAGCCTGACTATTCAAAACGCGGCATCCTCCCCATATACGCTTAAATTAATGACGATAATCGCCCTGATATTCCTACCAATTGTATTGATCTACCAGGGGTGGACGTATTGGGTCTTTCGTAAACGCGTCTCTTCTGATCCGAAACAATTGACATATTAAAGTCTAAACAAGTCACGCGGTCAGCTTTTTTCCTGAACAGCCGTTCACGAAAGCATGCTGACCGCTGATTATTTACCCATATGAAACTAAACCCACGTCTACTCAGGGAAGCCAGGCAATCACAAATTACAATCATCCTATCCATCTGTTTGGGTCTGATGGCGGGAATTTTAAGTATCTTCCAAGCGCGTGAAATCAGCAGGCTGATCGATCAGGTCTTCCTGCAAGGTAAAAATCTCGAAGCGGTATCCAGGATCTTAATTACAATACTCATCATAATGCTGATTCGGGCTGGTTTTGCTTGGAGTGGAGATTTGTTTTCTTTCGCAGGTGCGCGTCGCATTAAACAAAACCTGCGCATGCGACTTTATGCCCATATTACTGATATAGGTCCAGTGTATCTCAGAAGTGAAGCCGGAGAATCGGAGGTCAGAACTGGAGAGCTGATCAATGTCGCTACCGAAGGGATTGACGCGCTTGAATCCTACTATAGCCTGTACCTGCCTCAAATAGCACTTTCTGTCTTGATCCCCCTTAGCATATTGGTTTTCGTGATTCAAACAGATCTCCTTTCAGGAATAATCTTATTAGTCACCGCACCTTTACTTCCCCTATTCATGTACCTGATAGGCAGTGCAGCAGAAACCACCACTCGTAAACAGTGGAAAGGATTAAGCCGGATGAGTGCCTATTTTCTGGATGTGCTTCAAGGGTTGACCACATTAAAGTCATTTGGGCGAAGTAAAGACCAGGTGCAAGTAGTTAAAAAGGTTAGCGAACAATACCGCCAATCCACCATGGGCGTGCTCAAAGTCACCTTTCTTTCAGCGCTTGTCCTGGAATTAATAGCCACCCTTAGTACGGCAGTGGTTGCTGTAGAGATAGGTATCAGATTGCTCTACGGGAAGGTCTCATTCGAACAAGCTTTTTTTGTGATCCTGCTTGCGCCTGAATTCTATCAGCCACTGCGTTTATTAGGCACTCGTTTCCATGCCTCCATGGGAGGTGTCGAAGCCAGCAAACGCATATTTGGTATCCTTGACCTCCCGGTAACGAAAGCTGCAACTATCTCCAATACCACGATCCATACTTCAATTAGGGATGATCAACTTCCATCGATAGTCATAAAGGATCTGAGTTATGCATATTCCAATAATCGCGTTGCGCTTCAGGGAATAAACTTCGAAATCCCTGCCGGAAAAATGACTGCCCTGGTGGGAGAGAGCGGGGCAGGAAAAACCACACTTACCTGGCTATTATTGCGTTTTCTGCAACCAAAAAGTGGGGACATCTTGGTGAATGGGGTAAATCTATCTAAAATACCTCCCCAGCAATGGAGGGATAGCCTGGCATGGGTGCCTCAAAACCCATATTTATTCAATGACACGATTACCGCCAATATCAAGATAGCGAAACCTGAAGCAACCGACGCAGCAATACAGCATGCTGCCCGTTTGGCACGTGCGGATGAATTTATTGTTCAATTACCGCAAGGGTATGCCACCATGATTGGTGAACGTGGTACAAGGTTGAGTTCAGGTCAGGCACAACGGATTGCACTGGCACGGGCATTTCTCAAAGATGCACCATTCCTTATTCTGGATGAAGCCACCTCCCATCTGGATCCTGAATTGGATGCCTTGTTGCAGGAATCATTGGCGTTACTGAGCCACAGTCGAACGGTATTGGTGATCGCGCACCACCAATCAACACTCGCCAGAGCAGATCAAGTGATCAGACTAGCCCGCGGTAAGGTGGAACAGACCCATGAGATTACCCATACAACCAGTCTTTTGCAAGTAAGGCCGCAGAGTTTTTTACAACCATCCTCCGCCAAAGCTCAGATCGGAGATTCTGGGGTGCAAAGGGAACAGGAACACCTGAATCTCAAGAAAATCCACACCAAACCTGTCGAGCTCCGCTTGATTAAGCTTCTCTCTCCATTCACGGGTCGAATCCTCTTATCAATATTCCTGGGTTTTGCAACAATCGCCAGTGGCATCGGTTTGATGGCTACCGCTGCCTATATTATCTCAGCGGCAGCGCTACATCCGTCTATTGCTGAATTGCAGGTGGCAATTGTGGGAGTGCGCTTTTTTGGATTATCACGCGGCGTATTTCGTTATCTTGAAAGGTTGGTTTCCCATGATGTGACCTTCCGCCTGCTGGCACGTTGGCGGGTTTGGTTCTACCAGGCATTGGAACCACTATCACCGGCTCGTTTGATGCAATACCATAGTGGTGACTTGCTTAGCCGCGTGATTGGTGATATTGGAATATTGGAAGGCTTTTACGTTCGAGCAATTGCCCCTCCCCTCGTGGCAATTTTGGTTGCTATAGTTATGGGCATTTTCTTTAGCATTTTTGGATTGGAATTTACTTTTGTATTAATCGCCTTTCTAGTCTTAGCCGGGCTCGGGTTGCCAATGTTGATCTCGTTTCTGTCGCACCAGCTGGGACCGCAGATGATCCTGGCACGCGCTCATCTTAGCAAGGAACTCATCGATGGGATCCAGGGACTACCAGACCTCTTGACATGCAGTCAAGCTGAAGCCCAGATCCATCGGGTCGATCAGGCAGGAAAGCGTTTGTCCGGGCTTCAATCTCGCATGGCGGGTATAACTGCAATGCAATCTGCGGTTAGTGGTTTAGTATCTAATCTGTGTATGCTCACCATATTAATCTCCGCCATTCAAAGCATTTCACAAGGGAAGCTTGCTGGTGTCTTGTTGGGCGTGTTGGCATTGGGAGCTTTGATGAGTTTTGAAGCCGTGCAACCCTTGCCAGTAGCAGCCCAAAATTCCGAAGCTAATCGGGCAGCTGCACGTCGGTTGTATGAGCTGGTGGACGCTACACCAATCGTTACTGATCCTATCGAACCATTATCGCTCCCGGAAGATAATCACCTTTGTGTTAAGGAGCTTTCATTTCAATATCCCACTCAGGCGAGTGAAGGCCCGTTAAGTGCAAATTCTGATTTCGGGTTGGAAAACATTACATTTTCCATGCCCCAGGGTAAGCATATTGCGATCGTCGGGCCAAGTGGTGCAGGTAAGACGACTTTAATAAATCTTCTGCAGCGTTTTTGGGAATATCAACATGGCTCAATCCAGCTAAGCGGTAACGAGTTACACCAATACAACCAGGAGGCTATCCGGAGGCGTATTGCCATAGTACCTCAAAGCACTTATCTTTTCAGCACAACCATAAAGCAAAACCTGCTTATCGCTCGACCTGAAGCATCTGATGATGATATTATTCATGCCGCACAGGCTGCCCACCTGCATGACACGATCCAATCTTTTCCAGAAGGATATGATACTTGGGTTGGTGAGCATGGTTTACGCCTCAGCACTGGAGAACGCCAGCGGTTAGCAATTGCCAGGGCTCTACTTAAGGATGCTCCCCTGCTCATTCTTGATGAGCCGTCCTCAAACCTGGACTCTGGTACTGAGAAAGAAGTATTAAACTCAATAATGAAATTCAGCCTTGGGCGTAGTACAATCACCATCACACAGCACTTTGTGGGACTTGAGGCAATGGACGAAATCCTGGTCCTCAAGGATGGCCATCTCATTGAAGATGGTTCTCATGATGACCTATTATCCAAACAAGGATTATATTGCAAGATGTGGACGCTTTATAACCAGATCATCTAAGTTAAAATGAGCGTATGCTGATTGGATTAATAATTATCAATACACCTAGGGAGGTGGAAGTATGCACTGGCTGAAAAAACATTGGTGGGTGATTCTTGTCGGAATCTTGCTTGTTGCGGTAATCGGATTCTTAGCCTGGGGGCTGATAATCCCTAAACCAATGCCAGAAGCATTGGCAGCAATGCAGACCGATTCTCAGGTGACAGTCACAAGTGAACCATGGGTTGTCTTCCAACCTACGGATCAAATTCCTACCACTGGGCTGATCATCTATCCAGGTGGTCGTGTGGATCCGCGAGCCTATGCACCCACTGCTCACTCAATTGCCGCTGAAGGATATCTGGTAGTGATCGTACCAATGCCACTTAACCTGGCAGTTTTTGGGGCTAATCGGGCTGCAACAGTCATTCAAGCATATCCTGATATCCAACACTGGGTCATTAGTGGGCATTCTCTGGGTGGCTCAATGGCAGCTCTTTACGCCGACAAGAATCGAGATCAAATCAATGGTCTGGCTTTGTGGGCATCTTATCCAGCCAGTAGCAATAATCTATCGGACAGCAACCTCAAGGTCGCTTCCATCTACGGCACACAAGATGGATTAACCACCAAAGATAAAATCGATGCCTCACGTGAATTACTACCCTTAGATACCACCTGGGTTCCAATAGAAGGGGGAAACCATGGCCAGTTCGGTTGGTACGGGGACCAACCTGGAGACAATCCAGCTACGATCAGTCGCCAGGATCAACAAGCTCAGATAATTCAAGCTACATTGAATTTACTCAAGTCAGTGCAAACTAGTCCCTGAGTGGTATAGTTTTTAACGATTGATTTAATCCAGGTTTTTTATATCCACCCAATACGGTTGGAAAGGCAGTTTACATTTACCTTTGCTGTTCGTTGCTGATCGGCTGTTCTATTCAGATAACTATGTATTGAATCAAACGATTAGATGAACTTCCCCTCACGATAGACTACGGTTCCATCCACCTGTATCTCAGCGTCCTTGCGCATATCGCAGATCATATCCCAATGGATGATGCTGGTATTACGGCTCCCTGTCTCAGGATACCCTGCACCCAATGCAAGGTGGAATGTTCCACCTAGTTTTTCATCAAATAAAATATTACGTGTGAATCGGTTGATCTCATAATTTGTACCGATCGCAAATTCGCCAAGATAATGTGAACCCTCATCAGAGTCAATCATGGTAAGCAGAAATACCTCACCCATAGCTGCTTTTGCATCAATTACCCGCCCGTTTTCAAACCTTAACTCGATCCCCTCCAACACCTGACCCTGATAAATTGCTGGATATGTAAATTTCACCCATCCATTCACAGATTCCTCTACTGGACCGGTATAAATTTCACCATCCGGCATATTATGCCTACCAAATGAATTGTTGAATTTGCGTCCCTTAATCGACAAGGTCAGATCAACATTCGGTCCCAAAAGTTTTACTTTATTATGACCTTGTATGCTATCAATCATTCGGATTTGCTGCGTGCGGATATTCTCCCAATGTGCCACCGGATCTCGGGTGTTCTCATCCACATGGCAGGCAGAATAAACGAAATCAGCATACTCCTCCATGCTCATTCCCGCTTCTTGGGCATAACCTTCGGTGGGGATTTGGGTCAGCACCCAGCGTAATGAATTTGTGGCACCGCGTTGCAGCATCATATTCCACACAGGTGCCATACCTTTTTGCCTAAGCGACTGTTTTTGTGGAGATATCCCTGTCAAAGCCCGTGGATCTATTTCAGCACGCACCCGTATATATACCTCGAATTGTTCTGTCACTAATTTCTGAAATGCAGGTATATATATCAGCTGGTCATCTTGTGCATATTTGAAAAATAACTCTTCTTGCTCTGGGAGATTGAGTAGCACATGCGGGTGACCACCTCGCAATAAGACTAATTCATAGATTTCACTCACTATGGATGAGGCATTGGTGGTCGTCTCAATGGCTACCCGATCTCCAGGTTGTACATTCGTAGAATGGTCTACCAATATTTGGGCGAGTTTCTTATACGGATGGTCGGTCATAGCACTATCCCATATAATTATTTGTTTGACAATATTTTTCTTTAAAGAATTAAGACATGCCAGAGAAATCCGCGCTATAATCTCCTTTAACATCCAAATAAACTTGCAATTCAGGTAAGGAATTGTATGAAACAGCTTTTACAAAATATCCACAACGGCGTAACTGAAGTCGTTGAAGTGCCCATCCCCCAGGTCCAAATGGGAATGGCATTGGTTCACACCCGAGCATCGCTTGTTTCTGCAGGGACAGAGCGTATGCTGGTCGAATTTGCCGGTAAATCCCTGGTGGGAAAAGCGCTTTCAAGGCCAGATTTAGTACGTCAACTAGTGGATAAAGCCCATCGAGAGGGGGTACTATCCACTGTCGAAGCCGCCTTTAACCGCCTGGACCAACCCATGCCGTTAGGCTATTCATCATCTGGGGTGATCCAGGCTATTGGCGAGGGTATGCAAGGGTTCAAGGTTGGAGATAGGGTAGCATGCGCAGGAGGTGGTTATGCCGTACACGCTGAATATGCCCTCGTCCCAAATAACCTACTGGCAGCCTTACCCAATAGTGTTGACTTTGATTCTGCAGCCTTTACCACTTTGGGTGCTATTGCTCTACATGGTTTTCGTCTTTCACAGCCTCAACTAGGCGAAACTGTGGGAGTGATTGGTCTTGGCTTATTGGGGCTATTAGCCATTGGTATCGCCAGGGCAGCCGGTTGCCAGGTCTTTGGGGTTGATCTCGATCAAACCCGGATCGCCTTAGCGCAGCAGATGGGTGCAAATGCTGTCTTACGCCATCAAGCCGTGGAAGCTGTACTATCCTTTACCCATGGGAGGGGATTTGATCATGTTCTTATCTGTGCGGATACACCTTCATCCGACCCTGTTGAACTCGCAGGAGAAATCGCCTGTGATCGGGGACATGTGGTTGCCATCGGAGCAGTCGGACTCACGATCCCGCGTAGGATATATTACCAAAAAGAGCTGTCGTTCATCAATTCCCGCTCCTATGGACCTGGCCGTTACGACCCGGCTTATGAAGAGGGCGGTCAGGATTATCCCATCGGTTATGTCCGTTGGTCGGAAGGGCGTAACTTGCAAGCCTTCGTGGAACTTATGGCCGAAAGGCATCTGGATGTAAAACCCCTTATCACCCACCGCTTCCCAATTGAAAACGCACCTGAAGCGTACGAGTTGATCACAGGTAAGACAAACCAGCCCTTTCTGGGGGTACTGCTGACATATCCTGAACCCAGCCCAAGTGTGCTTAAGTTTCAGAAAGCAAATGAGCCTGTTAAAAAAGCAGGCTTACCCATTTCTGGGGTAAATTCCGTCCGTTTGGGGGTGATAGGTGCAGGCAATTTCGCCAATGCTGTCATGCTTCCAGCCCTGAAAAAAATACCATCAGTAGAGTTGGTTACAATCACCTCGGGTTCAGGTTTTCATGCCCAGTATGCTTCAAAGAAGTTTGGTTTTAAATATACTGCTGCCAACGAAAATGAAATCCTTAAAGACCCTCAGGTGAACACTATCAGCATTCTAACCCGCCACCACCTGCATGCCGAACAAGTAATCCGGGCATTGCAGGCCGGCAAGCATGTCTTCTGTGAAAAGCCCTTAGCAACGACCCGCGAACAGTTAACCCAAATCCGAGACCAGCTTCTCTCCCTTGAGAATCCTCCACTGCTGATGGTCGGTTTCAACCGCCGGTTCGCCCCGTTGGCGCGAAAGCTTTATGATTTCATTAAAATGCGCCAGGAACCTTTGGTGGCACACTATACCATCAATGCCGGCATTATACCGCTCACGCATTGGGTTCACGATCCCATCCAGGGAGGTGGTCGCATCATCGGTGAAGGTTGTCACTTTATCGATTTTCTGACTTTCCTGGTAGGTTCACCACCTATCTCAGTCCAGGCGCAAGCGCTCCCTGATGACGGTCGGTATAGGGAAGATAACGTTGTAATGGTATTTACTTTCTCGGATGGATCGCTGGGTACAGTAAATTATCTGGCAAATGGAGATAAAGCTTTTCCAAAGGAACGGGTGCAAGTTTTTACTGGCGGAAGGGTCGCCGTACTGGATGACTTTCGCACGCTTGAGCTGGTTCATCAAGGGAAACGGCGGGTGACCCGCTCAACGATGCGCCAGGATAAAGGGCATCGCGCAGAATGGGATGCGTTTTCGGCTGCAATTCTTGCCGGTGGTCCCGCACCTATTCCTTATGGGCACCTTTTTGGCGTCACTGAGGCTACTTTTGCCGCCATGGACGCTTTGCACAGCAGAAATACCATCGCTGTGGAACCGTTCTCTCTAAATCCGTGACCAGTGACCCAATGCGAATGAGTCAATTTTCACGTTTCAAGCTAGCATTTAAAGCATTACACCAATTAGGCCCCAGTCAAATTGGGCTTTACGTGTTCTACCAGCTTGGTCTGCGTACCGGACATTTCAAACGTACACTCACCTCAACATTAAACAAGCTGGAAAATTTAGAAGGAAGTGCGCAAATCAAGTTCCAACCATGCCTGACGGGTTTACCCGATCGTAATGTTCTTCTAGATCAGATCGGATCCCAGGCAGGTCAGCTTTACGAGGAAGCCGATGAGATTGTCAAAGGATATGTGCGCCTGTTTGGTGGTCAGGCAGTCCCATTGGAATTGACCCTACCGGAACCGTTGGAATACTGGACGAAATATGAAAGCGGAACAAACCTGATCCCAGGTAAGGATATTAAATTCATCTGGGAGCCAGGAAGGTTTGGTTGGGCAATCAAGCTTGCCATGGCATACCACTTGTCAAAAGATGAACAGTATGCTGAAACATTCTGGCTTTACACAGAACAATTTTTAGCCTCCAATCCACCTTACATCGGTCCTCACTGGTCATCTGCCCAGGAAGCCGCCATCCGGTTAATTGCATTAACATATGCTGTACAAATATTCGCCCTATCCCAACAAACAACCCCAGAACGAGTTGAATTAATTGCTTGGGCCATTGCAATTCACGCCGAACGAATTCCTCCCACCCTGGTTTACGCACGTTCTCAAAATAATAATCACCTTATCACCGAAGCTGTGGGTCTCTATACTGCCTCTGCCGTTCTACCCGATCATCCTTTAGCGCAAAAATGGCATAAATTGGGTTGGGCTTGGATGAAGCATGCCTTCCTTACACAAATTTCTTATGATGGCACCTATACCCAACACAGCACAAATTATCACCGTCTGATGTTGCAAGCTGCATTGTGGGCTCACGCTGTACACGAAAGCTCATTTGTGAATGAGCCGATCCCACCAGATTTAACAACAAGGCTGGAGGCTGCTACCAGCTGGTTGTGGAAATTGGTCGATCCTAAGACTGGACATGTTCCCAACCAGGGTCACAACGATGGTGCTTACATCCTCCCTCTTACTGTTTGTTTATATCATGACTATCGACCAGTCATCCATGCCGCTGCTCGATCATTCCTTCAAACAAACTTGAACCCAAGCGGACCGTGGGAGGATATGGCTAACTGGATGTATCTCCCAACGGATCAGCCCCAAAAGACAGTCGGATTGAATGATTGGCACCTGACTCCCCAGCGGAAAGAGCTGAATTCACAAGCCCCATATTTACTGGTGAACCATAAAAATGATTCTTGGGCTACCTTACGTGTAGCACAATATCACTCCCGCCCAGCACATGCAGATCAGCTACATATGGATTTATGGTGGAAGGGCTATAATATCGCCCAAGATCCCGGAACTTATCTCTACAATTCGCCCCCCCCGTGGGATAATTCCTTGACTAGCGCGTTTGTTCATAATACAGTGGTGGTGGATGGTCAAGAATTCATGGAGCGGACCGGTCGGTTCTTATATCTCGATTGGGCTCAAGCCAGAGTCCTGAATCTTCAATCCTCACCCGAAGGTAACTACGAGAGCCTGACTGTTGAGCATAACGGATACCAAAAAATTGGAGTGACCCATTCGAGAAAAGTCACTATTCTTCCCAATGGTCATTGGGAGGTCATTGATCATTTGGATGGTCCTCCAGACCACATTCATTTTGCTCGCCTACATTGGTTATTACCCGATTTGGAATATGAGATCATGGATCCAACCATTAATCATGATTTGCTGGTGTACGAAATTCGAATTAAATCCCCATATGGCTGGGTTGGTTTACAAATTGGATTAACATCAAAGCATAAAAAGAAGGTCCCCGACTACACAATGAGTTTTCAGCTTGCCCGGGAAGGCAAAATTATCGCTGGTTCTGGAACCGTGCTGCCAATCGCTGGCTGGACTTCTCCAACATATGGAGATAAAATCCCAGCCTTAGCTTGGACAGTTAATATTTCTCAATCATTGCCAATCGAATTAAAGAGTGAATGGATCCTACCAAATGAAAGCTAGAGCTGCTGTCATCCTTATTGAAAATGAAAAAATTGCTCTGATCGAACGACATCGTACAGGCACTCATTATTTTGTATTTCCTGGTGGTAAGGTTAAAGCAAACGAGTCCCTTATAGAAGCTGCTGCCCGCGAAGCTGAGGAAGAGATCGGATTAAAAGTAAAAATTGGTTCGATGGTCGCAAAAGTTTGGTATTTGGGATCACCTCAATACTTTTATTTAGCCGAAAGAATCGGCGGTCAATTCGGTCATGGATTTGGACCTGAGATGAGTAGTTCACCTTACTCTGAAAAAGGCAGTTATCTCCCTGTCTGGGTAGAAGTTAATATCTTGCCGGATAAACCTGTATTTCCAAGGATATTGGCTGAATTCGTTCGGAAATCTTCCGCTGAAGGATGGCCTGAAAAACCCTTCTATGTGACAGACCAAGACTCGGATGAAATGCTTGATTAGTGAAGAATCTCCGCATGTTAATATTCGTTTGAGAAAGAATCGACCTTGCACATCCTCTTGATCCACCAGGCATTCGCAACCATAGATGAACCTGGCGGGACACGCCATCATGAGCTTTCCCGTTATTTTGCTGATCTCGGTCATAAGGTAACAATAATCACCAGCCCGATAAGCTATCTTACGGGTAAAGCACAAGTCTCAAAAAATCCTTGGGTCGAAAAACAAACCGATGGTGAGTTCATCACCATCTTGCGTGCTTATGCTTATCCATCATTGCACCGCAGCTTTGCTTACCGTTTGATCAATTTCTTTAGTTTTATGGTTTCGTCCTTCCTCATCGGTCTGAGTGTCAAGAAAGTAGACCTGGTATGGGGCACTTCACCTCCCATTTTTCAAGGGGTCACTGCCTGGGCATTAGCCAGGCTTAAAGGGGTCCCCTTCTTATTCGAGGTTCGGGACCTCTGGCCAGCATTTGCCGTTGCCGTAGGTGTTCTGCGCCAACCAATACTGATCAAGCTCTCGGAATGGCTGGAGAGATTCTTGTATCGCCGTGCAGACCAGGTCGTAGTCAACTCGCCCGGGTTTATACAGCATGTACAACTACGCGGGGCCCACCGGGTCGACCTGGTGCCAAATGGTACAGATACAACCATGTTCAATCCATCTGTGGACGGCACAGCCTTTCGCCAGGCTCATGGGCTTGATGATAAATTCATTGCGCTTTATGCTGGTGCTCATGGCTTGTCTAACGACCTGGGAGTTGTACTGGAATCAGCTAAAAGATTACTCCCCCGTAAAGATATCAATATCGTCCTACTTGGTGATGGCAAGGATAAACCTGCCTTGCAGGCTCAGGCTTCCCGTGAAGAACTGGATAATATTATCTTCCTGCCTCCTATCCCAAAAGTTGATATGCCAGCTGCCCTTGCAGCTGCAAATGCTTGTATTGCTATTCTCAAACCTGTGGAGTTGTACAAAACCACATATCCGAATAAGGTTTTCGATTATATGGCAGCTGGCAAGCCAGTTCTATTGGCGATTGATGGGGTTATCCGTGAGGTGATCGAAAATGCAGGTGCAGGTATACCTGTGCCTCCTGGTGATCCTCAGGTACTGGCAAATGCTATTCAATCCCTCGCCGATAATCCCGAATTAGCACATCGCATGGGACAACAAGCACGGTCTTATGTGGAAACACATTTTGACAGAGCAATATTGGCTTCAAATTTTTTGGATATATTGGTTAGATTGGTATCATGAGTACCACTCTTGAACCCGCTGCAGAAGTCACACCTGATCATGTTGATATCCAGGAACGAAACAAACGCTATGTTCAAATCGATGCCATTGGTGTAGGAATAGCCAGTGCTTCAGCCCCATTTCTGCCAGTATTTCTTACCCGGCTCGGAGCCACCGCAGTTCAGATTGGTCTATTAACTTCAATGCCCGGTATCACCGGGTTTTTTTTATCACTTTGGGTAGGGCGCTTCCTGCAACGCCAACGGAATGTCGTGCCCTGGTTTAGTTTATCCCGCGTGGTGGTCATATCTGCATATGCCCTAACCGGGATAGTTCCCTTCTTCGTACCAGATAATATCCTGATTTATGTTATTTTGTTAATCTGGGCGTTGGCAACCTTACCCCAGACAATGGTTGCAGTCGGCTTCTCGGTAGTTATGAATGCTGTATCAGGTCCGGAGGGGCGGTATGAGCTGATGAGCCGCCGTTGGTCAATCTTGGGCATAACCACGGCAATCACGGTGGCAATTGCAGGTCAAATATTAAACCGCATTGGTTTCCATCTCAACTATCAGGTCGTCTTTATTGGGCTTTCTCTGGGCGGTTTGGTCAGCTATTATTTTTCCAGCCGGATTCAGATACCAGATGTCGAGCCTGTGCAATTGTCCCCAAATGGTACGATTAAATCCAGCTTTCATGAATATCTCCACCTGATCAATCAAGAACCAGCCTTTGTTTCCTTTACGCTTAAACGATTTGTCTACCTTTTTGGGATCACTTTGGCAACACCTCTGTTTCCCTTGTACTTTGTCCGCGAATTGAATGCCTCCGATGCATGGATTGGTTTTGTGTACACAGCACAAACTGCAATCCTTGTGGTTGGATACTTCTTTTGGACGCGCCAGTCACGGAAAAGAGGCTCACGTTTTGTTTTATTAGCCACTACGTTTTGTGTAGCGTTTTACCCAGGTCTGGTCGCTCTGACAAACAACCAAACGTTGATATTTATTCTTGCGAGTGTGGCAGGTATTTTTCAGGCAGGGATCGATCTAGTTTTCTTCGATGAATTGATGAAAACCATTCCACCAAAGTATAGCCCGACCTTTGTATCATTGGCACAGAGCATAACATATCTGGCAGCTATCCTTGCACCTTTGGTAGGCACATATTTATCGGTGCGTATCGGGATCACCGGTGCCCTGTTATTTAGCACAGTGATTCGATTTTTCGGTTTTCTCCTGTTCTTTCACCAGGGTCGACCCATTAACTCCTTTACTCCATCAACAAGGGCACCTCATGATGAAATTCCAGGAGAATAAACGGAGTATAATCGCCTCGTGCGCAAAGTAAAATCACCCGATGATCTGACCATTGATGAGCTTCGCCAATTATTGGTGGAAAAAAGACGGCGAGTCCGGATGCAACATCTGGAACGATTCCGCAACACTGGAAGGGTGGTCACTCTCGCATCTGATCTGGAAACCACACCCCATGAGCACCTGCATTCAGATTCTCAATCAGACCAGGATATAGAAGATATCCAACTTCCCAGGCAACAAAGGACAAAGCTCATATTAGATCGTTTCTTACTAGTGATCGAAGTCATGGCTGTAGTTGGATTATTCTTCATCATCTACAATGGTATCCAGATTCTCAGAGATTTAAACTCTCAATTCGCACAATCACTTACTCCTTCAACACTCACCCCAACCCCACTGATCGTTCAGGTGATTTTGCCCTCAGGGCATACTCCACCAAACTCTCCTGGTGGAGCTCAACCGAATGAAGCCGAGATTCCCGCTCATTTACTCCCCTTATACCAATCCTTAGCCCAAATCCCTATCCCCACACCTGGTCCAGAACAAGCCATCCAGATCCAAATTCCAATCATCGATGTTGATGCTCCCGTTGTTCAAGGGGATGGTTGGGAACAATTGAAAAAAGGAGTTGGTCAGCATATCGGTTCAACCAATCCAGGCCAATCGGGAAATATGATCATGTCTGCCCACAATGATGTGTTCGGTGAAATTTTCAGGAATCTGGACCAATTGAATCGGGGTGACCAAATTATCGTTTATACTCCTCAACATTCGTATACTTATATCATTAGAAATGTCGAGGTCCTTGAGCCAACCGATGTTGAGGTAATGGCAACTACGCCCGATCCATCCATCACTCTGATTTCATGTTACCCCTATATGGTGGATAACAAGCGCATTGTTGTTCAAGCCAGTTTACTGAGTGGTAACAATTAAGATTTATAATATGGGTCACCGTTATTAGGCCGGTATTGAATAACCGTACTAAGCACATAAACCTTTTGTGGAGAAATTTTATGCCAAAAAAATCAAAACGACCTGTCCGCAAGGAAGTAAATCCTTCCGTAGAAAAACCTGTTGCTGATCCTTTGATGACAAACCGCCCAACGGGATTCAATCCTGATTACCAATACGTCATCAGGGACCTCCGCCGTGTGGGAATATTGGCAGGGTCGTTTGTGATTGTTTTAGTGGTGTTAGCAATATTCATCCATTAATTTGTACAACTAAGCTTGTATCAAGGATGATACACTAAGGCGGGAAAGTGGAACGACAACGCTGGCCATATGCGACTAAACTAACG
>Ga0315283_10002145_pt1 | contig 16382 bp, 8 predicted proteins | sample YL17G09_0_MG_FD_204541 | JGI IMG/M metagenome (GOLD analysis project Ga0315283, IMG submission 204541) | Sediment microbial communities from Yellowstone Lake, YNP, Wyoming, USA - YL17G09_0 | ecosystem: Environmental > Aquatic > Freshwater > Lake > Sediment | place: USA: Wyoming | collected... | reverse complement strand
CAGCTGGGTGTAGGTGACGGTGCCCACCGCCCGATCCACCTCGTTGGCGCAGACCTGGTTCAGGAACGTCGCCGCCCCGGCGCCGACCACCTCCATCTTGGAGAAGCTGGTCTCGTCGAAGAGGGCCACGGTGTCCCGACAGGCCAGGGCCTCGCCTTCGATGGCCGGGCTCCAGTGCTGACCCGCCCAGCCCACGGGCCGATTCCCCGGATCGCCCGCGGCCTCGTTCGGGGTGAGCCAGTTCGGGCGCTCCCACCCGCTCTTCTCGCCGAAGACACAGCCCAGGTCGGCCAGGGCGCCGTAGGCGGGCGAGCGGCGGAGCGGTCGGCCGGCCCGGCGCTCCTCGTTGGGGTAGTGGATGTCGTAGTAGGTGGCGTAGACCTCGACGGTGCGGGCCAGGGCGTGGTCGCGGCTGCGGTAGGCCGGGCCGAACCGGCGGATGTCCATCTTCCAGGTGTCGAAGCTGGACTCGCCGTCGAGGATCCACTCGGCCATCACCCGCCCCACCCCACCGGCCCCGGCGATGCCATGGGCACAGAACCCGGCGGCCACGAAGAACCCGGCCACCTCGCTCTCACCGAGCACGAACTCGTTGTCGGGGGTGAAGCCCTCGGGGCCGTTGACCAGCTGGACGATGTCGGCCTCCTCCACCTGCGGTACCCGACCGATCGCGGCTTCCATCAGAGGGGCGAAGCGGTCCCAGTCCTCGGGCAGGAGCCGGTTGTTGAAGTCGGCGGGGACCCCGTCGACCGACCAGGGAGCGGGGTCACGCTCGTAGCCGCCGAGGACCAGGCCGGAGCCCTCCCGGCGGAAGTAGACGAGGTTGTCGGGGTCCCGGAGCTGAGGCAGCTCGTCGGTGACCCCGTCGACGCCCTTGGTGATCAGGTACTGGTGGGCCATCGGCACGATGGGAACGGTCACCCCGGCCAGAGCCGCCACGTCGGGCGTGTACATGCCGCAGGCGGCGACCACGGCCTCGGCGGTCACGTCGCCGTGGTCGGTGACGACCCGGCGGATCCGCCCGTCCTCCACGACCAGGTCGGTCACGCCGACGTTGGCCTCGACCGTGACCCCCTTCGCCTTGGCCCCACCGAGCAAGGCGTAGGTCAGTCCGCTGGGATCGAGGTAGCCGTCGGTCGGCAGCCAGGCCGCGCCGAGGACGCCCGTCGGGTCCATCAACGGGAAGAGGTCGTGGGCCTCTTGAGGGGAGACCAGCTCCATGGGGAGGCCGAACGTCTTGGCCCAGCCGTTCTGGCGCCGCAGCTCGTCCAGACGCTCGGGAGTGGCCGCCAGGCGCAGCGAGCCCACCTCCCGCCAAGCCGGCGAGCGTCCCGTCGCGGCCGACTCGGCCTCCAGGCGCCGGTAGACGTCGACGCTGTGCATCATCATCCGGGTCAGCGGCAGCGAGGACCGGAGCTGGCCGACCAGCCCGGCCGAATGGAACGTGCTCCCGCTGGTGGGCTCGCCCCGGTCGAGCACGAGCACGTCGGTACACCCGGCCTCGGCCAGGTGGTAGGCGATGGAGGCGCCACCGACGCCCGCACCGATGACGACGACCCGCGCGTGGTCACGCATCGGGCCGCGCGGCGTCGTCGAGGAGACGGTCGAAGCCGACGTGGGAGGCGTTCTCCAGCAGCCGTTCGAAGTGCTCCTCGGCGTAATCCAGGAAGTCGACGTCCAACGTGCTGACCCCGGCCTGCACGATGCCCCACATCGCCTCACGCAGGTCGCTGATCACCTTCATGACCCGCAGGCGACCGAGACGGCGGGGCGTCACCGTGCCGAAGTAGGCCGTGAGCAGGGCCTCGTCCCCCGCCGCGTCGAGCTCGTTGTTCACGGCGAAGTTGCCGAGGTCGAAGTACCGGTCGTTCATCCCGGCGTACTCCCAGTCGAGCAGGCAGAGGCCACCCTCGGCGGGGGCCAGGAAGTTGGCGGGGAGGAGGTCGTTGTGGCAGGGACACGGCGCTTCGGCGTCCCGACCGAACGCGGCCCGCACCCGTTCGGCCACCCCCATGGCCCGGTCATAGGCATCGGGGACGTCGACGCCATGGGCCCGGGCCGTCGCCGCGTAGTCCTGAGGCACGCGGTACCAGTCGAAGACCGGTGTGATCGGCGCCGACTCGTGGAAGCGGCGCAGGAGCGAGGCCGCGGCATCCAACCGGGTCGGGTGGGTGAGCCCCTCCGCCGGCCCCCCTTCGACGAAACGGGTGACCAGCGAGCCGTCGGGCTCGACGAAGGCGACGACCTCGGGACCGATGCCGAGCTCGGCTGCCCGCCGGGCGGCCTCGAACTCGTGGGCGCGATCGATCCCCAGGAGGTCGGTGCCCTTGCCCGGGGCTCGGGCCACGAAGCTCTCGCCGTCGAGGTCGACCCGGAAGTTCCGGTTGGTGATGCCACCCTCGAGGGGCGTGACGGTGCGGGCCCGGCCGGCCCAGCCGGGCACGCGGTCCAGCAGGTCGTCGACCGTGGCCACCTCGTCACCCTCCCCCATCTGTTGCGAGTCTGTAGCAGGTCCCGAGGCCGGCCGCTGGAGCGCTTTGGCCAGCACGCCTCTGAAGTGCCTGACATACTTCTCGCCGCTCGACCAGGGGGGCCGAGCTTGAGGGGGTAGGCAATGACGGCAACGTCAACCGATGCCGATCGCACCCGGCTGCACGAACTGGGCTACGCCCAGGAGCTCAACCGGAAGATGGGTTGGTTCTCCAACTTCGCGATCAGCTTCTCGATCATCTCGATCCTGGCCGGGGGTACGACGACGTACTATCTCGCCGGCTTCGCCGGCGGCCCGAGGATGATCACCCTCGGCTGGCTCATCGTCGGCTTCTTCGTGCTGCTGGTCGGCATGTCGATGGCCGAGATCGTCTCCGTCTACCCGACGGCCGGCGGCCTCTACTACTGGTCGGCCAAGCTGGCCCGGAAGAACGGGGCCATGTGGTCCTGGTTCACGGGCTGGTTCAACCTCCTCGGCCAGATCGGGGTCATCGCCTCGGTGGACTACGCGCTGGCGCTGTTCACCGGGTACCTGATCAAGCTCTACGACGACAGCTTCACACTCACCCCGAAGACGGTGTTCGTGATCTTCGCCATCATGTTGGCGCTCCACGGCTTCATCAACAGCCGGGGGGTGACCCTGGTCAAGATCCTCGGCGACATCAGCGTCTGGTGGCACGTCGGTGGCGTGGCCATCATCTTCGGCGTGCTGCTCGTCGCTCCGGACAACCGCGAGGGCTTCGGCTTCATCCTCGATTTCAACAACGGGACAGGCTGGACCAACAACGGCAACGGCAGCCACATCCCCGGCATCTACGCCTCCCTGATCGGCCTCCTGCTGGCCCAGTACACGATCACCGGCTTCGACGCCTCGGCTCACGTCTCGGAGGAGACGACGGACTCGGGACGGAGCGCCTCGGTCGCCATTGTGCGCGCGATCTACGTCTCGGCGATCGCCGCCCTGATACTCAACGTGGCCATGCTGCAGGCCACGCCCAAGGGGGCGTTCAACGACATCATCCTCGGCGCTGACGGCTTCCTCGTCCTGGGGGGTGCCAACGCCCTCGCCGTACCGCTCGGTGGCTCCGGGGCCAAGTTGTTGATCGCCATCTGCGTTGTGGCGCAGTTCTTCTGCGGAATGGCGTCGGTGACGGCCAACTCCCGGATGATCTACGCGTTCTCCCGTGACGGGGCGATCCCCGGCCACCGGATCTGGCACAAGATCAACCCGAAGACCCGGACGCCGACGAACTCCATCTGGCTGGGTTGCGGCCTGTCCCTGTTGGTCGGGGCCCTGTCGCTCTACCAGGCCAACGACTACTCCGTGGCGTTCTTCGCCATGACCGGCATGTGCGTGGTCGGTCTCTACATCGCCTACGCCATCCCGATCTACCTGCGCCTGCGCAACCCGGACTTCGTCCAGGGCGAGTGGAACCTGGGCAAGTGGAGCAAGCTGGTCGGGTGGACGTCGGTCGTCTGGGTGGGGTTCATCAGCATCTTGTTCTTCGCCCCGCCGTTCTGGCCGTTCTGGCCGCCGGGCAGCAGCACGGTGTTCGGCGCGGGCACCGTCGATGAGTTCACCGTGTACCACCTGAGCAACTTCAACTTCACGCCGGTGATCATCATCGGCTTCTTCATCGCAGTCGGTGTGTGGTGGATGGTGTCGGCGAAGCACTGGTTCAAGGGTCCCCAGATCCAGGGCACACCCGAAGAGCTGCGGGCCATCGAGATCGCCCTCGAGACGGGCGATGTCGAAACCTTCAGGAAGCTGGAGGACGAAGAGGACGAGCGGGTCACCGAGCACCAGGAAGGGCACTAGCTCTCTTTGACCGCCCCGGAGGGGCGCAGCCTCGGCTGCGCCCCTCCGGCGCGTCTGGAGCACTCCGGCCGATGACTGTTCTCGCCATCGACCAGGGGACGTCGGGGACCAAGGCCGCCGTGATCGGTGAGGACGGCGAGATGGTGGCCCTGGCCGAGGTCCCGATCCACGTCGATGCCGGGGCCGACGGCGCTGTGGAAACCGACCCCGAGGCGCTGTGGCAGTCGGTGCTCACCGCCGGTCGCCATGCCCTCACCGAGGCGGGCGACCCGACGCTCGACGCGGTGGCCGTGGCCAACCAAGGTGAGACCGTCCTGGCCTGGGATCCCGACACGACCGAACCGCTGACCCCGGCCATCGTCTGGCAGGACCGGCGCTCGCAGCCGGTCTGTGACCGCCTGGTCGACCACGCCGGTCGGCTGGTCGAGATCACCGGGCTGGAGCTGGACCCGTACTTCGTGGCCCCCAAGTTGGCTTGGCTGCGGGACAAGCTGACGACCGAGGGGGTCGTGGGCACAACGGACACGTGGCTGCTGCAGCGCCTGAGCGGCGCGTTCACCACCGACGTGGCCACCGCCTCCCGCACGCTGCTCCTGGACCTGGACACGGTGACCTGGAGCGAGGAGGCCGTCGGGGTGTTCGGCCTCGGCACCGAGCGGCTCGCCACCCTCGTGGCCAACGACGCCACCGTCGGTACGACCACGGCCTTTGGGGCCGAGGCCCCGGTGCGCGGGACCTGCGTCGACCAGCAGGCCGCCCTGTTCGCCGAGGACTGCCGGTCCCCGGGCGAGGCCAAGTGCACCTACGGCACGGGGGCCTTCCTCCTGGCCAACGCCGGGACGTCGGCCCGGCGCTCCGACGCCGGCCTCGTCGCCTGCGTGGCCTGGCAGACCGAGGCCGGCCTGGACTACTGCCTGGACGGGCAGGTGTACACGGTCGGCTCCGCCGTCTCGTGGCTGCAACAGGTCGGCCTCATCGCCGAGCCGGCCGAGATGGATCCGTTGGTGGCGGGCGTGACCGACACGGGCGGGGCCACGTTCGTCCCCGGCCTGGCCGGCCTGGCCGCGCCGTTCTGGGCGCCCGAAGCCAAGGGGGCCTGGGTCGGGCTCTCCCTGGCCACCGAGCGGGCCCACCTGGTCCGGGCCACCCTCGAAGGCGTAGCCGCGGCGGTGGCCTGGCTGGCCCGGGGGGTGGCCGACGACCTGGGCTCCCCCCTCGAACGCCTGCGGGTCGACGGCGGCCTCACCCGCTCCGCGGCGCTCATGCAGCTGCAGGCCGATCTGGCCCAGCTACCGGTCGAGGTCTACCCGTCGCCCCACGCCACCGCCCTGGGTGTCGCCCAACTGGGCGGCGCCCCGTCCCCCGCCTGGAACCCCGTCGCCGTGTACGAACCGGAGGTCGCCCCCGACGAGGCCGAGGCCCGTCTGGTCCGTTGGCGGGAGGCCGCCGAGGCCACCCTGGCCCTTTGAGCCCGCCACCCCTGTTCTGGCGCCTGATTGAGGCGTCATGACGCCTCAATCAGGCGCCAGAACGAGCGATGTCGTGGACGTGGCCGTGGTGGGGGCCGGGGTGGTGGGGACGGCGATCGCCCGGGCCACCGCGCTGGCGGGGGCGTCGGTGGCGCTGATCGACACCGCCGCCGATGTCGGCGCCCGGACGAGCAAGGCCAACACCGCGATCCTCCACACCGGCTTCGACGCCAAGCCGGGAACCCTCGAGGCCCGCCTCGTGGCCCGGGGGTACGCGCTCCTGGGGGCCTATGCCGCCGCCGCGGGGATCGCCGTCGAGCGGACCGGGGCCCTGCTCGTGGCGTGGGACGACGAGCAGGTGGCGCGCCTACCGGCCATCGCCGAACAGGCCGCGGCCAACGGATACGACTCGACCCGACCCATCGCCCTCGACGAGCTGGCCCGGTTGGAGCCCCACCTCGGGCCGGGCGCGGTCGCCGCGCTCGAGGTGCCGGGCGAGGCGATCATCGATCCCTGGTCACCCGCCATCGCCTTCGCCACCGAGGCCGTCGGCGCCGGGTCCGGGCTGCACCTGCGGACCGAGGTGACCGGGGCCGAGGTCGGCGCCGAAACGACCGTCCTGGCCACCTCCGGCGGCCCGGTCGAGGCCCGGATCGTGATCAACGCCGCGGGGCTCGGGGCCGACCACCTCGATCGGGCCTTCGGCCACGAGGACTTCACGGTGACGCCTCGCCGGGGCGAGCTGCTCGTCTTCGACAAGCTGGCCCGGGGCCTGGTCAGCCACGTCCTGCTTCCGGTTCCCACGACCACGACCAAGGGCGTGCTCGTCGCCCCCACCGTGTTCGGCAACGTCCTGCTCGGCCCGACCGCCGAAGACCTCCAGGACCGTACGGACACCTCGTCCTCCCAAAGGGGCATCGACGGGCTGCTGGCCCACGGACGCCGGATCCTGCCCACCCTCCTCGGTCACGAGGTGACCGCCGTCTACGCCGGCCTGCGGGCCGCCACAGAGCACGCCGACTACCGGATTCGGGCCCGCCCCGACCAGCGCTACATCACCGTCGGCGGCATCCGGTCGACCGGGCTGACCGCCTCCCTGGCCATCGCCGAACACGTCCTCGGCCTGCTCGCCGAACTCGGCCTGGACCACCTGGAGGGGGCGCGGGCCACGGTCCCCGGGACCCCGCCGGCCATGCCGATGCTGGGCGAGGCGTTCCTCCGCCCCCACCGGGACCCGGTCGCCATCGCCGCCGATCCGGCCTACGGCCAGGTGGTCTGCCACTGTGAGCGGGTCACCGCGGGCGAGCTCCGGGACGCCGTCCGGTCGGCGCTCCCGGCCACCGACATCGACGGTCTCCGGCGGCGCACCCGGGCGGGGACAGGGCGCTGCCAGCAGTTCTTCTGTGCCGGCGGCCTGGCCGTGACCCTCCGGGACCGCCAGGCACCCCCGGGGCCGACGTCGCCCACTGCACCGCCGGGGACGGCCGAGGTAGTGGTGATCGGCGCCGGTCCTGCGGGGTTGGCCCTGGCCGAAGCGCTCGCCCGGCGGGGCGCCGAGGTGGTCGTGCTCGACCGGGAGCCCGAGCCCGGTGGCATCCCCCGCCTCTGCCACCACCGCAGCTTCGGCCTCGACCTGCGCCGGCCGTTGCGCGGCCCCGACTACGCCCGCCGCCGGGTCGACCGGGCGCTGGCCGCCGGCGCCTCGATCCTGCCCGGCGTCAGCGTGACCGGGTGGGACGGCGATGCCTTGACCTACTCGACGCCCGCGGGGCTCGGATCGCTCACCGGGCGCGCCGTGGTCCTGGCCACCGGCTGCCGCGAACGGCCCCGCAGCGCCCGTCTGGTCCCCGGCGACCGGCCCGCTGGGGTGATGACCACCGGCCAGCTCCAGCAGCTCGTGGCCGTCGGCGCCCCGATCGGGAAGCGGGCCGTGGTGGTGGGAGCCGAGCACGTCAGCTACTCCGCGGCGCTCACGCTCCGCGACGCCGGGGCCGAGGTGATCATGACGACGCCCGCAGCCCGACACGAGACGTTCGCCGCCTTTGCCCTCGGCATGCGTGTCCTGCGGGTGCCCCTGCTGTCCGACACCACCGTCACCCGCATCTTCGGCCGCTCGCGCGTGGAGGGCGTCGAGCTCGGCGACGGTTCGATCGTCGGGTGCGACACCGTCGTGTTCACCGGTGACTGGAGGGCCGACGACGAGCTGGCCCGGATGCGCTCGATCGACCTGGCGCCGGGCGGGGCCACGTCAAAGCCGGGAGTATTCGCCGTGGGCAACGTCCGCCTGCTCGGGAGGCGGGCCGACCAGTGCGTCCGCGACGCCGAGGACGCGGTGGACCTCGTCACCGCCTGGCTCGAGCAGGGGTGACCACCGCCTGCGTGTACCATTGCTGACACGAGCGTCAGTTTTCGCGAGCAGGGGGACCGCACGTGACCAACGTCGACCTCGTCCGACTGGCCGAGCGCCGCGGGCGCCTGGCTCCGGAACCCTCCGTCGACCCCGTGACCGCCGAGGTCATCCGCAACTCGATGGAGACCGTCTGCTTCGAGATGGCGCAGTACGTCTCCCGCACGGCGACCACGCCCATCCTCAACCAGTCCAACGAGCGCAACGCCACCGTGCTGGACGCCCAGGGCCGCCTGGCCGCCCTGTCGGTCGGCATCCCCCAGTTCATGCTCACCAGCACGCTGCCGGTGCGCTTCGCCCTGGACTTCCTCGGCCCCGAGGAGTTCCGCGAGGGTGATGTCTTCGTGGCCAACGACCCGTACCACGGGGGTGGCCACCTGCCCGACTACAACGTCTTCGCCCCCGTCTACGGCACCCAGGCCGACGGCACCCGGCGCATGGTCCTCATCTGCTCCATCCAGTGCCATCACGGCGACACCGGCGGCTCGGTGCCCGGGGGTTACAACGTCACCGCCGCCGACATCTGGGGCGAGGGCGCCCGTTGGCCGGTGGTCAAGGTCATCGACCGGGGCGAGGAGCGGCGCGACGTCCTCTACGCCCTCACGGTCAACAACCGCCTGCCCGACTACATCGGCGACCTCCGGGCCCAGATGGGGGCGGCCCAGATGGCCGCCGAGCGCCTCGGGGCCATGATCGACCGCTACACGGTGGCCACGGTCGAGGAGTCGGTCGACTACATGATCGACTACGCCGCCCTCCGCTTCCGCGAAGAGGTCGACTCCTGGCCCGACGGCAGCTACGAGGGCGACGCCTACGTCGACCACGACCCGCTGGGCAACCCCGACATCCACCTCCACGTGAAGATCACCGTGGACGGCGAGCGCCTGATCATCGACTACACGGGCAGCGACACCCGCGACGAGATCCAGGCCTGGTCCACCTACGGCAACACCCGGGGCTACACGGTCGCCCAGATCGCCTCGATGATGGATCCGGAGATCCCCAAGAACGAGGGCTTCTTCGACTCCCTCGAGCTGGTCGTGCCCTCGGGCTGCGTCCTCAACCCGGCGCCGGGCAAGCCCGTCTCGGCCGGCACCCACCACCCGGGCGCCGACATCGGCGAGGTCATCGCCGTGACCATGCAGCACGTGCTGCCCGAACGGGCCGTGCCCCAGACCTACAAGACCGGCATCCCCACCATCATCCGCGGCGTCGACCCCCGCACCGGAGCGACCTTCACGGACCACTCGGCCGAGGTCTACGCGGGATGGTGCAACGCGGCCAAGGGCATGGACGCCTGGGGCTGCCAGGCCGCCTCGTTCGGCAACCTCTGGAAGGCCACGGCGGAGATCAACGAGAGCCTCTTCCCCCACATCCAGTGGAGCCGCGACTACCGCACGGACTCGGGCGGCGCCGGCCAGTGGCGGGGCCTCTGCGGCAGCCACTACCGCAAGGAGGTCCGGGTCCCCAGCCACGTCTACACCTACGTCGTGGGCATGAAGTACCCGATGCCCGGCATCGCCGGCGGAGGCCCCGGTGAGCCCAACGCCATGGTCCTGCGAGCCGACTCCGCCGCCCCCTACCGGGTGACCCACACCGCGGACTGGGTGCCCATGGAGGCCGGCGACATCGTCCAGTACGACTACGGCGGCGGCGGCGGTTGGGGTGACCCCCTGGACCGGGACCCGCAGGCGGTGCTCGACGACGTGGCCGACGAGTACGTCAGCGTCGCCGGGGCCGAACGGGACTACGGCGTGGTGCTCACGGGATCCCTCGAGGACCTGACCCTCACCGTCGACGCTGAAGCGACGCAGGAGCTTCGGGGTCGACGCCGACAGGCAGCCGCCGGGCGTTGAGCGAGACGTCCGTGTGGTCGGGGGTCAGGGGGCGGAGCCCCCGGTGACGGGGTACCGGATCGGCGTCGACGTCGGGGGCACGTTCACCGACCTGATCGCGGTCACGCCCACGGGCGAGGTCGTGTTGGACAAGACGCCGTCGACGCTCGACGACCAGTCCCGGGGGGTCATGACCGGTCTGGCGGAACTGGCGACAGGCTTCGGACTGACCCTGGGCGAGCTCTGCGACGACATCGAGGTCCTCGTGCACGGCACCACGACGGCGGACAACACGATGATCGAGATGGACGGTGCCGCCACCGGCCTGCTCGTCACCGAGGGCCACCGCGACGAGATCGAGATGCGCCGGGTCCACAAGGAGCAGATCTGGGACCCGGCCGCCCCGGGCCCCACGCCCATCGCCCGGCGCCGGGCCCGCATCCCGATCCCCGAGCGGGTCGACTTCGAGGGCAAACCCCTGCTCGCCCTCGACGAGGACGCCGTGCGCCGCGGCGTACGGCGGCTGAAGGCCCTGGGCTGCGAGTCGATCGCGGTGATGTTCCTGTTCAGCTTCGTGAACCCGGACAACGAGCGCCGGGCGGCCGAGATCATCCGCGAGGAGTTCCCCGACGTCGGCCACGTCTCCCTCTCCCACGAGGTCATGCCCCGGGGCCCCGAGTTCGAGCGGGTGTCGACCACGCTGGTCAACGCCTACGTGGCCCCCCGCATCGCCCACTACGTCGACAACCTGTCGGCCACCCTGCGGGAGGCGGGCTACCGGGGACCGCTGCTGCTCATGCAGTCCACCGGCGGCGTCATGCCCCCCGAGCACGTCCGGGGCCAGGCGGTCAGCCTCCTCGGCTCCGGCCCGACGGGCGGGGTGATGGGTGCCGCGGTCGCCGCCGAGCGGGGGGGCGAGCCCGACTTCGTCGCCATCGACATGGGCGGCACCAGCTTCGACATCTGCCTCGTCCGGGGCGGGCGGCCCGAGATCAAGACCGACTGGAACTGGCGCTACCGCTACTACATCGGCCTGCCCATGGTCGACGTGCAGAGTGTCGGGGCCGGCGGCGGCTCCATCGCCCGGGTCCGCCAGGGGGCGTTGCTGGTGGGCCCCGAGAGCGCCGGCTCCACGCCGGGGCCCGCCTGCTACGGCCGGGGCGGCGACCAACCGACGGTGACCGACGCCGACGCCGTCCTCGGGTACCTGCCCACGACGGGGTTCGCCGGCGGCCGGATGGCCCTCGACGTGGACGCCGCCCGGGCGGCCATCGAGCGGGACCTCGCCGGGCTCCTGGGCCTGGACGTGACCGACGCCGCCTGGGGCGTCGAGCGCATCGTCAACACCAACATGGCCAACGCCACCCGCCGGGTCCTGGCCGGGTACGGCGCCGACCCCCGCGACCTGGCCCTCATCGCCTACGGCGGCAACGGGGCGGTGCACGCCGCCCCCATCGCCGCCGAGCTGGGGATCGACCGCATCCTCGTCCCCCGCGCCGCCCCGGCGTTCTCCGCCCTCGGACTGCTGGTGGCCGACTACGTGGTCGACATCGTGCGCTCCTACGTGACGCCGCTCTCCCGGGTGGACCTCGACCGGTTCCGGGGGCTCATGGTGGACCTCGCGCAGGAGGTGGACAAGGAGCTGGCCCCGGCCGACCTCCCGGTGGCCGACGTCACCCGTGAGCTGTACGTGCAGATGGCCTACGCCGGGCAGAACTTCGACATGTCCGTGCCCTGCCCCGAAGGGGCGACACTGGACGCCGCCGGCCTGCTCGACCTGGCCGACCGCTTCCACGACCAGCACCGCCGGGACCGCGGCTTCGCCTTCCGCAACCAGGAGCCCGTGGTCCGCGGCGCCCGCCTCATGGCCCGGGGCACCACGCCCAAGCCGGAACGGCTGGCGCCGGAGACGGCCGAGGTCAGCTCACCGCCGGTCACTCGGCCGGTCTTCTTCGGCGACGGGTGGCTGGACACCCCGGTGCACGCCGGCGCCTCGGTGACCACGGGCACGACGATCGACGGCCCCGCCCTCGTCGAGGAGCCCTTCACCGTCGTCGTCGTCCCGCCCGGCTGGTCCGCCACCCTGGCCGACCACGCCGCCTACGAACTGCGCCGCACGGACCCGCGCTAGGCGACCCGCCGCCGTCAGGCGACAGTGAGCGTGAAGCCCACGTCGTTCACGGGGCTCGACGTGGTCGGGTTGACGGCGTCGACAACCCAAGGCCGGCCACCGGACGATCATCACCCAGCGGGGCGCCGCCGTCTCGAGCAGTGCGCAACACGCGGTCTTCCCGTGAGCCTAAGGTGACGCCGGCGTCAGGGTCGTCGGGGGGCGGACATGGCGCGAAGGGGGAAGCATGGCCGGACGGCACCATCGGATCGAGGGGATCGGAGCCGCACTGCTCCTGGTCGGCTTCGCGGCCGCGTGCGGGGGCGGCGGCTCCAGCGGGGGGTCCGGTTCCGATGCCGCCGTGCGCTACGGGTTCGACTTCGAGCTGAACCTGTCCGACACCTTCGACCCCCAGCAGAGCCTCTCCACCTGTGACCGCCTGGCCCTGGAATGGATCTACGGGACGCTGACCACCCTCGACCTGGACGGCCAGCCCCAGCCCGGCCTCGCCGACAGCTGGGCGATCGACGACGACGCCGGGACGATGACCCTGACGCTGCACGAGGGCCTGGAGTTCTCCGACGGCACCCCCTTCGACGCCGAGGCCGTGGCCGCCGGGCTCAACTACCTGAAGACCGGCGAACAGGTGAGTGAGGGCCTGGTCGCCATGGACTCGGCCGAAGCGATCGACGCCACCACCGTGCAGCTCAACCTGAACGGCCCCGGCTTCGCCCTCCCCTACAACCTCGCCGGCCGGGAGGGCATGATCCCCGCTCCGTCGACCTACGACATCGACGACCCGGAGGCGGGCACGGCCGGCACGGACCCGATCGGCGCCGGCCCGTTCACCTTCGTCGACTTCTCTCCGGGCGAGCGGATCGCGCTGGCCCGCAACGACGGCTACGGCGGCCCGCTCGCGTACGACTTCGACAACCTCGAGCTGGACCAGGTGGGCGTCGGCAACCCGGCCGTGACGGCCCTCGCCGCGGGCGAGCTGGACGTCATCGGCTACGAGGCCGAGTCCCAACAGGCGATCGACGACGACGCCGGCCTCAGCTCCAACAGCCGGATCGGCGAGGTGTACGCCCAGCTGCAGCTGCGGTTGGACCCGCCCTTCGACGACGTCCGCATCCGCCAGGCCGTCAACTACGCCATCGACCGACCGGCCTACCTCGACGTCGTCCAGAACGGTGTGGGCGAGGTGGCCTGGATGCCGTATCCCGAGGCATCACCCAACTACAACCCCGATGTCGCCGGCGTCTACGAGCGCGACCTGGACCGGGCCCGGGAGCTGCTGGCCGAGGCCGGCGTGCCTGACGGCTTCGAGTTCGACATGGCCATACCGGGCGGGGTGACCAGCCAGGAGCGCCAGGGCGAACTGCTCCAGAGCCAGTTGGCCGAGGTCGGCATCGTGGCCAACATCGTCCCCCTGGGCACCGACATCGCCACCGAGTACTACCTCCAGCACAACGGCAACGCCTTCTCGGCGGCCCGGCCGGCCAACCCCAACCCCGTCGGCCAGGTGAGCGACCAATGGGCCAACTTCGCCTTCGTCGCCATCAACAACAACGCCGAACGCCAGGACATCACCGACCTCGTCCACCAGGCCGAGGCAGCGGCCACCGACGCGGCGCGGGCCGAGATCATGCAGCAGGCGATGGTCATCATCGTCAACGACGCCCTCGAGGTGCCGATCGCCTTCACGCCCCGCAACGTGGCCTGGAGCAACGAGCGCATCGACGGCGAGATCGGCGCGCCGGCCGAGATCTGCGACCCCGTGGACCTCCAGGGCATCAGCCTCCGCTAACCCGGAGCGGCTGACACCATGGGCGCCTACATCGCCCGACGCCTGCTGGGGCTCATCCCCCTGCTGCTGCTGATCAGCTTCGCCGTCTTCGCCCTCGTGCTGGCCGTGCCCGGTGACCCGGCCCGGACCATCGCCGGCGGGTTGGACGCCTCCGAGACCCGGGTGACCGAGATCCGGGACGAGCTGGGCCTCGACGACCCCATCCTCCAGCAGTACGCCCGGTGGCTCGGCGGCGTGCTGTCCGGTGACCTCGGCACCTCGCTGTTCAACGGGCGCACCGTCGCCAGTGAGTTGGCCGCCCGCTTCCCGGTGACGCTCAGCCTGGCGCTGGGCGCGATCGTCTTCGCCGCGGCCGTCGGCATCCCGCTCGGCCTCCTCGCCGGCACCCGGCCGGGGTCGCTGCTCGACCGCGGGCTCAGCGTGGGGACCAGTCTCGGCATCGCCCTGCCCGACTTCTTCCTGGCCACCGCGATGGTGGTGCTCTTCGCGGTGAAGCGGAACCTCCTGCCCGCCATCGGCTACGTGGACATCGCCGAGAACCCGGTGGCGTGGGCCCAGCACCTGATCATGCCGTGGATCGCCCTCGGGGTGGCCACGGCCGCCTCACTGGCCCGCCAGGTGCGGGGTTCCATGATCGAGGTGCTCGACGCCGACTACATCCGCACGGCCCGGGCCAAGGGACTGGCCGAGCGCCGGGTCATGGGCCGGCACGCCCTCAAGAACGCCCTCACCCCGGCGCTGACGGTGATCGGCCTGCAGTTCGCCTACCTGCTGGGGGGGACCTTCATCATCGAGTCCATCTTCGCCCTGCCCGGCATCGGCACCTACATGCTCGGGGCCATCACCAGCCGGGATCTGCCCGTCATCCAGGGCGTGGTGCTGCTCGTCGCCGTCATCTTCGTGTTCACCAACCTGCTGGTGGACATCCTCTACGGCGTCCTCAACCCCAAGGTGCGGGTCACGTGACGGCGATCCTGAACGAGGCCGAGCGCGTCGGCGAGGTCAACGCGACCGCGGCGGCCACCAGCTCGTGGCGCCTCCTGGCCCGCCGGTTCCGTCGTCACCGCCCGGGCATGGTGGGCCTGACCATCCTCCTGATGATGATCACCATGGCGGTCTTCGCCCCGCTGATCGCCCCCTACCCCCCCGACGAGCAGTCCGACCTGATCAACACCGCGCCGACACGGGAGCACTGGCTGGGGACCGACGACGTCGGCCGGGACCTCTTCAGCCGGGTGGTCTTCGGGGCCCGGAACTCCCTCGTCGCCTCTGCCGGCATCGTGGCCCTCGCCGTGGCCGCCGCCCTGCCCCTGGCCCTCCTCGCCGGCTACCAGGGCGGGAAGACCGACACCGTGATCATGCGGATGACCGATGCCGCGTTCGCGTTCCCCCCGCTCGTGCTGGCCCTGGCCATCGTGTCCCTGCGAGGGAGCAGCATGCCCAACCTCATCCTCGCCGTGGGGCTGGTCTTCATCCCGAGCCTGATCCGGCTCATCCGGGGCCAGGTGCTGGCCGTCCGCGAGGAGACCTACATCGAGGCCGCCCGGTCGGTCGGCACCCCGTCGGCCCGGATCGCCGCCCGCCACGTCCTGCCCAACGTGGCCTCCCCGCTCATCATCCAGGTCGCGGTGAGTCTCGGGTTCGCCCTCCTGGCCGAGGCCGGGCTGAGCTTCCTGGGGTTCGGCGCCGCCCCGCCCACCCCGACGTGGGGTGGGATGCTCAAGCGCTCGTTCGACTTCGTCCTCGAGGTCCCGTGGCAGATCTTCGTGTCCGGCGGGGCCATCACCCTCACCGTGCTGGCCTACAACCTGATCGGTGACGGCCTACGGGACGCCCTCGGCCGAGCCGGGCCGGTCCCCAACCGACCGGACTCGGGTCCCGAGCCCGACCCCGGCGCCGACGACGAGGGCCTGGTCGAGGTGCGGAACCTGGGCATCGAGTTCGCTCGCGGCGACGGTTGGGTCCGGGTGGTCGAGGGCGTGGACCTGTCCCTCCCGGCGGGCCGGACGCTGGCCCTCGTCGGCGAGAGCGGCTGCGGCAAGACGGTCACGGCCCTGGCCCTGATGGGGCTCCTCCCCCGCCGGACCGGCCGCATTGCCACGGGGTCGATCCGCTTCGACGGCCGGGAGCTCGTCGACCTCCCGCCGGGGGCCCTGCGGGCCATCCGGGGCCGGGACATGGCCATGATCTTCCAGGAGCCGGACACCAGCCTGAACCCCGCCTTCACCGTGGGCGACCAGATCGCCGAGATGCTCCGCGTCCACCAGGGCCTCGGGCGGCGGGCGGCGATGCTGGGCGCGGTCGAGGCCCTCGAGCGGGTCGACATCCCGGACCCGGCCGCCCGGGCCCGCAGCTACCCCCACGAGCTGTCCGGCGGGATGCGCCAGCGGGCCATGATCGCCATGGCCCTGGTGTGCGAGCCCCGGGTGCTGCTGGCCGACGAGC
>Ga0315283_10002144_pt1 | contig 16390 bp, 17 predicted proteins | sample YL17G09_0_MG_FD_204541 | JGI IMG/M metagenome (GOLD analysis project Ga0315283, IMG submission 204541) | Sediment microbial communities from Yellowstone Lake, YNP, Wyoming, USA - YL17G09_0 | ecosystem: Environmental > Aquatic > Freshwater > Lake > Sediment | place: USA: Wyoming | collected... | reverse complement strand
GCAGGACCGCCGTCATCTCGCCCGCGTGATCCGCGCGGTGCGCCGCATGCCGGAGGTGATGAAGCTGACGCGGACGCTCGCGTGAGGCGCCCGGTTGCTCCGCGGGATGCGGCGGCGCCCCGGATCGCCCGCATTGCCGCAACCATCGGCATCGCCCTCATGCTGGCACCCATCGGCCGCGCTGCGCTGGCATCCGGAAACGATGCTGACACGGCGGCGTTGCGGACGAGCCAGGGCGCCATCGGTCGCACCACCGACGATCATGCATTCATCGATCAGCACGGCCGTCCGCTCAGACTTGGCGATCTGCGGGGACGACCGTTGGTGTTGAGCCTGGTCTACACGAGTTGCTACGACGTCTGCTCCAGCCTGACACTGTACCTTCGGGACGCCGTGCGAACCGCGCGGCAGACGCTGGGCCCGCAGAGTTTCTCGGTGCTCACGGTCGGCTTCGACACGGCGAACGACACTCCGGACCGGATGCGGATTTTCGCCAGCGACCGCGGCCTCGACGACCCGGATTGGCGTGTGGTGAGCGCGGACGCGGCAACGATCCGCCGACTGGCCGACGAAGTGGGGTTCTCCTGGATCGCCTCCCCTCGCGGGTTCGACCACGTGGCGCAGGTCACCATCCTCGACGCCGACGGCAGGGTAGTGCGTCAGGTCTACGGTCAGGATTTCGCGCCGCCTGCCCTGGTGGAGCCGCTCGAGGCGCTGGTGCTCGGTCGCAGCCTCGGACGCGTGTCGGTGCGAGGCCTCGTTGAACGAGTGAAGCTCTACTGCTCGGTGTACGACCCGGTCTCCGGAGAGTACCGATTCGATTACTCGATGCTCGCCGACGCCCTCCCAGCCCTGATGCTGCTCGGCATGGCAGCGTTCGCCATCGTCGTGGCCGGCCGCGGGAAGCGCTGAGACCGGCTTCCGGACGACTCGAACGGCCGCTCCGCGCATCCACCTTGCGCTGCAACATGCGGCGCATCAAATCCGAACGCTTCCCATTACGCCTTTTCTGCTACAGTTTTCCACATGACGGCATCCTTGATCACAGTGGTGTTGCTGGGTTGCATGTTGCTGTGGATCCTCGCCTGGCAGCGCGGATCGCGGTTTGCGATCGGTGTGGTCGTCGGCGCCTTCCTCGCGCTGGGCGCTGGCCCGCTCTTCCGGGCCATCGGCGCGGCAGGTCCCATGCCGGTCTGGGTACCCGCGCTGCCGTTCGCCCTGATCGCGCTCGGATTGTTCGCATTCGGACTGCTCGCCTGGTTCTGGGGCGACGAGCGACCACAACGCTTGCACGGGATCGAACGAACTGGCCAGCCGGAGTCGCTGACCGCCGAATAGAATCTGGACAGCCTGGGGGTGAGCGGATGAAGTGCCTTTACTACTTGGCGCCGACTCTTGACAGCACGCACGTAATTTCCGACGACCTGCACGCGGTCGGGATACGTGACTTCTTCGTGCACGTGATCTCACGTGACGAGGCGGGCCTGAAGAAGCAGCACATCCACTCCAGCAACTACCTCGAGACGCTGGACGTCGTCCGTGACGGCGTCATCGGCGGCGTGGTCGGGTTCATCGTGGGCCTGACCGGCGTCGCGTTGTTGCGGTACTTCGACCCGTTCGGCGTCGAGGTGCCGAGCTTCGTCTACTACGCCATTATCGGGGTGGCCACGCTGTTCGGAACCTGGGAAGGCGGCCTGATCGGCGTCGGCAACGAGAATCGCAAGCTCGCGAAGTTCCACGCCGACATAGAGGATGGCAAGTTCCTGGTCCTGATCTATGCGTTGCGGACGCAGGAAGAAAAGGTCCAGCAGATGATGCGCGAGCGCCACCCGGAGTCGGAGCTCGCAGCCGTCGACCGGCATTTCATCAATCCGTTCAGTTCACTCAAGCGAGGCTCGGAATCCGGCCTGCCGGCCGATCGGCTCCTGCAGAAGGAGTGACACGTGGCGATCGCAATTGCGCTCATTGCGCTGGTGATCGGAACGGTCGCGTTCCATTTCCTGAACCCCTGGTGGTTCACGCCCATCGCGTCGAACTGGGGGTTGATGGACGACACCGTCAACCTCACCTTCTGGGTCACGGGCGCCGTGTTCGTGGCCGTGAACCTGTTCATGGCCTACGCGATCATCCGCTATCGCCACCGCAAGGGGCAGGAGCGCCGTGCGGAGTACGAGCCGGAGTACAAGAAACTCGAGTGGTGGCTGATCGGGCTGACCTCGGTCGGGGTCATTGCGATGCTCGCGCCCGGGCTCGTGGTCTGGGCCAAGTTCGTCACCGTGCCCGACGATGCGACGGTGGTTGAGGCGATTGGCCACCAGTGGTCCTGGAGCTTCCGGCTGCCTGGCGATGACGGTGTGCTGGGCGCCATCGATGCATCGCTCATCGGCCCCGACAACCCGTTCGGCATGGACCCGAACGATCCGCGCGGCCAGGACGATGTGCTCGTCGCCAACCCGGAGTTGCACCTGCCGCTCGACAAGCCGGTCAAGGTCCTGCTGCGGTCGAAGGACGTCCTGCACAACTTCACGGTGCCGCAGTTCCGCGTAAAGATGGACCTGGTGCCGGGCATGATCACGTACCTGTGGCTCACGCCGACGAAGGCGGGGGAGTACGACATCCTCTGCGAGGAACTGTGCGGCCTGGGGCATTTCGCCATGCGCGGCAGGGTGGTCGTCGACGAGGCCGGCGCCTACCAGTCGTGGCTCGCCGACCAGCCGACGTACGCCGCCATCGCGACGCGCCCGGCGGCCGACGTCGCCGCGGGACACGCTGCGTTCGCGGTGTGCACGGCCTGCCATGGCACCGGCGCCGATGGAATCCAGTCGCTGAACGCGCCCAAGCTTGCAGGCCAGCCCGGCTGGTACCTCGCGCGACAGTTGCGCAATTTCAAGCACGGGATTCGCGGAGGCGCTCCTGGTGACGAAATCGCGGCCCAGATGAAGGCGATCGCGACGCCGATCGACGCGAGGACCATCGACAACATCGTCGCATACATCGAGACGCTGCCGGACACCCGTCCGCACACAACCGTCAAGGGCGACGCGGCACGCGGCGCGTCCCGTTACACCACCTGCGCCTATTGCCACGGGGCCGCGGGCCAGGGCTCCTGGTCGACGAATGCCCCGCGACTGGCGGGCATGAGCGACTGGTACATGGCGCGGCAACTCCAGCAGTTCCGTCAGGGCCATCGGGGCCGGGATCCGCAGGATTTCAACGGCGCGCAGATGGCGATGATGAGCGGCGTCGTGGCCGACGGCGAGGCCACCGACGACCTGCTGGCCTATATCAACACGCTGCGTTGAGCGAATACGCCGCGATGCAGACCATGGAGCGAACCTGATGTCCTACGTCGCGATCGCGGACCAGCACGCGCACCTGCACGATCCGCAGACGTTCCTGACGAAATACGTCTGGAGCCAGGACCACAAGGTAATCGCCATCCAGTACATGGTGACGGCGATGGCCATCGGGCTCGTGGCGATCGGCTTGTCGATGCTGATGCGGCTGCAACTCGGATTCCCGGGCACATTCAACTTCATCAATCCCAGCAACTATTACCAGTTCGTCACCATGCACGGGATGATCATGGTGATCTACCTGCTCACGGCGCTGTTCCTGGGCGGCTTCGGCAACTACCTGATCCCGCTGATGTGCGGCGCGCGAGACATGGTCTTCCCTTACCTGAACATGGTCAGCTACTGGGTCTACCTGCTCGCGGTGCTGGTGCTCGTCGCGAGCTTTTTCGTGCCCGGCGGGCCGACCGGTGCCGGGTGGACCCTCTATCCGCCACAGGCGATTCTCGGCGGCACGCCGGGGGCGAATTGGGGCATCACGTTGATGCTGGTGTCGCTCGCCATCTTCATCGTCGGGTTCACGATGGGCGGCCTGAACTACGTCGTGACCGTGCTGCAGGCGCGGTGCCGCGGCATGACACTCATGCGCATGCCATTGTCTGTCTGGGGCATCTTCACGGCCACGATCCTGGCGCTGCTGGCATTTCCGGCGCTGCTCGTGAGCGCGATCATGATGGCTCTCGACAATCACCTCGGCACGAGCTTCTTCATGCCGGCGATCATGTCGCTAGGCGACCAGACGGGGCACCAGGGAGGCAGCCCGCTGCTTTTCCAGCACCTGTTCTGGTTCTTCGGCCACCCCGAGGTCTACATCGTGGCCCTGCCGGCGTTCGGCATCGTCTCCGACCTGATCAGCACGCACGCGCGACGGCATATCTTCGGCTACCGGATGATGGTCTGGGCGATCCTCGCGATCGCCGTACTGAGCTTCGTCGTCTGGGCCCATCACATGTACGTGAGCGGCATGAACCCGTATTTCGGGTTCTTCTTCGCAACGACGACGCTGATCATCGCCATCCCGACCGCACTCAAGGTCTACAACTGGGTGCTGACGCTCTGGCGGGGCGACGTGCACCTGACGGTCCCGATGCTGTTCGCGATAGGTTTCGTGTTCACTTTCATCAACGGCGGGCTGACGGGGCTGTTCCTGGGAAACGTCACGGTGGACGTGCCACTCTCGGACACCCTCTTCGTCGTCGCGCACTTCCACATGGTGATGGGCGTGTCACCGGTGCTGGTCGTTTGCGGCGCGATCTATCACTGGTACCCGAAAATGACGGGGCGCATGCCGAACGAGACGCTCGGCAAGGTGCATTTCTGGGTGACGCTCTTCGGCACGTACGCGATCTTCCTGCCGATGCATTACCTCGGCATCCTCGGCGTGCCACGCCGCTACTTCGCGATGGGTGACACATACTTCATCCCCGATTCCGTGCAGTCGATGAATGCTGCCATCACCGTCGCCGCATTGGTCGTGGCGACCGCGCAGCTGATCTTCATCTTCAACCTGATCTGGAGCCTGAAGCACGGCAAGCCGTCGGGCGGTAATCCCTGGCGCGCGACAACGCTCGAATGGCAGACACCCGACACGCCGCCCAGGCACGGCAACTGGGGGCCGGAACTGCCGGTCGTGTACCGCTGGGCCTACGAATACGGGGCGCCGGGCTACAAGGAAGATTTTGTGCCGCAGAACCAGCCACCCGACGGGGCCACGGCCGCTGCACACGGCGACGGGCACCACGGATGAACGTGATCGTCGCCAGCGTCGCGCTCTTCGCAGGCGTCGTCGTCTGGTGGCTGGCTGCGCGACGACTGACCACCAAGCCATGGGAGGCGCAGGGCAGCTTCGACGGCCGCGAGGCAGCCCAGGTGCAAGGCCCCGCTCCGGCGCGAATCGGCTTGTGGGTGTTCCTTGCGGTGGCAACTTCGTTCTTCGCGCTGCTGGTGTCGGCCTACTTCATTCGCATGAGCCCCCGGCTCGCACAGGGCGTGGTACTGCGGGACTGGCGACCGGTCATCGAACCGTCGATCCTGTGGCTGAACACAGGCGCATTGCTTGCGAGCAGCATGGGCATGCAGCTGGCACGTGCCGCCGTCGGCCGGGGCGATGTCGCGCGTACGCGAACCTGCATGCTCGCCGGTGGTGTGTTCGCGGTAGTGTTCCTCGCCGGCCAGCTGCTGGCGTGGCGCCAGTTGCAGGCGGCGGGCTACTACGCGGCCGGTAATCCTGCGAACGCGTTCTTCTTCATGCTGACAGCCCTGCACGGCCTGCACCTGATCGGCGGACTCGTCGTCTGGGGCAGGACAGTGTCCAGATTGCCGCGCCAGGGCGCGGCGCTCGGCACGACGCGTCTCACTGTCGAACTGTGTGCCGTCTACTGGCACTACCTGCTGATCGTGTGGCTGGTCCTGTTCGCCCTGCTCCTGAACACCTGACCCGAGGGGTGCAGACGCATATGTCCGTCGATGCCATGACGAGTTCGATGCCGCCGGCCGCGGCCGGAGGCTTGCCTGGAGTCGTCACCGACTTCTCCTCCGACAAGCAGGCCTTCGCCGTGCCGTGGGGCAAGGCGATGATGTGGATCTTCCTGTTGAGCGACACGTTCATCTTTTCGTGCTTCCTGGTTTCGTACATGAACGTGCGGATGTCGACGACCGTGCCGTGGCCAAACCCCAGCGAGGTCTTCGCACTCACCATTGGCGGACATCACATCCCGCTCATCCTGATCGCGATCATGACGTTCGTCCTGATCACCAGCAGCGGAACCATGGCGATGGCGGTCAATTACGGCTATCGCGGCAACCGCGGCCGGACGGCGGCGTTGATGCTGATCACGGCTGCGTTCGGTGCAGCGTTCGTTGGGATGCAGGCGTTCGAGTGGACCAAGCTGATCCTCGAGGAAGGCATCCGTCCGTGGGGCAACCCGCTGGGCGCGGCGCAGTTCGGCTCCTCGTTCTTCATGATCACCGGCTTCCATGGCCTGCACGTGTCGGCCGGCGTGATCTACCTCACCGTCGTGGCCCTCAAGGTCTGGCGCGGTGACTACGAGCGCGCGGGCAATTACGAGATCGTAGAGATCGCCGGCCTCTACTGGCATTTCGTCGACCTGGTCTGGGTCTTCATCTTCGCGTTTTTCTATCTCTGGTAGGAGCCGCCATGTCCACACAGGAGGGAACCCAGCACCCGATCAGCGTCTACCTGTGGATCTGGCTGTTGCTCTTCGTCCTGAGCACCTTCTCCTACATGGTCGACTATTTGCACGTGCAGGGGCTGCTGCGCTGGTCGCTGATCATCGTATTCATGCTGCTCAAGGCGGGCCTGATAGTCTCCATTTTCATGCACATGAAATGGGAACGGCTGGCGTTGAAACTCGCCATCCTGGTGCCGCCGCTGTGCCTGCTGGTACTGATCGGGTTGATGGCGATCGAGGGCGACTACACGTTCCTCACGCGGCTGGCGACTTTCGCGCACTGACGCACCATCCCTGGCCGATGGCTGCGGACAGTTGCACCCGAGCGCGGCGGACCCGCTTCATCCTAAACTACCGACCTTTCCCCGAGCTTCGATCTCACTCTCCGGAGTCCCGCCGTGCCCCGCACACCCATTTCCACTGCGTTCGCGCCAAAGGCCATAGGTACCTACTCGCAGGCCGTCAAGGTTCGCGGCACCGTGTACCTTTCGGGCCAGATCCCGATCGACCCGGCCAGCGGCGAACTTGTGTCGGGCGACATGGACGCCCAGGTTCGACGCGTGTTCGAGAACCTCAAGGCCGTGTCACAGGCGGCCGGCGGATCGCTCGACGACGTCGTGAAAGTGAACGTCTACCTCACCGACCTCGGTCACTTCGCGCTGGTCAATCGCGTCATGGCCGAGTACTTCTCGGAGCCTTACCCAGCCCGTGCGACCGTGGGCGTAGCTGCATTGCCGCGCGGCGCCGCCGTCGAGGTGGATGGCGTGCTCGAGCTCTGAGGCCGGAGTCTGGCGCGTGGCGACAGCGGATCGACCGCGCGAGCCTGTTGCGCCCACGGCGGCAGCGCAGCTGCCGCTGGACGAGCGGCCCGTCACCAGCCTGCGCGGCGTCGGCCCAGCGCTCGCCGAGACGCTCGGGCGGCTCGGGCTGCACACGATCCAGGACCTCCTGTTCCACCTGCCGCTGCGCTACGAGGACCGTACGCGCGTCCTGCCGATCGGGGCCCTGCGGACGGGCGATCGCGCCGTCATCGAAGGCGAGGTGCAGCTCGCCGAAGTCGTGTTCCGCAGGAGGCGCGCGTTGCTGTGCCGGATCTCGGACGGCTCGGGGTCATTGACGCTGCGTTTTTTTCATTTCTCGGCGGCGCAGCAGGAGGCTTTGTCGCGCGGTACGCACCTGCGCTGCTTCGGTGAGGCGCGCATGGGCCCGGGTGGGCTCGAGATCGTGCATCCCGAGTACCGGAAGATTGTCGAGGGATCGACCCCGCCTGCGGGCGAGAGCCTGACGCCGGTCTATCCGACGACCGAAGGCGTGCAGCAGGGCCGGATGCGCATGCTGACCGGACTTGCGCTCGCGCAACTGGCGGACGGGTCGCTCCGCGACTGGATTGAGCCCGACGTGCTCGTGTCGGCGCGCATGCCGGCGCTCGAGTCTTCGCTGCGCTACGCGCATCGTCCACCGCCGTCCGCCGACATAGAACTGTTGAACTCGGGCCGGCATCCGGCCCAGAGGCGGCTCGCCTTCGAGGAGCTGCTCGCCCACCAGATCAGCCTGAGGATGCTGCGCCAGGCCGCGGACCGCGACGATGCGTGGCCATTGCCGCGCAATGCGGACCTCGTCGAGCGTTGCCTGGCGCAACTGCCGTTCCGCCTGACCGGTGCGCAACGGCGTACGTGGCACGAAATCGAGGAGGACCTTGCCCGCGAGCGGCCGATGATGCGACTGGTGCAGGGCGACGTGGGCTCGGGCAAGACCGTCGTGGCGGCACTCGCGGCACTGCGTGCGGTGGAAAGCGGGATGCAGGCCGCCGTGATGGCGCCGACCGAACTCCTTGCCGAGCAACACGCACGCAATTTTCTCGGCTGGCTCGATCCGCTCGGCGTGCGCGTGGGGCTCCTGACCGGGCGGCAGACAGGCAAGGCCCGCGCCGCGCTGAACCAGGACCTTGCGAGCGGCGCCATCCAGGTCGCCGTCGGCACGCACGCGCTCTTCCAGGAAGGCATGCGGTTCGACCGGCTGGCGCTCGTCATCGTGGACGAGCAGCACCGCTTCGGCGTCGACCAGCGCATGCAGCTGCGCGAGAAAGGCCTCGCGGACGGTCGCTATCCCCACCAGCTCGTGATGACCGCGACGCCGATCCCGCGGACGCTGGCGATGACTGCCTACGCCGATCTCGATGTGTCGATCATCGACGAGCTGCCGCCGGGCCGCACGCCGATCCGCACGGTCGTCCTGCCCGAGAGCCGTCGCGGCGAGATCGTGCAACGCATCGAGGCTGCCTGCCGTGCGGGACGGCAGGCCTACTGGGTGTGTCCGCTGATCGACGAGTCGGAGACACTGCCCCACCAGGCCGCGGAAGAGACGGCCACCGCACTCGCGGCAGCCCTGTCGGGCGTGCGCGTCGGGCTGGTGCACGGCCGCATGCCGGGCGGCCGCAAGGACGCGGTCATGACCGCGTTCAAGCAGGGCGAGCTCGACCTGCTCGTCGCCACGACCGTGATCGAAGTGGGCGTCGACGTGCCGAATGCGTCCCTGATGGTCGTCGAGAACGCCGAACGCATGGGCCTTTCGCAACTGCACCAGCTGCGCGGGCGCGTCGGCCGCGGGTCCGTCGAGAGCAGCTGCGTGCTGCTCTATCAATCGCCCCTCTCGCCCCTCGCCCGCGAACGCCTCGCCGTGCTGCGTGACACCACCGACGGCTTCGAGGTGGCGCGGCGGGACCTCGAGCTGCGCGGCCCCGGTGAACTGCTCGGAACCCGCCAGACGGGGCTCATGCAGCTCAAGGTCGCCGACCTGGTCAGGGACTCCGACCTGTTGCCCGCGGTGCAGAAAGCGGCGGCATTGATGCTGGAGGGTCCAGGAGCGAACATAGTGGCCTTGCTGCGCCGCTGGGTCGGGGAAGGCGAGCGCTTCGGCAAGGTCTGAGTCTGCTGCAAGGGAATCGATGCGCAACGCGACCAACATGGACCAGGGCACCGGGCGCGGCACGCGTTCCACCATGGGACTGCGGCTGCGCGAATATGCGCGCCTCATGCGTCTCGACCGCCCGATCGGCATCTGGCTGCTGCTCTGGCCGGTGCTGTGGGCCCTGTGGGTGTCGGCGGACGGTCATCCCGACGAGCGGTTGTTCGTGATCTTCGTGATCGGCACGTTCGTGATGCGCTCGGCCGGCTGCGTCATGAACGATTTCGCCGATCGCGAGTTCGACCCTCACGTCAGGCGCACGGCCGACCGGCCGCTCGCGAAGCAGTCGGTTTCGACCGCCGAGGCGCTCGGGCTTTTCGCCGTGCTGGCACTCGTCGCGCTTGCGCTGGTGATCCCGCTCAACCGGCCGACCCAGGTGCTGGCACTGATCGGCGGCGTACTCGCCGTGACCTATCCGTTCCTGAAGCGCTTTTTCTCGCTGCCCCAGGCCTATCTCGGCGCGGCGTTCGGGTGGTCGGTGCCGATGGCCTTCGCGGCACAGTCGGGCTCCGTGCCGCCGATCGCCTGGGTGATGTTCCTGTCGGTGGTGTGCTGGACCACGGCCTACGACACGATGTACGCGATGGTCGATCGCGATGACGATCTCGTGATCGGCATCCGCTCGTCGGCGATCCTGTTTGGCCGTGCCGATCGCCTGATCATCGGCGCGCTGCAGGCCGGCGCACTCTGTGGGCTCGCACTCGTCGGGCTCATGGCCGCGCTCGGGCGCTGGTACTGGGCCGGGCTCGCCGTCGCCGCCGCGCTCGCCATCCGCCAGCAGGTGCTGATCCGCGCACGCGACCCGGCGCAGTGCATCCGCGCCTTCCTCAACAACAACCTGTTCGGGCTCGTGGTCTTCGCGGGGATCCTGCTGCATTACCTGTTCGCAGGCTGATGCCCGTCGCGTCGCTGGGCGACGCCGGTCCTGCGTTCGAGGCTCGGCTCAAGGGTTGCTGCAGCGCCCCTTCGGCAGCACGAAGTGCAGCACGACGTAGCCGACCAGCGCCGACAACAGCGATCCCGCGAGGACTCCGAGCTGATCCGTTACGATCTCCTCGCCGCTCGGGACATACTCGAAGGCGAGCATGCCGATGAACAGGCTCATCGTGAAGCCGATGCCGCAGATGATGGCGGCGCCGTAGACGTGGCTGAACGTCACGCCGGAAGGCAGCTTCGCGAGTCCGATCTTGACGGCGACCCACGCGAAGCTGAACACGCCGACCTGCTTGCCGACGAAGAGTCCCAGCATGATGCCGAGCGGGATCGGCTGCAGCAGGTCGCCGGGACTCAGGCCCGCGAGGTTCAGGCCAGCGTTCGAGAACGCGAAGATCGGCAGGATGCCGAACGCGACCCATGGATGAAGCGAATGCTCGAGCCTGCGCAGCGGCGAGTGCTCCGGATCGCCGGCTCCGCGCGCCGGGATGCACAGTGCCGTGATCACGCCGGCCAGCGTGGCGTGCACGCCCGACTTGAGCACGCAGAGCCAGAGCACGGCTCCGACCAGCACGTAAGGGGCGATCCGCATTACGCCGAGCCGGTTCAGGACCAGCAGCGCGACGACCGCGAGGCCGGCAAGCATGAGCGCCGTGGTGGAAAGGTCGTACGTGTAGAAGATGGCGATGATCACGATGGCGCCGAGATCGTCGAGCACGGCGAGCGTCATCAGGAAGATCTTGAGACCGACCGGGACCCGTTCGCCGAATAGCGACAGCACGCCGAGCGCGAAGGCGATGTCGGTCGCGGAGGGAATCGCCCAGCCGCGGACGCCTACCGGATCATTCCAGTTGAGCGAGGCATAAATGGCGGCCGGCACGATCATGCCGCCGAGCGCGGCGACGGCCGGCAACGCGACCTTGCTCGCGTCCGAGAGCTCGCCCATCACGGCCTCGCGCTTGATCTCGAGGCCCACCAGCAGGAAGAAGATCGCCATCAGCAGGTCGTTGACCCAGACGCCGAGCGCCTTGTCGAGTGCAAACTCGCCGAGCTGGATCTTGAAGTGCGTCTGCAGCAACGCCTCGTATCCGTCCGCGAGCGGCGAGTTCGCGGCGATCATCGCCAGTGCGCCCGCCACGACGAGCAGGATGCCGCTCGCGGACTCGAGCTTGAGGAACTCGCGAATCGCCACGAGGGAACCGGCCTTGCTGACCTCGGTCTGGCTCATGCTCGAATCTGCCTCACGGTCGGGGCCTCGAGTCTAACCTTTCCGGGTGGGCGGCCCGCGCGACGCACCAGACGTCGACTGAAATCGCGCCGGCCTGCCGCAGCGCTGCGGCTACCGCGCCGACGGTCGCTCCAGTGGTCAGGACGTCGTCCACGACAGCGACCCGCCGGCCCCGAAATCGTGCGGAAGCGACGAAGGCGCCGGCGATGTTCCGGCGGCGTTCCTCGGGCCGGAGCCCGACCTGCGGGCGCGTGTCTCGCACACGTCCGACGGCACCCTCGCAGGTCTCCCGATCGAGCACGCGTGCGACACGCCTGGCGATCTCCGCCGACTGGTTGAAGCCGCGGTCCGCATGGCGACCAGGGTGCAGAGGGACAGGCACCACGCAGTCCACGTCGTGATGCAGTCCCAGCGCATGGACCGATCGAGCAAGCAGCGCGCCCAGGACACGGCCAACTGCCAGCTGGCCACGGTACTTGAGCAGCTGGATGAGGTGATCCACCGGAAATGCGTAGGCGAACGCGGCCAGGCACCGTTCGACCGGGTATGGACCCGTCTGCAGCGCGCCCGGATCCGGCGGCAGGCCAGCCTCGCAGCCGGCGCAGAGATCCAGGCAGGGTGGCTGGCCGAACCGGCCGCAGAGGATGCAGCGCGGAGGGAGCAGCCACCCGCAGATGTTGTCGAGACCCCTGTCAACTTGAGATCGAGTCATTGGTTGACAGTCGCCCGTGGCGCTCTGAATACTGCCGGCGACCGTATCGGCGAGCATCCGCGTTCCACGCGGCGCCGGCAGCCCACATTCCTAACGCAAAACGCAGGATTCACGATGTCGCCCAAGGACCTGGACCGCCTCGGCGAAATCCGCACTGACTGGACGCTCGACGAGGTGCGCGCGCTCTTTGCGCTGCCGTTCAACGACCTGCTCTTCCACGCGCAGCGGGTGCATCGCCGGGGCTTCGACCCGAACCGGGTCCAGGTCAGCACCTTGTTGTCGATCAAGACCGGCGGATGCCCGGAGGACTGCGCCTACTGCCCGCAGAGCGTGCGTTACGAGACCACCGTCGGGCGCGACGACCTGATGGACCTCGGCGACGTCGTCGATGCGGCCCGCGCGGCGCAACGCGGCGGCGCGACCCGTTTCTGCATGGGCGCCGCGTACCGCAATCCGAAGCCGAAGCAGCTCGAGCGCATCAAGGAGATGGTCCGCGAAGTGCGGGCGCTCGGCCTCGAGACCTGCGCAACGCTCGGCATGCTGACGCCGGAGCAGGCGCTCGAGCTCAAGGACGCGGGCCTCGATTACTACAACCACAACCTCGACACGTCCGAGGCGTTTTACGGAGAGATCATCACGACGCGCACGTATCAGGACCGGCTGGACACGCTCGCGGCCGTGCGTGCCGCGGGCATGAACGTGTGCTGCGGCGGGATCCTCGGCATGGGCGAGACCGAGCTCGACCGGGCACAGCTGCTGCACACGCTTGCAACGCTGCCGCAGCACCCGGAGAGCGTGCCGATCAATCAGCTCGTGCAGGTCGAGGGCACGCCGCTCAACGGTCTGCCGCCGCTCGACCCGCTCGACCTCGTGCGCACGATCGCGACGGCGCGGCTGCTGATGCCGCGCTCCTACCTGCGCCTGTCCGCGGGTCGCACGGACATGAGCGAGTCGGTCCAGGCGCTGTGCTTCCTGGCGGGCGCCAACTCCATCTTCTACGGCGAAAGGCTCCTCACGACGCCCAATCCCGGCCGCACCCGCGACGACGAGTTGTTTGCACGCCTCGGCCTCGCGCCCGAGACCGCATCGAACCCCGCGCCGACGGCCTGAGGCAGCAGGCCCCGTGAGCCGCGCACCGGGCCCTCAGGAGTTCCGCCTCGACCCGCGGCAGGTGCGGCGGTCATTCGACCGGGCGGCCAACGAATACGACGAATCGGCGGTCCTGCAGGAACGGGTGCGGCTCGAACTCCTCGAGCGGCTGGACCTCTTGCGCATCGACCCGACGGTGATCGTGGATCTTGGCGCGGGCACCGGAGGCGCCTCCCGGGAGCTGAAGCGGCGCTATCGGGCCAGCCGGGTCGTGGCGGTCGACATCGCCACGGCCATGCTGCGGCGGGCGTCCCGCCGCCAGAGCCTCCTCCGCAGGTTCGACCTCGTCTGCGGCGATGCCGCCGCCTTGCCGTTCCGGGACGGCAGCGTCGACATGGTTTTCAGCAACCTCGCACTGCACTGGTCCGACGACCCCGACCAGGTCTTCGCCGAGTGCCGTCGGGTACTCGGGCCGGGCGGGGTGCTGACATTCACCACCTACGGTCCCGACACGCTGGTCGAGCTGCGCCGGGCCTGGGCGGCCGTGGACGGCCATGCCCACGTGAACCATTTCATCGACATGCACGACCTCGGCGACGCACTCGTTCGTGCCGGCTTCACCGAGCCGGTCATGGACGTGGAGCGATACACGCTGACCTACGAGCAGGTGATCGGCTTGATGCGCGACCTCAAGGCGATCGGTGCACGCAACGTGAATGCCGGCCGGCCGCGATCGCTGACGGGCAAGGGTGCGCTCGCGCGTATGACCGCGGCCTACGAAAGGTGCCGCACCGACGGAAGTCTCCCGGCAACCTTTGAGGTGGTCTATGGACAGGCCTGGAGGCCGTTCAGTACACCGGGTCGCCGCGCTCCCGGGGAGACGGTCGTCCCGGTCAGCGGCATCGGGCGGAGAAAAGGGGAAGCGGAAAGTGATTAGCGGATAGCGGATAGGAAAGCGGTTAGTGATCAGCGGTCAGCGGTTAGTAGGAAACGCCGCCATTCCGTACTCTGCACTACATACTCTGGATTGACGATCGACAAGTTTTCAAATAATTAATTGCATGATCATGTGTTTTTTCTTCAGGCTTCTGGCGGCTCGGAGTCGCAACTGCAGGGCAGGAATCCAGCTCCTTCCTCTTACTAACCGCTAACCACTGATCACTAACCGCTCTCCTCTCCCCCTCCCTTCCCATGACTCCTACCCGCGGCATCTTCATCACCGGCACCGACACCGGCGTCGGCAAGACTCTGGTGGCCTGTGGGCTGGTGCGGGTCCTGGCCAACCGGGGCCATCGAGTCGTCGGCCTCAAGCCCGTAGCGAGCGGGGCCGAGCCGTCCCGAAGCGGGTTGCGAAATGCAGACGCCGTGGCGCTGGCTGCCGAGAGTACGGTCGAACTTCCCTACGCACTGACCAATCCGTATTGCTTCGAACCGGCGGTCGCACCCCACCTGGCGGCGGCTGAGGCAGGCGTGTGCCTGACGCCGGACGACCTCGTCGACTGGTACGGGCGCGCCACGGCGGGCGCCGGGTTCGCCGTCGTCGAGGGTGCCGGCGGCTGGCGGGTGCCGCTACACCCGGACGGCTTCCTGAGCGATCTTCCGGAACGTCTCGGCCTGGGCGTCGTGTTGGTGGTCGGCCTGAGGCTCGGCTGCCTGAACCATGCTCGCCTGACGCTAGAGGCCATTTTGCGAGGGAACCGCTGCCCGTTCGCCGGCTGGGTCGGCAACCAGGCGGACGCTGGCTTCGAACGGTTGGACGCCAACGTCGCGACGCTGGAGCGGCTGCTCGGCACCCCGCCACTGGCGATCATTCCACCACTTGCCGAACCCACGGCCAATGCCGCAGCGAAGCACCTGTCAGGCGCGCGCCCGTTCGACGAGTCGAGCGTCTGGCCTTGAACAGTTCCTGCACAGGAATGTTCATGACTTTCCGTGGGTTGCGCGTTGCCAGCAGCCCGCGCAACCGCTAGATTCGCCGATCCACATTCCCGTGTCGGCACCGATGGTTACTTCCCAGGCCCAGGACCCGGTCGGCACCGAACTAGAACACCGGATCGAGCTGGCGCCGAATTGCTCGCTCACGCCGCGGGGCGCCCGCCTGTTCGTGGGCAGCCTGGCCGCCACGACCTTCGGGCTGGCCGCGTTTTTCGCCCTGCAGGGACTCTGGCCGGTGCTGCCATTCGCCGGGCTCGAAATCGGGCTGCTGGCCTGGGCGGTGCGCTCGAGCATGCGTCGGGGCGAGGAGCGGGAGGTGATCGTGGTCTCCGATTCCGACGTCGTGATCGAGCGACACGCTCCAACCGGTTCAGGCCTGACGGTATTTCCTCGTCACTGGGCGAGGGTTAGACTGCGCGGCCCGCAAACGGCGGCACGTCCGAGCAGGCTCATGATCGAGTCGCACGGACGGGCGTGTGAAGTGGGCCGGTTTCTCACTGAAGATGAACGTCGCGGCCTCGCCAGGCGATTGCAGCGGCTGGTGGGAAACACGAGTGAGTCTCCCGCCCTGGCGCCATGAAGGCGTCCGGCGCGGGTCGAGCGCGGCCGGGGAAGGCCGCCGGTTTAACGTACGGAGTGGTTCTGCCCATGAATATGGTTAAGCGCGCGCTCGCCGCCGGCGCAGCCTCTATGCTGGGGGCCGCCCCCGCGATGGCCGCCTGGAGCGACCTCAACCTGCGCGTCGGCGTCACGCCGCTCAGCCGCGAGATCTACGGGCTGCACATGCTGATCCTGTGGATCTGCGTGGCGATCGCGGTTGCCGTGTTCGGGGTCATGATTTATTCGATCGCGACGTTCCGCAAATCGAAGGGCGCGGTGCCTGCCAGCTTCGACCACAGCACCACCGCCGAGGTTCTCTGGACGTTGATCCCCGTGTTCATCCTGGTGGCAATGGCGATACCGGCGGCCAGGACGCTGGTCAGGA
>Ga0315283_10002137_pt1 | contig 16420 bp, 12 predicted proteins | sample YL17G09_0_MG_FD_204541 | JGI IMG/M metagenome (GOLD analysis project Ga0315283, IMG submission 204541) | Sediment microbial communities from Yellowstone Lake, YNP, Wyoming, USA - YL17G09_0 | ecosystem: Environmental > Aquatic > Freshwater > Lake > Sediment | place: USA: Wyoming | collected... | reverse complement strand
TTTTCAGTTCGTGAAACCAGAATTAATTCAGAACAAATATCTCTTTGATCGCAGAGCATTTCCGTAATGACCTGTCCTATGTTACCAGTCGATCCGACTATTGCTATAACATTTGGTTTGTCGAATTCCTGGATCATTTTTACAGTATTGACAAGATGTCTCATTCCGGATGCTGCTGTTAGTGTATTTCCTGTAATTATTCTTGAACCAGGGGGTTCGTAAAGAGAAAGCCCGTTGTTAGTAAGAATCGAGTTAAAACCGCCAAGACTTATTACCTGAGCACCATTTTGAGAAGCAAGGTTGACGGCTTTCTGTATTTTTGTCACTATTCTTTTTCTTCTGCCTGACTTATGAAGAAATTCAAGCTCGGATGAATCCAGAGGAATTACATAAAAGGAAAAATGTATCTTTCCGTGAAAGAGATTTAATGCTATCATCAGGACAGGGTCCATCTCCATCAGAGTCTGTATCCTGTTAAATAGGATACGTAAGCCGGTATCTGAAGCTCTTGCAAAATCTGGTACAAGCATTCGCAATTCCCTCAGGGGAAATGCAAAATGTGCAATAAACGCAACTTTGGTTGCTCCATCTGCCGCAGATTCAGGATTTTGTTTATAGACAACCTCCGTATCCGAGCCTTTCTTATCTTCAGAGAATGTATCGTTATCCATCAGAAACAGGAACAGGTCGTACATTTTCTTACATGTAATCAATGAGCATAGTTCGTCGAGTGCGATGCATATTTTATCTGATTCCTGCTGTGTCAGATAGGCTGAAGGTTCAATTCTTAAAGTATTGGGTGCTGTAAGAGTTGGGAACATCCTTATGTGATGACAATTTAACAGCCAGGCAGAAAAAAGATAACCGGCTCTTTCTTTTTCAAATAGTATTCTCAGGATAATATTCCCGTCGGCGCATGCCGGATTGAAGTAAATTGCCAACATCAGTCCCTTACCCTGAACATCCGAAATGACGCCGGGATATTTATTTCGGATACTTATCAGCTTATCCCTCAGATAACTGCCGGTTTCGATGATCTGATTTATGAATGAACCGGAACTTATAATATCAAGGGCTTTAAGTCCGGCGACAGCTGCTAATTCACCGTTACCGAAAGTAGAGGTATAGTACTCACTGAAATCAAAGCAGAACCTTGATTTGTCGATCATCACCGCAGAGATCTTTTCGATACCCCCACCCAGCGCTTTTCCAAAAAGATAATAATGGGCATTTTTACATTCAGGTATTTCACCAGTCCGTCCAAGACCGCATTGAATCTCATCAGATATCAAAGGGAAATCATAAAATGAGAGCTCTTTAAGAAAGTCCCGGTTTACGGTGCGGACACCCCCTTCTCCCATAACTGGTTCAGCAAACGCACATATTATAGAACTGATTTTAAACTGTATGACCTTGGTTGTGTGATCAGACTGTACAACCCGTTCCAGGGTTATGAGTGACTTTTCTATCGTATAATTCAATTGTTCTGGCCATGATTCATTTCTGTCATCCAGAAAAACCGCTTCAATATTTGAAAGTCTTGAAAATTTTTTTCGCTTTTTCCGATTTCCCAATATGCTCCTTGCTCCGGTACTGTGTCCATGAAATGAATTAGCGACTGCAATTATCAGGTTTTTTGATTTTTCGATTATTTCCCAATTTCTTTTCCAAACCTCAACTATATTTACATTTTTGTCGCTGGCGTAAGTCTGAAACTGTTGATCCCTTATCTTTTCAATTCTGTTTTCCCATTCAAAACATGCATGATGGATAGCTATTTCAACTGCTTCAGAACCACTGCTGCCAAAAACAACCTGAAAATTTCTCCCCATTTCAGATCCAATGACAAAATTTAGTTTTTCAGCTAAAAGGCTGGCGTAGTTCTGAATACTTAACTGGTTACAAATTGCTATTTTATCTTTTTGGATAAACTCCGCCACCTCCTTTGATATTTCAGGATTATTATGACCCAGGAGATTTGTCCCATATCCGCCTGTAACATCAAGTATTTCAACTTCTTTGCCATGAAGATAAGCGAATAGAGAGTCTTTTTTACCACGATGGTACTGGTAATTGAGCTTGAGAGATGAAAGAAATGTACCTATCTGCGGGCTAAGATATTGAGCATATTTAAAAGAACCATGACTCAAAATGTCAGTTGACTCGATTCCCGAATGATCCTTTCTAATATCGGTTAAACGGCTTATCAGATCATGATATTCCGCGTTTATCTGTTTTACAGAAATTGTGCCTTTCCCTGTTTTAGGAGGAGCCATATTGATAATGGCAATCCTGCAAACATGCCTGTGCTGAAATTCAAACGGCTCAATGATGTTTATCAACCGGTTATTAATTTCTTCAAATACTCCACTGAATTTCTTAAGTATTCTTGCATCATTTACTTGACCGGAGCTTATTGATCCATCATTTATGAACACCAGGGCTGCCAGTCCTGGAAAATTCATAACAGGATAGAACTGGGCATGCAGCACACTGTTTACCAGACTATTATAATATTCCCTGATCTTAAGTATTGGTATTTTTACACCAAAACAATCTTTAAAGTAATCAAATGAGGTTCTTCTAATATAGAAAAAACAATTTCTTTCATCCAGGAAAACAATATCACCGGTATCAAAATACTTATTTGTGTTGTCTTCATTATCACCTATGCAATACTTATGCCCGAAAACCGACTTTACATAAAGCCTGAAATGATTTGTTTCTGAATCTGTTCTTATCAATCCTATACTGACACCTGGCAAAGGATTGCCAAGAGGAATCATAATCTCATCGAATACATTACCGTGACTGAGTAAAGTGGAGAAGACCTGTTGTGTTTCGGTAGTGCCGAAAGCATTATGAAGGCGAATTCCGGTTGCATTATAAACTTCGTGTGCAGTCATATTGTCATAGGCAGCACCACTTGATACAAGAGTTTTCAGATTATTACTTATAAGAGCTTTAATCTCAGGGAATATCCTGAAAAATTCCAAAAATGTGTTATATACTGCTGGACCTCCTGTGATATGTTCCGGTTTCATTTTCATTAACAGGTATCTTACAGTTTCTGGCTTTGTAATAAACCATTCCGTTATAATAAGGCATACCGGCTCTCCTGTCCATAAAGCATTAATAAGTGCACGGATTCCCATTGTATGAGTCAGCAAAGGAGTGAATCCTGTGCCTCCAAGAACATTTTTATTATAAAATCCAGCCTTTTCCCATGCGAGGCAGTTTAAATAATAGGACTCGTGGGTATATACAACGAGCCTTGATCTGCCAGAGGTGCCTGATGTAGTAACTATTAAAACATCATCAGTCGGATTGATATTATTAAACTCGTTGTCAGAGAAAGTAATGCCTTCTTGTAAGCTTGGTGAAGTGCCAGAAAATTCATGATCAATGCCGAAATCTGTTAGATTATCCCAGACTTTAAGCCTTTTTTGGGCGGCAATATCTCTGATCTCTTCTATTTCAGATTTTTCCCTTTCGTGTCCTTCCAGGCTTCGTACTTCATTGTGTGGAAGAATAACGTGCTCAGAATGAGTCAGATCGATCCATTCTGAAAATTCTTCAGACTCAGAGTACATAGGAAGGAAGGTACGGCAGCCCCTAGCTGCCAGGGCGATAAAGATCAGAGCAGTTATCATTTCATTGCATCCCTGGAAGGTCAGCAATATCACAGTCTGCCCTTTCAATATATTTTTTTCATTAAAAGATCTTAAAAGCTTGAGGACAATATTCCGGAACCGTACAAGACTGATTTCAACGTATTGATTTTCAAAATGACTCAATATGATCCTGCTTTCCTCATTTCTGCCAGGAAGCCTGCTGAACAGAATATTTCCAATCGTTTTCAATGAATGACGGCCTTTGTCAATAGGATTTTCAAAAACCAGATCAAAGGAACTATTCATGGGTCCGTCACATATTAGCTAAATCAAATTTCTTCAAAATTGGCAACCTTTCCAAATTTAATTCCCTATCAGGAGATAAAACATGAGAAATCCAGCATTGATAAAGAAGATTTCATCAAATCTAGTAATTCATTTAAATCAGCGGAATGTAATGTTTCAGGCCCTATTGTTAAATAATTAAGAATAAAATCTATTGCAGAAAATCTCGGTTTTTTACTCTGAATTATTTCTTATTTTTTACATCGACGTTCGATTTGAATTTCCACGTCCCCTTTTCCAGACCATATGCATCATATGAGAAATCAGGCCCATAGTATTCCTTTTTGCCTTTTAAAGCCGGTGAAACAGGAACCAGATGGTCAAAAACAATTGATTTGTCAGTCAGAAACTTCAGTGAGATTACAGCTTCGGAGCCATATTCAAGCACCTCTCTGTATTTTAATGCTTCCCCCGTAGCAAATATTTTCTTCCCTAAAATGATACTGCCATCAGAAGCAAAGCTCAGCACATCAATAATCTTGCGGGTTATTGCCTGATTGCCGTAATCTATGCCTAAAAGCACCCAGTTGGTCTGGTCGTCTTTTTTAAAAGGCCGAAGATCATAATAAAGAGCCCCGTACCAGTTTTTGTCAGAATAAACTGTATCGGTTCTTACAGGTCCTTCCCTGTATACTCCTTCAAGCCTGTACGCCAGATTTCTTTTCCCTGAGTTGTGAATTAAATAGCAATAATATCTGCTTATTGAATCTTTTAAAACCAGGTTCCATGTAATTATCTTGAGCTGGGAGTTACGGGAGGTAATCTGTCCGAGGTACCTCAGGTTAGTAAATTTATGATTAAAGACTGTATCAGATCCGGCATAACTTTGAATAATAAGATCAATCGAGTCATTTATCTGTATCCGTTCGGCATCTTCATTACTGGCAATCAGTCTGCTGAAAAGCTTCTCCAGGATCACTGAGGTATTTGTATAGTGAACCTGTCCGCTGGCATCTGGAAAAAACAACGCTCCTGTGAGGATAAGAATAATTATGACCTTTTTCATTTCTTCATAGCATGTTTTTCAGCATTATCAAGAAGATTGCCGATCTGCTTACAGGCCCACGATATCTCTTCTTCATTTATTGTAAGAGGTGGAGCGATTCTGAATGCATCATCACAGAAAAGGAAAAAATCAAGAATCAGACCGAATTCGGGGGCTTTGGCAATTGAGTACTTCACATATTCAGGACTGGCCAGCTGAACAGCAAGGAGCAGTCCCTCGCCTCTTACTGAGGTTATCAGGTCATGTTTCAGCAGATTCCTGAACAAGGTTGATTTACCTGAGCATGATTCAATAAGGTTTTCTTCTGTCAGCACTTTCATTGATGCCAGTCCTGCAGCGCAGCATACCGGATGTCCTCCAAAAGTTGTTATATGTCCCAGGGATGGATCGGATATCAATGCTGACATTATCTCACCTGATGAAATAAATGCTCCCAGAGGCATTCCCCCGCCCAGGGCTTTTGCAAGGAGAAGAATATCCGGTACAACATTGAACCTGTCAATGGCGAACATTTTTCCTAATCTGCCAAAGCCAGTCTGAATTTCATCAAATATCAGAAGAGATTTTGTATCGGTACATCTCTTCCTTACCAGATCCAGAAATCCATTTTCGGGGAATAATATCCCGGCTTCTCCCTGAACCGGCTCTATAATTACGCAGGCTGTTTTCTCATCAATTATATTCAGAGAGTCAATATCGTTGAATCTGGCCATAAATGAATCGGGCAGCAGTGGACGGTAAGCATTCCTGAAAAATTCACTCCCCTGGACGCTCAATGCTCCATGAGTGCTGCCATGATAAGAGTTTCTGAATGAAACAATTTTGCTGTGTCCGGTAAACCGTTTGGCAAGTTTCAGGGCACCTTCGACAGCTTCGCTTCCGGAATTAACGAAATAGCAGCAGCGCAGGTTCTCCGGGAGGAAACTTGTGAGATATTCTGCATATTTTACCTGTGGCGACTGAATAAGCTCACCATAGACCATCAGATGCATATAGGCATCAACCTGGCTCTTGACGGCACTGACAACCTTTGGATGGTGGTGTCCGGTATTTGTTACAGAGACACCTGATATAAGGTCAAGGTACTTTTCACCTGAAGGGCCATACATAAAAACGCCTTCAGCTTTTTCTATCTCAAGCATTAATGGAGAAGATGATGTCTGGCCAAGGTACCGTAGAAAAAGCTGCCTGTTTGTAAGCATGTGCCCGGGAAGGAATTATCTGGCCATCACGTTTATGTCGTTCAGCAGTGAATCCCTGAATGATTTTCCGACAGGAATATTCCTAACAGTATTTCCAATGCTTATATCAAGGGAATTTTCCTTGATAGCCTGGATCATACTTTTATTGATTATAAATGATCTGTGTACCCTGATAAAGACTCCTGAAGGAAGCTGGCTCTCAATAGCCTTCATTGTGAAATGTATAGTGAACTTATCACTGTTCGTATTCAGGGTCACATAGTTTTCAAGGGCCTCCACGAATACAATATCTCTGAGTTTAAGTTTTACGAGAGAGGATCCTTTTTTAATAAATATTTCCTCATCACCTGATTTGCTGACCTCCTTCGGTGCGAAATATCTTACTACCTTATCAATTGCTTTACAGAACCTTGCATAAGTAATTGGTTTCAGAAGGAAATCTACTACATTGAAATCAAAAGCTTTAAGCGCAAATTCTACTCCTCCCGATACAATTATAATATTAGGCGGATGGTCAAGACTGCCAATAAAATCAAAACCATCCATTTCAGGCATTTTGATGTCAAGAAGGATAAGATCGACATCTTTATGGTTGGCAATCACATTTCTGGCAGAAACAGGATCGTTGAATACGCCTAACAGGTTCAGGGAGGCATATTTACTAACATAACCTTCGAGCAGTTTGCAACTCAGCTTATCATCATCAACTATAATACAATTCATTGCTTCCTAATTTGTGCCCGTATTATCAAATCAAAAATAGTAAAAAAATCAAAACAAATTGAAGATATTATTATAATTCCTGTTTAGGATTAATAAAACATCAGAAATAATTTTCTGATGCAAGTAAGCCTGTAGTATTAACAGATAAATTGAAAAAATGTTTCAAAAAAAAAGGGGTGTATTTCCAACACCCCTCTATGGCAATCTCAATCGTTTAGGATTAAAGACCTTTGTTAAGTGCTGGGGCAGCTTTGAATTTAACAACTTTCTTGGCCGGAACATTAAGTTTTGCACCAGTACGAGGATTACGTACCACTCTGGCACTTCTTTTAGTAACGGTAAAAGTTCCCATACTTGGTAGCTGGATCCTCTGACCTTTTTTCATTGCTTTTCCAAAAGCTCCTACAAATGCGTTTAAAGCTTTGCCTGAGTCTTTGATAGAAAGACCTGCCTCAGTAGCGATTGCATTAACTAATTCTTTTTTTGTCATAATGAAAGTTTTAAGGTTAGACCAATGGTTCTAATTGGGTACAAATATATTTCATTTTATATCATATGCAAATAAATTTTTCTATTTTGCACAAATAGTGGCACTTTTAGTACAAAAAGCCCACTTTTTTTAAAAGATATTCGTGTTTAAAAAACATAACGCAAATCTTCATCCATTCGCATTTTCCGCAATTCAACAATAAAAGCATGTTCAAATCCTGTTAATAAAATGTTTATTTCACTGATTTTATGATAATTAGCTTATTTTGATTAAATCTTTTAAAAAAACAAAAAAATATTATCTTTGCCGCGGAGAAATTATCCCGCCTTCACCACCGCCTTTACTTAAGCTTCGTCGGACAAAGCAAGGCTTCGGCGAGTAAAAGGAGAAGTGGTCACGCCTGGGCGTGATAAACTCCGCGGCCGGATGCGGCTGAAGGGAGAATATTAATGGAGAAGTGGCAGAGTGGTCGAATGCGGCGGTCTTGAAAACCGTTGTCCTGCTATCGCGGGACCGGGGGTTCGAACCCCTCCTTCTCCGCAGATCAAATCAATCCCGTCAGACTATGGGCTGACGGGATTTTTATTTTCAGATGCCCGATCCAGGTTTACCTGAGGTAGGGCAGATGGAAATAAAATCCAAATGAGTGAAACGAATAAAGTATTGATTTGGGCTGCAGGGACCTCCAACAACGGGCTCATGAGCACAGCTCATAACCCCTCCTTCTCCGACAAAGACTTTTAATACATTACCGATTACATACACTTATTATAATAACAAGAAAGCCCCGACAAATGGTTATTTTACCAGTGCTGGTACTCTCTGAAATTCCATGCCTGAGCAAACAGATATTATAAGGTTAAAACCACCGAGGCTAGAATAAAAATTCTTTATAATTATTTTTTATTTCCAAATCGTATTATTGACATTCAAATTCATGCTGTTCGCAAGTTTTATTTGAGTGTTTGTCAAAATCCTGATAGTTAATATATTAGCTTGGTAAAAGAAATTGTATTTTTGATAGAGCCAGTACTCCGGCAAGCTATCAATTTGATGCTGGCCCACAGCTATTATTGTTAGCAAGAGTACTGGCTTCTTTTTTGTAATTCATATTGAATAATTACTTATCTTTGTTCTGGGCCAGCATCTTTCATATTTTCCAATTCCGGAAATTAGCACAATAAAATACTGATTAACAACTAAACAAATGGGATGCTGGCTTCTTTTAGTTCCAAAAATCACTTAATCGTTTACATAATGTAATATAATCAGCCCCCAGAGATGATTCCTGAGATCTTGGTTGATTTTTTAGTTCTGGATGTTTTAAATATCAGTTATATTTTGCTTCTGATAATGCCATTCGAATAGAAACTTAGCAAATAGTAACAAATATAATCAGGACGCCCTGTATCTGCCCACCAATAACCCGATTTGTAAATACCTGAGGAAGTACCATTAATTCCGGCAGGAAGACCTGCAAAGCCTGACAAATTGGATCCTTTAACACTTGCACTTGAATGCTCCCAATCGGTTACGCTTTTAAGCTGTTCACCTTCTGTATCCCATCCCCCCACTGAATTTACAAGTGCTTCCAAGTCATTATCAGTTGAGACACGCCAACCGGAAGGGTACGATTAACCAGTGAGCACGGTATACAAGTTATAATAAGCTCCGAAGTTTTTCTTATAAAGGCTTAATGTATAATCATCAAGGTAATAATGAGAACGGGAAGAAAGGCCGGAACTCTGTGTATTATCAACAGATTAAAGATAAAGGCTTTCAGAAGTCAGAAGGAGTTACCTATAACTTTGGAAGCGTCTTTATTAAGCCTGTAAATTGTTCCCTGTTAAACAACTTCACAGATTCAACCCTTACATTGCCAAGGGAGCTCAATGCCACAGCGAATGCAAGAGCTGCCTCATCACTTGCCGATTCACCAATTGAAACGTAATCATACTGCCCGATTGCGATCCAGAATCCGATTAATTTACCTCCAGTCTTTTCAAAAGCCTTGATAGCACCTTCATAGCGTTCAGGTGCTTCCCTTACAGTTTTAATACCCTGGTCTGTCAGTTTCATCAACATCATGTAAGTAACCATGTTACGACCCTCCTTTGCTTTAGTTGTACATAAAAATTATGTTTGTTGATGCAAGTTACACCAGCAAAAAGCCAAAGTCAAATTTATTTTAAAAGACCTGTAATTAAAAGGTAAGTATGAAGGCAGGCATTTTCTGCCAACATATAATTTGATCGTCTGGTCGACCCTCCAGAATGTCCATTCCATCCACTCCTTGTCTTACTCCCTCTGCATTCAAATAGCCGCCAACTTCCTGAAATGTTATGCGCTTACAATACTATAGCATACGCCTTAGCACCTGGAATTGAAATAATGCTAAGTGTCAGTCATCATTTGACTAGTGTGAATCGGTTATAAGAAATATTTTTTAATGCTTTCCATAATTCTTCTTCTGCTCTGGTTGCCATGGCGGCGTCTACCCTTTTATACAATTCGTTATTATGAATAGTATCATAAATAGCCTGATCAGGCCAGTATCCTTCCATCATAAATCTGTAAGTCTTGTTGGTGTCGCTTTGAATCAGCCACAATTTATAACCTGCATCCGGATATCCTATTGAATCAATTACCTTATTTACACGTTCCAATGACAAGAATAATTCATGCGGATCAATTCCAACTGAATCATACAGATAACTGACACTCTTTAATGTGTTTTCAATCTTTTCTTCCGGCTCAGCTTTTGGCTGGGTGCAACTTCCGATTATCAGCGAAATAATCAGGCTTAAACAGAGGATTTTCTTCATACCTGCAGGCTTTAATGATTAAATAATAGTTAACTATTTGTTTACTAAAGTTACATAAGCGGAATATCAAAGCCAAATTTATTTAAAAGGCACTTTAACAGCAACAGATTTATGATTATGAAGGGAGAAAGTGTTGCAGCGTGTTAAATTTTAGTTTTTCATACAGAGCAGACAGTTGTCCCGGTGAACACTTAAAACAGATCCGCAGTTTTGACAGGTTCTGCGTTCTGATTCGAAAACAAGGAAATTGTCAATCCCCTGTTCCTTAATGATCATGAGGTTTTCAATAAAGCTTGTTCTGTATTTTGTCCGATATCTTTTATCAAGTTGTTTTAATCTCAGGCATGGAAATTTTTCGCAATCGTAGCAAAATTTTGAATCTGTTTTGTCAAGATGAGCGCACTTTGTAATTATGCACCTTTGAACACTGATCGCTTTATCTGCGGAAAAAATCCTGCAACCGGGGCATTTGTTCTTAGCTCTGAGATATGCAATACAGGTTCCGCAATTCATCCCGCAGGGTGCGATCTGGGATCTTTCAAATTTTACAGATGTATCCATAGAAATCAGTTATTATCAGGCGGTTTTAGTATTATAATGTGATAATCTCCAGTCTCTTCCCTTCTGTATTCTCGTACAGCTGCCTTGCATTTCTGGCTTTTTCAGTGCTCCATGAATTGTCAGTCATATGCGCCTTCATATATGATTCATAAGCCTTCCTGTAATCCTTTAAATACATATAATAATCTCCCTTTGAATCATATACATTCGGATTCCCGGGATCCAGTTCAATATATTTATCAAAAGACTCTTCAGCCTTTTCATTCTGCTTCAAGCCAAGATAAACATATCCAAGCTGATTATATATTGGAGCCGTATCCTCAGCAATTTTTAATGCTTTGTTTAAAGTCTCAAGTCCCCCGTCAAGATCATTGATAAACGACTGAAAATAAAACAGGTTGTTGTAGGAGTTTATGTCTGCCGGATACATTTCGACAAGCTTTTTACCAATATATGTAACATCACCGCCTTCACCTTTTTCAAGTTCCTTTAAAGCACTTTTAAGAAGCTCTTCTGCCTGGCTCAGTTTTGTTTTGCAGTTAACTGCAGCCCCTGCATACTCAGAAAATTTTTCAAAGTCACCCGCTCCGCTATAGTACAATGACATCTGATAATTGGCCATAAAAAAATCCTGATCCTCTTCAAGAGAATTAATCAGAAGATCCAGTCCCCTATCAAGTGCCACATCATCAAAACATTTCATAGCCTCATTGTAAAATGTCAAAGCCTGTTTTGAGCTGGTTGTGACAGGCATCTTATTATCTTTTGCAACCTGTGAATAGGACAAAAATCCAACACTAAGAAACAACAAACAAACAAAAATTCTTTTCATCTTGTAAAATTTAGTGTACTGCTTATCTTCATTACAAATGATCAACATTTTTGTAACGGAAAAGTTTATCACAGGCACATTTGTTACTCAGGCTCAGCAATAAAAAATCTATTCAAACACAAAGGTTCCGAAACTGTTATATTCATGAAATGATCTTGAGGTCTTTTGCCATGAAAAATGTGCGGCACCCTTATCATAATCGATCCTGTACATATTTGCTCTCCACCGGGTGCCTGATGCAGGAGGAACCTGCGGCAGAGGATTCAGCAGTTTATATGGAATGAAAAATTCTGCTATCCATGCCTTGACCTTGGCTCCGCTTTTTTTCTCTCCTCCTTCCACGCTTGTGGCATGTATCACCCTTTTGTCACCACCATAATTCCAGGGCAGCCAGCCTAAAAACCTTCCTTTATAATTGGGAACAATTATAGGCAATTCGAAGTCCATTGGAGAGATCTCATATTCGAAATAAACCGGGAAATCTTCTGATGTCCACAGGAAAACCTCAACAACATCCTCCTCCCACAGATTGAGGTTATCGTCCTTCATTGTAGTTGTGAGCTTTTCATCACCGCAGTAAAAGAGGAAATAGATCCCAGTTCCGGAGTAAAGAACCTTGGCTTTGGTCTCATAAGGAATGATATCCGGTCCCTGCTGAGATAGTTTTATCCATTCAGTATTATTCCAGTTAACTGAATTTCCGTCACCTGTAACCTGAAAGTCATTACATTTTTTAACAGTAACTGATCCCGGAACAGGACCCGGAAGAACCGATTCATTTGATACAGCCGGAGCCTTGCTTTCCTGTGCTGATACTGAAGCAACAAAAAGGAAAGACAGATACAGAACATTGATTTTTTTCATAGTCATCACACAACTTCACTAAGTTTAACCGGACGATTTTCCATATAAGATATCCTGGCTGCAAGGGCAATTGCAACCGACATCAGTCCATCGGTACCTGTGACAGGCAGTTCTTTATCATTTACAACTGCATCACAAAAGATCTTCATTTCATTTGCATAAGCCTCGAGATACCTGTCCATGAAAAAGTTAAGGGGCAGGGAGCCATGGACACCATCATTCGCAAAATAGCGGTGGTTCTCAGGGAAATTATTGTCGGCATAAACCATCCCATTGGATCCGAATATTTCAACACGCTGGTCATATCCGTAGACAGCTTTCCGGCTATTGTCAATAACTCCTATTGCACCATTGGCAAAAGAAAGTGTAATAACTGCAGTATCTATGTCGCCGGCTTTTCCGATTTCAGGATCAACCAATACGGCTGTCTTTGCGTAAACTTCAGTCACCTCGCTTCCTGTAATATATCTTGCCATATCAAAATCGTGAATTGTCATATCGAGGAACATACCACCTGATGTCGCACTGTAATGTGCCGGAGGAGGAGCAGGATCGCGGGAAGTGATCTTAAGGATATGCGGTGCACCTATTTTTCCTTCAACCACCAACTGTTTTATTTTCAAAAAATTAGGATCAAAACGACGGTTAAAACCAACCATGAACTTTACGCCTGCCTGCTGAACGGCGTCAATAGCACCTTTAATAATTTCAAGCGAGAGGTCGACAGGCTTTTCACAAAAGATATGCTTTCCTGCTTTGGCAGCATCAACGATATACTTCGCATGAGTATCTGTCGGAGAACATATTACGACAGCTTCAACTTCAGGATGGGTAAGAACGTCCATATAGCTGCTGTAGACTGAAGTTATTCCGAATGCCGCAGCCACTTCGTTTGCACTTTCCAGGTCAGTATCAGCAACTGCTAATACTTCAGCCTGCGGCACACTCTGTACCAGGGTTGCAATATGCACCTTGCCTATCCTCCCGGTTCCGATGACTCCAAGTTTTAATTTTTTCATTTTCAAAGTTTTTTATCCTGTTAAAGAATTACAATCCAAGAGATTTAATATATTCCCTGTTACGCAGCGCGCAGACTTTCGGATTCCCCATTCCGGGAAGTACATCCTGCTCAACGACAATCCACCCTGAATAGTTCTGTTCTCTCAGTTCCCCGACAATGGCTTTGAAATCGACAGAACCTTTTCCAAGTTCGCAAAACACCCCACTGGCGACAGATTTAAAATAGTCCCATCCTTCCTGCCTTGATTTTTTGGCAACACCGGGCTGGCAATCCTTAAAATGGATATGCCATATCCTCTCTTTATGCTTCTTCAAAGCCCGGAGCGGATCTCCACCACCGAACATATAATGACCCATATCAAGCACAAGGCCAACGAGTGAAGGATCGGTTAAAGAGAGGAGCTTGTCAATTTCATCAGGTGTCTCAACATATCCTGCACAATGATGATGAACAACAAGACGAAGACCAACTTTCTCTTTTACTTCTCCCGCTATAAACTCTGCTCCTTCGGCAAATACTTTCCACTCTGCTTCTGTCAGTCCCATTGAAGAGGTCACTCTGCCCGCATTGAGGGTACGTTCCTTAACACTTCCGTTTTCATCGGCAAGAACAATAAATGAATCGGGAAACCCTGCATCTTTCATCAGTCTGGCAGTTTTGACAGCGACCTCAGCTCCTGCGGCATGTTTGGTTCTGTCTTTAAGTAAGACAGGTACAAAAGCACCAACCATCGACAGGGAACGTTTGTCCAGTTCTTTTCGAAGCTCCGGCGCGACTACAGGCATAAATCCCCAGTCGCCAAGTTCAGTTCCCTGATAGCCTGTATCCCGGATTTCATCCAGGACCTGTTCAAAACCTGCAGCTTTGCCTTCAAGATCAAATTCAAGGACACCCCATGAGCATGGGGCATTAGCAATTTTTATCATTTCTCGTAGTATTAGAATAGTATCAAAACAATATCAGAATAATATCAAAATAGTATTAAACCGTCTTGAGCTGACTTACTGTCAATAGAGTCTAAAATTTTCTTGTCCATTCATCATGCCAGCGTTCAATGACAACTTTCGTCTGGGTATAAAACTCAACGGCATGACCTGATTGCCCGTGCAGGTCTCCGAAAAAGCTTTCCTTCCAGCCGCTGAAGGGGAAAAATGCCATTGGGGCCGCAATACCAATATTTATCCCGATATTTCCGGCCAGTGTATCATGCCTGAACTTCCTGGCTGCAGCCCCGCTGCCTGTGAAAATACAGGCAGAATTTCCATACCGGCTTTTGTTGATGAGATTTATTGCTTCCCCGAGCGATTCAACATTGACAATGCAAAGGACAGGTCCGAAAACTTCAGTATTATAGATTTCACTGTTACTGTCCACATTCCCCAGAATAGTCGGTCCGATGAAATTTCCGTTTCCGTATCCGGGTATCAAAATACTCCGTCCATCTAGAAGCAGCTTTGCACCATCATCCAGCCCTTTTTGTATCAGTTTAAGTACCCGTTCTTTGCTCTCCTTTGAAATTACAGGTCCCATTTCAACCCCTGCCATCAGGCCATTGCCTGTTTTTTTTGCAGCAGCCGCGGCGACAATCAGTTCGGTAAAGGTCTCGGCTGCTTTACCAACCATCATTACAATAGATGCGGCAAGGCATCTTTGTCCGGCACATCCGAAAGCGCTGTCTGTTATTATTTTAACAGTAGTTTCAGGATATGCATCAGGCATTACAACAACAGGGTTCTTTGCCCCGCCCTGTGCCTGTATGCGTTTTCCGTTTGCCACTCCGGTCTGATAAATATATTTTGCCACATTGGTCGAACCTACAAAGCTTACTGCAGGTATGTAAGGATGCCGGAGAATTGCATCCACACTCTCTTTTCCTCCATGTACCAGGTTCAATACTCCCGGGGGAAGTTTCAATTCTTCAAAAAGTTCAAATATGAGGGACATTGTAAGAGGTACCTTTTCTGAAGGCTTGATGATATAGGTATTACCACAGGCAATAGCATAAGGCATAAACCAGAATGCTATCATGACAGGAAAATTAAAAGGTGTAATGCATGCTCCTACACCAAGCGGCTGGCGAATAGAAAATTCATCCATACCTTTGGTGATATCCTCCGAAAACTCACTTTGAAGAAGCTTTGGTATCCCGCAGGCTACTTCAAGGTTTTCCACTGCCCTCACAATTTCTGCTTTCGATTCTGAAACGGTCTTTCCGCACTCATTGGTACAGATCTCTGCAATCTCATCGGCATGTTGCTCTAGAATCTGTTTCATCTTAAACAGATACTGAACTCTCTGAATTGCAGGCACATCTTTCCATGACTGATATGCCTTATGGGCTTTCCGTGCAGCAAATTCGACATCAGCTCCCGATCCTGCAGGGACCCTTCCAAGCAACTGCCCGCTGGCCGGATTCATTATCTCCAGTGTAGTCTGACTTTTGCTTTCAACCCATTCTCCGTCTATATAATTCTTTAGAATCTGTTCCATGTGTCTGGTGTTTTTATTTCTTGCTTCGGGTTGTGTAGTTCAGAAAGTAGCGTTGTTTCTTTTTGTTTTCATTATAATTCCTATAAGCCTCTTTAACAGAATCAATTTCAGCAACTTCTGATACTGGCACCTCCCACCAGGTATACCCCGGAACACCCTTGTAAAGATCGGTTTCAATGGTGATAACAGTTGTCACACTCTGTTTTCCGGCTTCCTTCAAAGCATTTTTCAGTGAGGTGATATCAGTTGCTTCAATCACATGAGCGCCAAGGCTCCTTGCATTCTGAGCAAAATTGACAGGAAGCTTATCCCCGTTAAGTAATCCTGTTTTATTATCGCGATACCGGTATTTCGTTCCGAAACGTTGTGATCCGATCGATTCGGACAAGCCTCCAATACTGCCGAATCCATTATTGTTCAAAAGAATTATAGTTACTCTGATACCTT
>Ga0315283_10002136_pt1 | contig 16420 bp, 13 predicted proteins | sample YL17G09_0_MG_FD_204541 | JGI IMG/M metagenome (GOLD analysis project Ga0315283, IMG submission 204541) | Sediment microbial communities from Yellowstone Lake, YNP, Wyoming, USA - YL17G09_0 | ecosystem: Environmental > Aquatic > Freshwater > Lake > Sediment | place: USA: Wyoming | collected... | reverse complement strand
CCCGGCCGTCGTGTCCGCCCCGGTTCCGGAATCGTCCCCCTCCGGAATGGTCTCGCTCGCCATCGGCTCGTCGATGGACCACGCCGAGCGAGAGATGATCCGGACGACCCTGCTGCACACGGCGGGGAACAAGACCCGCGCCGCGAAGATCCTCGGTATTTCGCTCAAGACGATGCACAACAAAGTGAAGAAGTACGAGCTGTGAGGGTCCCTCTTTCGCTCCGCATCTTCTTGGTGAGCGTGGCCTTCACGGTCGCGAGCGGGGTGCTCGCCTTCGCCCTCGTGCGCCACTCGTTCCAGGGCTACTACGAGCGCTGGCAGCGTAGTCTGGCGACCCTACCCGCCGAGCAGATCTTCGGTGGTTCCGCCAGCGAGATCGCGCGCTCTTTGCTCTTGCGCCTCGAGCGCGAACCGGAGGTCAAAGAGCGCGACCAGGAGAGGATCGCCGTCGGCTTGAACGCGGTCCTTCGCGAGCTTCCGAGCATCACGTCCTTTCTCGTTCTCGACCGTGACCGCCGCATCCAATACGCGAATCAGCCGTCGGTCGTCGATCTCGGGTTCACCGGAGAAGAAAGCGCGTCTCTCGTCGCTTCCGACCAGATCGTGCGCCGCACGAAGCCCGCGGGAACCGGGGGGGCGTTCTTCACGGAAGTGATGATCCCCATCTTCGACGTGCCCCCGGCGGGGCAAGGGGAACGCCGCCGACTGGGATCTTTGATCATCGACTTCGCTCCGGATGCGGCACTCGTCGCGCGCATGCCGCAGATCCGTCCGCCGTCCATCCTCCCGCGGGATTCGATGCTGCCGCTGTTCGCGTTTCTGCTCGCGGGCGTGGGCGGGGGCATCCTCGTCGCGGGGCTCACCGCCCTCCCCGTGCGCCGCTTGGATCGCGCGCTCCGCGAATTCAGGGAACGCGGCTTTCGCGGAGGCATCGACGCCAAGCGCCTCGGGTTCTCGGGAGAGTTCGCTTCGACCGTGATGGCCATCAACGAGATGGGCGGACGCCTCGAGGCCATGGACTCGCGCGGACGAGAGCGCGAGGCTCTCCTCGGGACCCTCGCGCAGTCCCTCGAAGACGGGATGATCGCGATCGACGAACGCGACGTTCCCGTCGCTTGGAACGCCGCGGCCTTGCGCATCCTGAGCGTGGCCTCCGAGGGCTCCGACGAAGTCTCGGTGCGTGCCGCTTTGGACGCCCATCCGGAGCTTGCCATCGGGTGGGCCGCGGGCTCCGCCGTGACGTCGCGAAGCGTCGAGATTTTGCGAGCGGGCGGCGAGTCGGTCCCGATCCAGCTGACGGAAGTCCCGTTCGAGCCCCGGCCCGGGGCGTCCGGGACGCTCGTGCTCTTGCGCGACCTCGCGACGCTGCGGAAGGTCGAAGCGCATCTTCTGGAGGCCGGCCGTTTCGCCGTTTTGGCCCATCTCGCTGGAAGCCTTGCCCACGAAATCCGGAACCCGCTCCACTCGATCGGTTTGAACGCGGGGGTCGTGCAGCAATACGTCGGCCAGCCCATGACCCCGCCCGCTGTCCAGGCGATGTCCGATTCGCTGACGACGATTCAGGAAGAGACGAGACGGTTGACCGATCTACTGAACAACTACCTCGGCCTCCTTCGGTCGGCGCCGGAGCCCGTGTTCGTCGACGTGCACGAGGTCTGCCGCCGCGTGATCCAGCTGCTCTCCTACGCGGCGATGAAGGCCCGCGTGGAGATCAAGTTCGAGCGCCCGATCGATCTGCCGCCGGTCTACGGTGTGCCGGATCGTCTGCAGCAGGCGGTGCTCAACCTCGTGCTCAACGCGATTCAGGCGATGCCGCAGGGCGGAAAGGTCGAACTGCAAACGTCTTGCTCCGACGGATTGGTGCGCGTGAGCGTCACCGACACCGGGCCGGGACTTCCGCAAGGGCTCGCGGAGCAGTTGTTCGACACGCGCGTGACGACCAAGCCGGGTGGCTCGGGTCTCGGCCTGCCGCTCGTGCGCATGATCGCTGAGGCGCATGGCGGAAGCGTCTGGTATCGGTCGGACGCGGGTCAGGGAGCGACCTTCACGCTGGTCTTGCCGACGGCTCGAGAAGCCGCCTAGCGCTACTGCAGTTGTTCCCGCGTCGCCGGCGAGGCCTTCCGCTCCATCGCCGAGGCGTGCGCGCCGTGCTCGTCGGGAAGCGCCAACACGGCGTCGTACTCCGCGAGGGCCTCGGTGCGGCGCCCCAAGAGGTCGTATACGCGGCCGAGCTGGAAGTGGCCGAAGATGCGGAAGCGCGAGTCGCCGGGAGCGAGCGGGGCGGCGAGGATCTCCTTGAGCGAGGCTTCCGCGCCCGCGAGATCCCCCTCGCGCATCTGGGCCGAGGCCAGATTGAAGAGCGTCTGTGCGTCGCCGGGTTTGACTCGGAGCGCCTTACGCAAAGCGAGGGTCATTCCGGTCCAGTCGTTGGCCGCGTGCTTTTGCTGCGCTTCCAGCTCGGCCGCTTCGAATTCGAGCTGGTTCCGAACCACGGCGGCCTTCGCATCCGCCCACGACAGGAACGAGGCCGACAACGCCTCCGACGTGCTGCCCAGCGCCGCCGCCAGCGCGGCCGGGGTTCCCTCGCTCAGGCCGTAGCTCTTTTTCACGGCGGCCGGTCCGTAGGTCTGGCGCAGCCACGTCATGTAAGCGCCGGCGGTTGGGGCCGCAATTTCGGGGGGCAGGATCCGAAAGCTCTCTTCATCGAGGATGTCGGTGATCCCGGGGAGCTTGTTGGCCGCGCGCAACCGCCCCGCGTGCGTTTCCATGTCCTTTCCGCGGAGGGAGTTCTCGGCTGACAGCGCGAGGCCCTCGTGGATCGAAGTGAGAAAACTGGGCCCGTAGGTTTCGCGCGCGAGGATGTGGATCTCCTCGCGCGCCGAGGAGGACAGGGCGTAGGCGCGGGTCGCATGGATCTCCCGATGGGCTGCGATCGCGTGCGTCTTGTCGTCGACGCCCGTAGCTTCGGCTTTGTCCTTCTCGTCTTTGTAGACGAACAGTTGGATGCGAAACCCTTTCGGGGCGGGGCCGATCGCGGCGATCGCTTTGCCGAGCGCGGTCTCGCGCGCTTCTGCGATCGCGCTCACCTCGGCGGCCTGGAACTGCACTCGATCGTAAACCAGGTGGTAATGCTCGGAGTCGAAGATCGCGGTGCCGCCTGGCCGGATGACCACTTCCTTGGTGAGGTCCGCCTCCGCGAGCGTGTCGCGCGCCGGAAGCCAGTTGCGGGCGGGCACGAACATGCCCTGCCGGGTGGCGCCGTAGTCGCGGTACATCGCCCAGTCGGATCCGACGCGAGGCATCACCTGAAAGCGATCTCTCTCGGGGTCGATGCGGGACCAGAACAGGATGTAAGAGGACCAGTTGAGGGGATTCCGGTGGAACACGAGCAGGTCCACGCTCTTGTCGTTCTCCCGAATCCCCAAGAAGGCCGTGCCGTCCTCGTTGTGGGTGTAAGGGCGGGTGGGTCCCGGCGGTGCGAAAAACCGGTTGTTCCAGCCGAGCAGCAAGAGGTTGCCCTTCTTCTGCTCTTCGGTCAGCTGATCGTCGGCGGCGACTTCGACCTTGTTCTTGTGCACTGCGGCGAGCCAGCGGGCGCGAGCTTCGGCCGAACGCCGGTTGAGGTCGACGGGTTCGCCAGGTCCGGCGGGGTAGACGACGGTCATCGTCCCAAGGGAGAAAAACCCAGCGGCACCGCGGTACTCGACTCCGCGATGCAACTCGGAGGGGGGCGTCTCGGGCTCGGCTTCCGGAGCGGCCCCCAAGAGCATGGGCACGATCGCGAGGCTGAACAAGCTTGCTCGAGAAAGTCGCATGGCAGGGTCTCCGAGTGCCAGACCCCGCATGATACGGGGAGCCCCTCTTCCCGTCGAACGGACAGCCTCTCCCGGTGCCTGCTAGCATCGGCCCATGGCCCGCCTTTTCGCGATCGCCGACCTTCATTTGTCCTCCTCCGGAGCCAAACCGATGGACATCTTCGGCGCGCTGTGGAAGGACCATCCGGAACGGATGGCCGCCGCGTGGGATGCCGCGGTGGCACCCGGCGACACGGTGCTCGTCCCGGGAGACATTTCCTGGGCGCGCGACCTGGAGGAGGCTCACGGCGATCTCCTGTGGCTCGGCGCGCGGCCCGGGGTGAAGTTCCTTCTCCGGGGCAATCACGACGGTTGGTGGACCAGCGTGGCGAAGGTGAGGCGGGCTCTTCCTGAAGGGTGCCACGCGCTCCAAAACGACGCGTTCGACGTCGCCGGTCTGGTGCTCGTCGGCGCGCGCGGCTGGACCGCGCCCGACGATCCGCTGGCCCTTCCCGGGGACGCGGCGATCTTCGCCCGTGAGCTCGAACGGCTGCGTCTGTCCATCGCGGACGCGGATCGGCGCTTCGGCCGAGGGAGCCCGCGGGTGGCGATGCTCCACTATCCTCCCTGGATTGAAGGCCGCGCCCCGACCGAAGTCGTTTCGGTGCTCAAGGAAGGGGGTGTCCACACCTGCGTGTACGGGCATCTTCACGGCGTCGACCACGCGCTTGGCGTGCAGGGCGAAAGGGACGGGATCCGGTTCCACCTGGTGGCAGCGGACGCGATCGGATTTGCCCCACGGCCGCTTCCGGTGTGACCGGGCGCCTGCCGTGCCGGTGCTATCCTCGGCCGCATGCCCCCACCCGATCGTTTCTCCCGCTATCGAACCCAACCCGTCCGGCCGTCCCGAGGCCGCACCCAGCCGCCGCCGCAAGCGGAACCGCGCGCGCCAGGTACGGGTTTGCGAGGACTCCTGCGCACGATCGACGGAGGTCCGTTCCAGTCCTATCGCCGCATTCTCGGGGAGCATGAGCTGGGTGATTTTCGCCTCACCGTGCTCTCGGTCCCGCCGGATGCCTTGGGCGGTCCGGCGCGCTTGCGATTGTCGATCGATCGCGCGGGTGCGGGCCTCCTCGGGGAGTGGTCGCGCGGCGAGATTGCTCGCGTGGTCATCGAAGATTCCATCGTGCGGGCCGCGGCGCGCGCGATCGACGAGTTGACCGGGCCGACGGCCGCGTCGGCTCCGGGCTCGGGGCGGGTGTGGATCGATCCGCCAGGACCCCAACTCGCCGAGCGAACGACGGCACGAGTCGATGAGGAACGCCTCGACTTGTCTCTGGCGTTCGATCTTCCCGCAGGGGACCGCAGGGTTCGCGGGCAGCAGGCGGAGGCGATCCTGTTCGAGCATCTCCCCCGCGTGGGTATGGCCGCGCTGTTGTTTTCGCTCCGTCGGGTGAACGAAGTGAAGCCCCTCGTTGAGGCCGTCGCCAAGCGGCGCGCTGCCGCCTCGTTGCTTGCCGGGAAAGGCCTCGCCGCGCTCGTGCCTTTGTCGGCACTGCCCGGGCGAAGTGTTTCCCCGGACGTTTGCACGACGATCGACACGCCCTTCGGTCCGGTCGCGGGACTCGCCATCCCGACGGGGATCACGCTCTTTGTGACCCCCGGGGTCGCAGGTGCGGGAGGGTGGTTGCGCGATCTTCTCGCCGCGACGGGCTCGGCCCGGGACCAGACGGCGATCCTCGGAGGCCGCGTTGCGACGCTCCAATCTTCGCGTCGGGCGTTCGGCCCGCTCGATGTTAGGGCGTTCGTGCGGCCTTGCCCGGAGGTACCTCACCCCGAGGCCCACACGACCGAGGAGGCGCCGGCGCCTCTTGCGGTGGCGGCGTCTCTGATCGAGGCGGTCGAGGCGGGCGCGCGCCTCCTCGTGCTCGACGAAGACGAGACTCCCGCCGGGGCGTTCGGCTGGGATGGCCGCATGCTGGCCGTCCTCGGCGACACGCCCGCGCTTTGCCCGCTCGTGGAACGGCTCGCCGAACTGCGCGACCGGTGGGGACTGTCGTTTCTCATCGCTGCTCGAGCGGTCTCGGGCCTGTACGACGTTGCTGACACCGTGTTCGTCCTGCGCGACGATCGCATCGACGATGCCACGCCCGCAGTCCGGGGGCCGAAGCGGACGACGACCCTCCGGCCGGGAGTGAAAGCCCGCCCCGGCCCGGTGCCCCCGGCGGTGCGTTCGATGCGCATCGTGACGGAAGGCTCCCCGAGCCACCTCAAGGTGGCGGCCTGGGGTGGCCGCGGCGTGCGCGTCGGCGAAGACCTCGTCGATCTCAAGGATACGACCCTCGTCGGGGACGCCGCGCGCCTGCGAGCGGTGGCGGCGCTCTTGAAGCGCGCGGCCTCGGAGGCGACGGCGTGGCGGCCGGTCGAAGAGGTTTTGGACGCGCTCGAAGCCGCGACGGCAGGGGCGATGATCGACCGGCTCGAGGAGCCGGGGCTCGTCGATCTGGCCCAACCGTCGCGCGTCGAGATCGCAGGGGCGCTCGTTCGTTGGAGGCGGGTCACGTTTCGCGTCGCCGCTGGTAGACTGGCCGCCAAGACGGAGGAATCCCCGTGAGCGAGATGCCCCCCATGGACACGCCGCCTGTTTCGCCCGCTCCCGTCGCGGGGCTCCCTTGGGAAGAGCCCAACGCAGGTCTGGGATCGATCTTCCCGACGGCACTGCGGATCATCATGAGTCCGGTTGCGGCCTTCTCACAAATGAGCCTGACCGTCGATCTGGTTCGTCCGATCGCTTACTTCGTCTTGTGGGCGCTTCTGGGAGCGTGCATCGGGCAGATTTGGAATTTCCTGTTTTTCGATTCCTTCGTCGGGATAGCCCGGACGTTGGCCGGTCCGCAGTTCGAGAAGTTGGCGCCGTTCCTTCAGAAACCCGGCGCGATCCAGATCGTCGTGGGACTGGTCGTCACGCCGCTCATCGCGTTGATCGTCTTGTTCATTTGGAGCGCGATCGTTCACCTCATGCTGACGCTGGTCGGCGGCGCGAACCGCGGATTCGCGGCGACTCTTCGGGTCATGTGCTATGCGCAAACAACGCAACTGGCCGTCGTCCTCCCTGGGATCGGAGGGCTGATCGGGTTCGTGTGGCGATTGATCCTCGAGATCGTCGGGCTCGCGCAGGCGCACAAGACGGAAGGCTGGAAGGCGGCCTTCGCGGTCGTCCTGCCGCTGCTCCTGTGCTGCGTGTGCATCGTGGCCGGGGCCGTCGCTTTCGGCGCGGCGTTGGCACAGGCCATTCAGCAGTTCAAATGACCTGGCGGCCGCCCGACCGCGAGGATCGCCAAGTCGCGATGCTGTGGGCGGTCTGCGCGTCGTTGGCCGTTTTATTCCGCCCGCTGTGGCTCGCCGCGGCCGGTTTCCTCCCTCCTTGCGTCTGGCGCGCCGTGACCGGTTGGCCCTGTCCGGGGTGCGGGACGACACGAGCGATCGTGCGGCTGTTGCAGGCCGATCTCCCTGGCGCCCTCGCCTTGAATCCGCTCGCCGCCTGCGCGGCGGTGGCGTTCGTGGCCGGCGGATTCGTGGCGCCGGTCTGGCTGGCGTGCGGCGGACAGCGGCCCCATGTTGCGACGCGCCAGCGGCCCGCGTGGCTCGTGGCCTTGGGCGTCGCCTTCCTCGCGAATTGGTCTTGGCTTTACGCCTCAGGCGTCTAGCAGGGCTTCCAGCGCGTCGAGCTTGGCGTCCATCGCTCGAAACGTCGCCTCGTAGGGAGCGGGTGATTCGAGATCGACCCCGGCGCGTCTCAGGATTTCGAGCGGATAGTCCGAGCCCCCGGACTCGAGGAAGCGCGCGTAGCGCTCCCGCGCGCCCTCTCTCCCGTTCAGGACGTCGCTGGCGAGACTGTTCGCCGCGACGATTCCCGTCGCGTATTGGTAGACGTAGAAGTCGTAGTAGAAGTGGGGCACGCAGGCCCACTCGATCGCGAAGAGGTCCTCGACGATACACGCCCCCGTATCGTGCCCCTGATAGGAGCGCAGGAGCTCGAGGTAGATCTTCGACAGCGTCTCTCCCGTCAGGGCTTCTCCGCGTTCGGCGCGCTCGTGGATCGCGAGCTCGAATTCCGCGAAGAACGTCTGACGGAACAACGTCGCGCGTATTCCATCCAGCCAGTGACCGAGAAGGAAGATCTTCTCCTGGCGATCGGAGGCCAAGGCGAGCAGGCGCTCGATGAGCAGCGCCTCGTTGAACGTCGAGGCGACTTCGGCCACGAAGATGCTGTAGTCCGCGCAAGGGTAAGGTTGCGTGCGATTGCTGAAATGCGAGTGCATCGCGTGGCCCGCTTCGTGGGCGAGCGTGCTCACGCTGTCGAAGTCCCCGTTAAAGTTGAGCAGCATGTACGGGTGGACGTCATAGGCGGCCCCCGTGGCGTAGGCCCCCGAGCGTTTGCCGGGAGCAGGGTGCCAGTCGATCCAGCGGCGTTCGAAAGACTCGTTGAGAACTTCGGTGTAACCCGCCCCCATGGGCGCCATCGCGTCGAGCACCACGCGCTTCGCCGCCGCAACACCGTAGTCGCGCTTCGGCCCCGTTCCGAGCGGGCAGTGCAGGTCGAAGTAGGTCAGGGAGGAGAGTCCGAGCGCCTTCGCACGCAGCCGGGCGTAACGGTGAAGCGACGGCAGGTTGCGCCGGACCTGTTCGATCAGTTTGGTGTAGACGCGGACGGGCACGTTGTCGGCATCCAACGCCGCGCTCAGGCACGAATCGTACCGGCGGACCCGCGAGCGGAACACGTGGGTCTTGAGGCACTCGAAGAGGTTCGATCCGTAGGTGGCCTCGAAAGCGCGATAGCCCGAGAAGTACGCACGGGTTGCCTTCTCACGATCGGCGCGGACTCCCGTCGTCCGGACGAGCGAAAACACGGCGGGGGTCAGCGTGACCTTCTGGCCGCCTTCCAGCTCGACGGTTTCCCGCGGCATCTCGGCGTTGTTGAGGATTCCGAAGATCTGGCTCGAGCCGGAGAGCACCAGTCCTGCTTCGGCGAGCACGTTCTCCTCGGCGGGGGAGAGCACGTGCGCTTTCTGGCGCACGAGGTTCTTGAGGAACGGGGCGAACGGACTCAGCCGTGGTTCCTCGGCCAAAAAAGCCTCGACGGCGCCGTCTGGAAGCGCCAGGATTTCCGGCCTGAGGTAGGCGATCCGCCGCGAGATCTCCGTGTGGGCGATCTCGATTTCCTGGCGCATCCCCTGGTGCGGCGCGACCCTGAGGTCACCATCCGACTTCATCGAGGCGTAGGCGTGAAGCCGGGCAAGCGCCTTCGATTCGGTGGAGATCGTTTCGAGGGCCTCCGCCATGGCCCGAGCCGAGCTCCCGAGGCGGCCTGCGAAGCGACCCAGGCCCTGGAGTGCGGCGTCGATCCGCCGTTTCTCACGTGAGAACGCCTCGTCGGACGGGAAGATGTCTTCAAGACGCCAGGTCTCGTCCACAACGGGGGGAGCGCTCATGAGGGGGCCTCGATGGTGCCGGAGGTGGGAGTCGAACCCACACGCCCTTGCGAACGGGGGATTTTGAGTCCCCTGCGTCTGCCATTCCGCCACTCCGGCGCGGCGGCGTCGAAGCGTATCTGCCCCCTACGGTCACTGTCAAGCGGAGGGGGCCAATCGGGCGCAAGTCTTGCTGATTCAATTCGTTTCAGCTACCATACCAACTCAATTTGAGGAGGCCCAGCTTGGATTTCAAGGTCGGCGACAAAGTCGTCTATCCCAACCACGGCGTGGGTGTCATCGAACAGGTCATGAAGAAGTCAGTAGGGGACATGGTTGCGTCCTTCTATTGTCTCCGGATCATTTCGACCGACAGTACGGTGATGGTTCCCGTCGGAAACACGATCGCTGTGGGACTGCGAAAGGTCCTGACCAAGCGCGAAGTCGTGCGGGTCATGGACGTCTTACGGACGGGCGAAGTCGCCACCTACGACGACTGGAAGGGTCGCTTCCAGGCGAATTCGGAAAAAATGCGGACCGGGGATATCCGTGCGGTCGCTCAGGTTCTCAAGAGTCTGACGATCCTGGCCGAGATCAAACCCTTGTCCTACCGAGAGCGAAAGATGCTCGATCGGGCGAGGTTTCTTCTCGTCTCGGAGCTGGCCGAGGCCGGCAACAAGACTGCGGAAAAGGTCGAAATCGAGATCGACAGCGCCCTCGCCGATTCCGTCAAGGGTGCCAAGGTCAAGATCGCTCACTGATCGAATCTCCGGTTGAGCGGGTGAGCCGATCGACAACCTCGTGCTCACGCGTCTTGCCGTCGAGTGGTCTCTAACCCTCGTCGCGCAGCGGCTTGTCTCCATTCGGCAAGAAAGCGGAGAGCGATTCCGGCTTGCCTTCGCCTCCGAGAGCCGTGATCTCGTCCTCGTCGTTTGCCTCGATCCCAGGCACCCCTGGATCGGGGAGGCTATGCGACGCTGGGAGGGTCCGCGCTGGTCGCCCGATCGATTCGTCGGGATAGCCTCCGACGCCCTCGCGGGTCGGCTGGTCGTCGGCATCCACAAAGACCCCGCCGACCGGACGATCATGCTGGATTTCGCGGACGGAAGGGGCCTTGCCATTGAGTTGTCCCCCCACCACGCCAATCTGGTCCTCATCGGCGAGGGCGGGACGGTGGCCGCCTCGCTTCGGCTCCCCAAGAGTGCGCAAGAGCGGCTGAGCCCGGGACGAGCCTTTGTCGGTCGCGGGTTTCCCGCGGGTCGGCTCGATCCCTTTCGCGCGGCGCCTGAGTCCATCGACGAGGCGGTGTCGGCAGGCGCAGCGCTCGGGGAGACGCCTGAAGCGAGCCTTCAGCGGTGTTGCGCCGGGCTTTCGGCCGTCGGCGTCGAGCTCGCCGTTTCAGAGTGCCTCGCGACGGGCCGTTCGCTCGGGGGAGTGCTTCGCGGCCGTCTCGACTCGATCCTCTTGGGCTCGGCCGAGGTGCTGATCGAGGCGCCCGACCGGCTCCTTCCTTGGCGGCCCGTCTTCGCGCCGCCAGAGACAGAGCTGATCAGCCGGGGTGGCCCTGCGGTAACGGCGGCGTCCTTCTACGAAGCGCGCGACGCCAAAGAGCGGGTTCGGACGAGGATCGCCGGGCTCGGTGGCATCCTGCGCGCCGAACTCGACCGCACGCGCTCGGCCGAGCGAAAGGTCCGCGAGGGGCTCGAGTCGTTTGCGGACCCCGAGCGCTACCGGCGCATGGCGGAGGCTCTCCTGGCGAGCCTGAGTTTCGCCCGTCGTTCCGGGGATGCGGTCATCGTTGCCGATCCGTACGACCCGGACGGTCGAGAGATCTCGATTCCGGCGCCGCCTCATAAGTCCCTGGCGCAAGTCGCCGATGACCTCTTCTCGCGCCAGCGCCGTTCTCGGCGGGGCCTGGAATCCGCCGGAGCCCGGGCGGAGGCTCTCTCTCGGCGGGCTTCCCGGCTCGAGGCCCTCCTTGGTGTTCACGCCTCGACGATCGACGAGGCGGACGGGGCGGCGCTCGAGGGGGAAATGCGGAAGGAGGGGCTCGCTGTCGGTCTCGTCGGACCGACGCGGGCCGCGCGCGCGGCGGCGAGGGTGGCCCCGCCAAAGCTCGACGGAGTGCGCATGATCGAAAGCAGCGACGGGTGGACGATTCTGGTCGGTCGCACCGGCCGCGACAACGATCGGCTAACGTTCAAGCTGGCGGCGCCGGACGACATTTGGCTCCATGCGGCCGGCGTGCATGGCGCCCACGTCATCATCAGAACCCTCAAGCGATCTGCTGCCGTTCCCCCGGCGACCCTGGCCGAGGCGGCTCGATTCGCACTCTGGTTCAGCGATGCGCGAACCGAAGCCGCCGCCGACGTGCACTGGACCCGGCGGAAGAACGTTCGGCGGGCCAAGGGAGGGGCCCCCGGGAGAGTCGTCCTCAAGCGCTTCGAGACGCTGAGGGTGCGCGCGCAGGCGCCCCCGGAGAGCACGTGATCGGCGCGTCCGGAGCAAGGATGCGCACTTCGGCGCCGAGGATGAGTGCTTTCGTCTCGAAGATGGGCCCAAATACGATTGACCTGAGGCGAACAGTGCCTTAGATTGGCGCGGCCATGAAAACGGCGCTCCAGGGGATCGGGGGTCTGCTTCTTTCCGTCGTTCTCCTCTATTGGGTTTTTCACGACAAAGACCCCCAGGCCCTTTCCGCTGCCCTGATGCGCGCGTCGTGGCCGGCGCTCGTCCTGGCCGCGTTCCTCAATCTTTCGCACAACGCCTTTCGCGTCCTGCGCTGGGGTTGGCTCCTCGAGCCCGTGCGCCCGGGGGTGCCGTTCCGGCCGATGTTCTCCGCCGTGATCCTCGGTTTCATGACGACGCTGCTGGTTCCTGGCCGGGTCGGAGAGTTGGTGAGACCGGCGCTTCTTTCGGCACGAGAGGACCTGCCCTTGGGCCCGTGCCTTGGCACCGTCGTGGCCGACCGACTGCTCGATGGTGTGGCCATCGTCGCGTTGTTTGTCGTGGGAAGCCTCAACGCGCATTTCGTGGCAGGCTCTGCGGGTCTGGCCGGGGAGATCCGCGTCACCGCGGCGGTCGCGCTGGCGGTGATCGTCTCGGGCCTCGTGGTCTTGGTCGCGATCTCGACGGTCGGCCGGCGGCTGGACGGTTGGTTGTCACGCCGCTGGGCGCCCTTGAGGTGGCTCGGTCGCCTCACGTTGGGACTCTCGCGCGGAGTGGACGCGCTGCGTTCGCCGCGCCGTCTCGTGCCGATCATCGCGTACAGCCTGGCCGTGTGGCTCATGATCGCGCTCGCGACGTGGATCGGCATTCGCGCCGCTGGTGCCGACATCGGCTTTGCCGATACCCTCGTGATGCTCCCGCTGCTCGCGCTGGGCGTGGCGATCCCCACACCCGGCGGCGTCGGCGGCTACCACGCGGCCATGCAGTTCGGACTGACGAGGCTCTTCGGGGTCGACCCGACGATCGCCGCAGGTGCCGGGGTCTTGATCCACCTCGCCATTCTGGTTCCCGTGCTGCTCCTCGGGCCGGTGCTGCTTTACACCGAAAAAGTGTCCTTTGCGGATCTCGTCGCCGCCGGGAAACAGGTTCGAGCTTTAGGTCACGCGCAACCTTCCATCGAGGCCGCACGATGATTTGCCCCTTCTGCGCCCATCTCAAGGACAAGGTCGTCGACTCCAGAGAGACCGGCGCGGGGGACGCGATCCGCCGCCGTCGGGAGTGCCTGTCTTGTGGCCGACGCTTCACGTCGTACGAACGTGTCGAGGAAATCCCTTACTTCGTCGTGAAGAAGGACGGACGACGCGAGCCGTTCGACCGCCAGAAGCTCATGGTCGGGCTCCACCGGGCCTGCGAGAAACGGCCGGTGCCTGCGAAGGCGTTGTCGGCGATCGTCGACCAGATCGAGCAGGTCGTGCAGGACGCGCCCGACCGGGAGATCCCCGCGCGCGCCATCGGCGAGCAGGTGATGGATCGGCTGAAGGAACTCGATAAGGTCGCCTACGTTCGCTTCGCCTCGGTCTACCGGCAGTTCGAGGACGTCGACGAGTTCATGTCCGAGCTCCGCAACTTGGTTGAAACGAGGAAGTGAGGAACGGCGCGATGACGAAGGGATTGGGCTCGATGCTCGAGGTGGCGAGAATCCAAAGCGAGATCAATCGCCTCTTCGACAACCTCCTCGATCTGGACTCGAGTGGGAAGGAGAGCGGGAGCTGGATTCCGATCGCGGACATCGTCGAGAACGACGAAGCTCTTCTCGTCACCGTCGAACTTCCCGGTGTTTCCGCTGCGGACCTCGTGATTTCGACGCACGGCGGTGACGTCATTCTGACCGGGGAGAAAGCGCGCCCACCGATGGACGGCCTGGGGCGCTCTCACGTGGCCGAGCGCGCCTTTGGCCGCTTCCGCCGGGTGATCGACCTGGGCGTGCCGGTCAACACGCACAAGGCCGAGGCCGTGCTGACGGACGGAACGCTGCGCATCCGCTTCCCGAAGGTCTCCAATCGGCGCGGGGAAGAAGTCGCGATCAAGCTGGCGACGCCATGACGGTTCCGCACGAGCCCGCGGTGGACGCCGACCTCCGCATCCCCTCCGACCTTCCCGTGTTGCCCCTGCGCGACATGGTTGTCTTCCCGTTCATCATCGCGCCGCTTTCGGTCGCGAGGGAGCTGTCGATTCAGGCGGTCGACCGCGCGCTGTCCGAAAACCGGATGATTCTCCTCGTCGCGCAGCGCGACAAGGACGAAGAAGACCCCAAGGCCGGCGACCTCCACGAGATCGGCACGGTCGCGGTCATCATGCGGATGCTGAAGCTTCCCGACGAGCGCATCCGCGTGCTCGTGCAAGGCGTCTGCCGCGCGCGCGTGAAGGAGTTCACGTCGCTGCGCCCGCATTTGACCGCGAAGATCGAACGCATCGCCGACCACGCCTACGACGGCGCCTCCATCGAAAAGGAAGCGCTCGTCCGTGCAGTCAAGCGCGCGCTCGAGCGCGCGTCCTCTCTCGGGAAGAGCCTCCCGTCGGAGGTTCTCGTCATCGCGTCGAACCTCGAGGACCCCGGACGCCTGGCCGATCTCGTGGCGTCGAACCTGGAGTTGAAGGTCGACGAGGCGCAAGACGTCCTCGAGATCATCGATCCTGTCGAGCGTTTGAAGCGCGTTCACGACCTGGTCCAGAAAGAGATGTCCCTGCTTTCGATGCAGCGCGAGATCGACTCGATGGCGAAAGACGAGATGGACCGTTCTCAGCGCGAGGTCTATCTCCGCCACCAGATGAAAGCGATCATGAGCGAGCTCGGCGAAGGCAACGAGCTTGGCGAAGAGATCGAACGCTGCCGCGAGAAGGCCCGCGAGCTCGAGCTGTCGCCTCAGGCGGCCGAAGAGGTCGATCGTCAATTGAAGAAGCTCGAGCGCATGCACCCCGATGCCGCCGAGGCCTCGACGGTCAGGAACTATCTCGACTGGATCCTCGGCATGCCGTGGGGCAAGACGACGAAGGACAACCTCGATCTGGCCAAGGCGCGGGCGATCTTGGACGAGGACCACTACGCGCTCGATCCGGTCAAGGACCGCATCCTCGAGTACCTCGCGGTTCGCAAGCTGAAGAAGAAAAGCAAGGGGCCCATCCTCTGCTTCGTGGGCCCTCCGGGCGTGGGCAAGACTTCGCTGGGCCGGTCGATCGCGCGCGCGCTCGGGCGGCAATTCGTTCGTCTGTCTCTTGGCGGCGTGAAAGATGAAGCGGAGATTCGTGGTCATCGGCGAACCTATGTGGGAGCCATGCCGGGGCGCATCGTGCAGGGGATTCACCAGGCGGGCTCGGCCAACCCGGTCTTCATGCTCGACGAGGTCGACAAGATCGGTCAGGACTTCAGGGGCGATCCCTCATCGGCCCTCCTCGAGGTGCTCGACCCGGAACAAAACGGCACGTTCCGGGATCACTACCTGGGCGTCCCCTGGGATCTTTCGGACGTCATGTTCATCGCCAACGCCAACCTGCTCGACCCGATCCACCCAGCCTTCAGGGACCGCATGGAGACGATCCGGCTGTCCGGCTACACGGAAGAAGAGAAGCTCGTCATCGCGAGGCGGCACATCGTGCCCAAGCAGGTCGACGAGAACGGCCTCAAGAGCTCGAAGATCGACTTCTCCGACAACGCGATCAAGGCGCTGATCTCGGGCTACACGCGCGAAGCGGGTCTGAGGAATCTCGAGCGTCACGTCGCGGCCGTCTGCCGCAAGGTCGCCCGGCAAGTGGCCGAAGGGCGCAAGGGCAAGATGCGCGTCATCGCCTCGAGCCTCGAGGCCTTCTTGGGCCCCGCGCCCGCGACACGCGAGGATGCGCTGACGACGGATCAAGTCGGTGTCGCCACGGGTCTCGCTTGGACCGAAGCCGGAGGGGACGTGCTCTTCGTCGAGGCGACGACGATGCGCGGCCACGGAGGACTGATCCTGACGGGCCAGTTGGGCGACGTCATGAAGGAATCCGCCCAGGCGGCACTGTCGTTTGCGCGCGCCCACGCTTCGGAGCTGGGGCTCGAGGCGAACTACTTCGAGAATCGGGATCTTCACATCCACGTCCCGGAAGGGGCGATCCCCAAGGACGGCCCATCCGCGGGGATCACGATCGCGGCCGCGATGGTGTCGGCTTTTCTCGAGCGTCCGTTGCGCCGCGATCTCGCGATGACGGGCGAGATCACGCTCCGCGGCAACGTCCTGCCAGTTGGCGGAATCAAGGAAAAGGTCCTGGCGGCGCGCCGGTCGGGGATCACCACGATCCTGCTTCCGGAGGCGAATCGAAAAAACCTCGAGGAGATACCCAAAAGCCTCAGGAAGGACCTGAGCCTGGAGTTCGTCTCGGACATCCGCGAGGTGTTCCGGATCGCCTTCCGGGAACCCCTCGTGCTCACGGGGGGCGCGTCGCCCGCCAAGTCCCGCACCAAGCGCGCCCCGCTTCAGCCCATCCACTAGGGGGCGATCGGCGCCTGCTAAACTCCGGCGGTTGCGTCGGGATTGGGCCTGGGCTCACCTCGGGCTAGACGCTCGGTGCGGGACCCCCGTACCAGAAGCGGGTCCGAGGCCTCCCGAAGCCGAAAGCCGAGGATGCGGGACGACGAGGACCTCACCGATCTGATCCGGGCCGCCGCAGGAGGCG
>Ga0315283_10002135_pt1 | contig 16420 bp, 15 predicted proteins | sample YL17G09_0_MG_FD_204541 | JGI IMG/M metagenome (GOLD analysis project Ga0315283, IMG submission 204541) | Sediment microbial communities from Yellowstone Lake, YNP, Wyoming, USA - YL17G09_0 | ecosystem: Environmental > Aquatic > Freshwater > Lake > Sediment | place: USA: Wyoming | collected... | reverse complement strand
GGTTGTCAGAACGAGTTCCCCCACGCGCCCGGCTGACAGCTGTTCACCCGTCTTGGGGTCAATAATCTCCGGAATAAAGGTGTCTTCAAAGATGTGCATGCCGCATCTGTATTCACATTCGCCTGCCACGCCCGGACCGATAATCTCCGATAAACCGTAATTGTCTGTGGCAGTGATGCCCAGTCTCGATTCAATCTCTTCGCGCATGGCCTCCGACAATGGTTCTCCGCCAAATAGGCCGACCCTCAATGACAACTTCTTCGGGTCAACGCCGATACGCTCCATCCTCTCTGCCAGTGTTATCGCATAGGTAGGTGTGGAAATAAGCGCTGATGTTCTATAGTCCTGCATGATCATTATCTGCTTTTCCGTGTTGCCCGTGCCCATGGGTATGACGCTTGCCCCGATGGCCTCCGCCCCGTAATGAAACCCGAAGGCTCCCGTATACATACCGTAACTAAAGGTAATCTGCACCATATCATCGCGGGTAACTCCGGCAGCAGTCATAACGCGGGCTACGAGATTCGTCCATGCCTTGATGTCATTTCTTGTATAGCCAACGACAACAGGTTTTTCGGTCGTTCCCGATGATGAATGCACCCGTACCACTTCACGAAGAGGAACCGCAAACATGCCGTAGGGATAATTCATCCTCAGGTTCTCCTTGCTGGTAAAAGGAAGCTTCACCAACCCGGAAAGGGACTGCATATTTTCAGGAACAATCTCTAACTCGTCAAACATCTTGCGATAGAACGTCACATTTTTGTAAACTCTGTTTAGAGTTGCCTGTAGCCTTTCGAGCTGAAGTTGTTCCAGTTCTTCGCGTGGCATACATTCATATTTGGCGTCCCAAATTTTCATAAGCACCTCACGTTTATTTCGTTAACGCTCCCAGATTTCCTTTCTGTCTTTTCCGAGATATGCCCTCTGCACATCCCTATTCGCCAGAAGCTCCGCTGCCGTCTCTTCGAGAATTACTTTGCCCGTTTCCAGCACATATCCCCGATCGGCAACCCTCAGCGCTACCCGTGCGTTTTGTTCTACGAGAAGTATGGAAGTTCCCTGCTCCCTGCGGAGCTCCTCGATGACCCGAAATATCTCCTGCACCAGCAGCGGAGCAAGTCCCATCGCAGGTTCGTCAAGCAGGAGCAGCCGCGGTTTCGCCATGAGCGCCCGCCCTATAGCCAACATCTGTTGCTCACCTCCCGACAGAGTTCCCGCGATTTGTTTACGTCTTTCCCCAAGGCGCGGGAATAGAGCATAGACCGCGTTCTTATCTTTCATTATGTCTTTCCTTCTTTCTCCGGCCCCGCTGCGGAGATATGCGCCAAGTTCAAGATTATCCTCAACGGAAAGGGGTTTAAAAATCTGCCTTCCCTCGGGAACCTGGGAGACGCCCATCTTGACTATGGCATCCGGGGAAAGTCTGCTGATCAACATGCCGTCAAAATGTATTTCGCCATTTGCGGGAGGCGTGACAGCAGAGACTGTATTTAATATTGTCGTCTTCCCGGCGCCGTTGGATCCGATGAGAGCCACTATCTCTCCGGCACTGACATGGAGGGAAACGTTTTTCAGGGCATGCAGTTTACCGTAATATGTGTTGATGTTTTTAATTTTCAACATTAATAACAAACCACCATCAACCCTCTCCCAGGTAAGCCGTTATTACCTGTTCGTCTTCCTGAATCTGTCGTGGTGTCCCTTCCGCAAGTTTATGCCCGAGATTGAGAACTACGATGCGGCTGCATATTTCCATAACCAGCTCCATATCATGTTCCACAAGGGCTACCGTGATCCCCGAATCCTTTATTCTGGTAATCAGCAGGGCAAGATCGGAAGTCTCCCTGCTATTGAGCCCCGCTGCCGGTTCATCCAGGAGGATGATCCGTGGTTCAATGGCCATTGCGCGGGCAATCTCGAGGAGTCTCCCCTTGCCAAAGGGTAAATTAGCCGCTTTCAGATGAGCCAGTTCTGCGATACCTGCAAATTCGAGCCAGGAAATCGCCCGTTCCCTGATATGGCGTTCCTCACGCAAGTGGGCAGGTAATTTTAAAGCCGAAGCAATGATGCCGCTTTGTGACCTTGTATGAAGACCAACCATGACATTTTCCAGAACCGTCATTTGACCGAACAACTCAATACCCTGAAATGTGCGCACCATGCCGAGTCTTGCAAGCTTCTCCGGGGGAAATCCGGTTATATCTTTCCCGTCATAGTAGACCTTGCCGGATGTAGGATCATAGATACCCGTTACAATATTAAACAGCGTCGTTTTGCCCGCTCCATTCGGACCAATAATGCCGGTAATCTCGCCTGCTGAAATTGAGAAAGAAACGCCCTGCAGGGCAGTGAGGCCACCGAAGGTCTTCGTCATGTCTTCAATTCTAAGCACCTGAAAATCCCCCCTAAACCCTTTTCTCAGAAGGGAGACCAGACTTAACCTTTGCGAGCAGGAATCTGGCCAGAAGCGGCACGCCTCGTACGAGGCCGCCCGGCATGAACATGGTTATTACTATCAGAACAATGCCGTAAACGACAATATCATAATCCTGAAACGTCCTGAAAATCTCCGGCAGTAACGTCAGAATAGCAGCGCCCAGAAAAGAGCCGTAGATACTGCCCAGTCCCCCGATAATCACCATAGTAAGCAGTTCTATGGAAACATTGAACCCGAAGGATGCAGGCGAGATAAACTGGACTGTGTGGGCATAGAGACTTCCGGCAAGGGCAGAAAAAATGCCCGAAATGGTAAAAATCTGCACTTTTAAGAGTCTGACATTCACTCCCAGGATACGGGCCGCCACCTCGGAGTCGTGAAGGGCCCGAAGAGCCCTGCCGATCCTTGAGGCGGAAAGATTGACAGATAAAAGTATGGTGACCATGGCAAACGACCAGACCAAATAATAATTTTTCATGTCCGTATTGAAGATAATGCCACAGATGGAGAGATTCGGTATGCCTGACAATCCCGAAGGGCCGCCCGTTATATCGACAGTTTCGTTGAAGATAATGTAAACGATAATCCCCATGCCGAGCGTTGCCATCGCCAGGTAATGTCCCTTGAGCTTGAGTATGGGAAACCCGAGGACAAAGGCTATGATACCAACAGCAATGACGGCGATGACCATAGCCAGCCAGGGATTAGCGGCATGTGTTGCCGTCAAGACGCCGGATATGTAAGCGCCAAGGCCAAAAAACGCCGCCTGCCCCAGAGAGATTTGACCGGCAAGTCCCAACAGCAGGTTCAGAGCCACGGCTAAAATAGTATAAATGCCGACGAAGACCAGCACATTCACAATATAACCGCCCTTGAAGAACACAGGCGCTGTGAAGACTGCGGCAGCAAATACAAAAAATTTCACCAGTTCCTGTTTCATTGATCCTTCCAAGAACTTCATACCCTTTCCGCTTCCCCCTTTCCGAACAACCCCTGAGGCCTGATGAACAGGATGATGAGGAGAATGATAAAGGCGATGGCGTCCTTATAGCCTGACGATATTAGGCCTGCCCCAAGAGACTCCAGAACGCCTACAATCAAACCACCGGCAACGGTTCCCATGCCGCCGCTCATACCGCCGATGATGGCGGCACAGAATCCCTTCAATCCGAGCATGACACCCACGTCATATGACGTCATGGTAAGGGGTGCGATGATGATCCCCGCTGCAGCCCCCATGGCCGAACTTATGACGAAGGAAAAGAGCATCATACGTTTGACATCTATCCCGACAAGCCTTGACGCTACCCGGTTGAAAGAGCAGGCGCGCATAGCTTTCCCGCTTATGCTGTGGTGGAAGAAAAGCCTGTTTGCTGTGATAATTATCAGCGTGATACCAAAAATCCAAAGGTTCTGCGGCATCATTGCGGCGCCCATCAAAATGATCGGCTCATTTCCGGAAAACATAGGCAGGGCATGCGTATCCTTTCCCCAGAGGAGCATGGCAACTCCCCGGATAAGTATGCTTCCGCCTATGGTAATGATAACGAGAATAATCGGTTCAGCATCCTTAAGGGGGCTGATGGCGAGGCGTTCAAATAATGCGCCCACTGCCGTAGCAACCACAACAGCAAGGACAACGGCGAGCGGAAGGTAAAGCCCCAGAGTGATGTGGAAGAATAAGGTCAGCATACCGCCCAGCATCACAAACTCGCCCTGAGCAAAGTTGATTATGCTCGTGGAATTGTAGATGATGGCAAAACCAAGCCCGATGAGGGCGTAAATTGCCCCCGTAGAGAGACCGGACAGAGTATATTGCAGCAGCTGCTCAAAAAGTTCCATAGGAATTAAGACTGATATGCAGCATTTAAAGCGCTACTTTACCAGTATCCACTCCTTGTTCTTTATCGTAACAAGAACGAAGGCGTCCTTCGTCAAGCCTGCATGGTCTTGAGGAGTGAAGTTGAATATACCGCCGATGCCTTTAAAGTTGCGGGTATTTTCGAGTTCATTACGAATGGCGTCAGGTGAGTCGCCACCACGTTCAATTGCACCTTTGAGAAGCATAACCGCATCCCACGCGTGCCCCCCGAAGTGATCCCCTTCTACCTTGAAATGATTCTTGTAATCATTTACGTAAGCAAGAAGTGACTTCTTCTGCTGGTCAGATTTCGGAAGCACATTTGCAACAATAACCCGTCCCGAAGGGAGAGTTATCCCTTCCGCCGCATCTCCGGCCAGCTCTATGAATTTTTTCGAAGAAACGCCGTGGCTCATATAGAGCGGCAGATTAAGCCCAAGTTGCCTGGCGTTTCTTGCAACCTTGGCAGGTCCCGGATTCGTTCCCCAGCAGATAATAGCCTGTGCCTTGCTGCCGCGTATCTTAACCAGCTGGGCTGTCATGTCTGTATCGTTGGGACTGTAGACTTCATCGGATACTATGGTTATACCAGAATCTTTGGCACGAATTTTCAACTGTTCCCTGCCTGACGCGCCGAAACCGTCGGATACAGTCAGTATGGCAACATTATTTATATTCCGTTTTTTGAGGTGATTATAAATGCGCTCCACGGCCAGGGAATCGTTCTGCGCTGTTTTAAAGACCCATTTTTTTACCGGTTCGGTAATCTTGATTCCCGCGGCACAGGATATCAACGGAATTCCTGCGGCTTCGATAGTTCCAATAATCGCCATTGTCTCGCCAGTTGTGCTGGGACCGATAATCGCGCTGACCCGGTCCTCCTTGATGAGTCGAGTAGCCGCCTGCACTGCCTTGGTGGCATCTCCCTGTGTATCGTAGTACACCAGCTTCAGCATGCGCCCCTTGATGCCGCCTGACTTGTTAATTTGATCCACCACCATATTGGCTGTATTACGTTCCGGCTCACCGAGAAATGAGGGCGGGCCGGTAACGGCAAACAATCCTCCGATCTTGATCGGCTCCTGCGACCAAGAGTTTACCGTAAAGACAAAAAGAAGGCAGAAAATGCAAATTGATTTGATGATTGTTTTTAACATATTGTTCCTCCTGATAAATTTATTGTTTTATTGTAATCCTTAAATTAAGAAAGTGTTACAATTCTTTTCTTGCTTCTTACTTTTTGGGATTAATTCTGTCTGGAGTTGATTCGGATTAGGCCTGCATGCCCGCCCATTGAGGCGCACAGCAGGCATCAATATGTGTATTTGCAGCGGGTCTGGTCGATAATCAGTTGCAGGAATTCTTTTTTCATTTGCTCGTCACTGTTTCTGATAGTGTGCGAAATCTAAAAGTATTTGATGATAATGTCAAGGAATATTTTCCCATCTTCCTTGAATCCTCTTCCTTGAACCATACATTCATTTTCTTTTCTTAACTTTCACCTTGCCTGAACTTTAATTCTGTGTTATGTTGCAGCTTAATATATGACAGATATTAGTACCTTACAGCAATTATTTCAACCTCGGCAACTTATAGTTGAATTGCCAAAACAGGAGGTCAGGTCATGTCATTGCTAATTGGCGGTGCAGTCTCAGTAATTGTTGGACTCTTAGGTCTCATATTCTGGTGGAGTGATTTTGTCATAATCCTGAAGGGCGGAATCCCCATCATTATTGTACTTAGCGGTATTCTCGCCGTTTATATCGGTCTCGATGAGATTCAGGACAAGCTGAGGGAAGAAAGGCAAAAGCAGGAGGACGGTCTGGCAAAGGCAAGGGAAGAAATCGAAATGGTGAGAGCCCAGGCCGAAAAGTATAAGGAAGAGCTCGACAGGATGAAAGAAGAATCAAAAAAGAAATATTAAGAAATGAAGTCCGGGATTCCAATAAAAGCTATCTGCTGTTCGGTGTCAAACATTAAGGAGGGGGCACAGTGGGAAAAATAATTCTTGTTGTCGATGATGATCCTGACATAGTTAAAATAGTGGAATTGCGGCTCGCAGCAAATGGTTATGATGTTCACACTGCACATACCGGAGAGGAAGGACTCAAAAAATCTAAACTGATAAGACCTGACGCAGTCATACTGGATCTAATGATGCCGGACATGGACGGGTCAACTGTCGCACATGAGATGAAAGACGACCCCAATACATGTAACATTCCCGTAATTTTTCTTACCGGCGCCGTTAAGGCAAGCGAGGTTCCGAAGAGCCGCAAGATAGGTGGTCAATACTTTCTTGCCAAGCCTTTCAGGGCGGAAGATCTCCTCAAAATGCTGCAGCTTCTGCTTTCGAAATAGTAAGTCCGACTCCACACAGTTCAATGTACCGCCGTGAAAAATCAGAACGTAAATGATATCTTCCGGCAAATATATATTTCAATCCATACCGTGAAACGAATCATATTTAGCGTCATTATTTTCATTTGACACCATCTTTGTCCCATTTTATAATATTACATAATGGGCGCTGAATTAAATATCACAAACCTCAGCAGACATTTCAGTTACACAATCCTTCTCGACGGACACGAGGGTGGAGAGGTATTTTCATTACAAACCACCTCACTGAAAATCGAACCAGGAAGACATGAACTATCCTTTAAGGACACTGATACTGACAATCTCCCCACGATTTGCAAGCCCATACAGATAACAATCGCGGATGGCAGATCGCTCCACTTGAAAATTCTCACCGAGGATTTTTCCATAAGAATCTATGATGAGCGGGGTACACATCTTAACGGGAAACGTGGCTTTCTCTGTGGTCAGGTCGGTGACGGTATTCATGTTGAAAACCCGATAACCTGACTAATCTTACCACACATCAAGACTATAATCCGGACAATAAATCTACGGCACAAATAAGACTCTATGAACTCTGACGATTCGGGGCATAAAATAAATTTTGCTGAGAAGTTGCGCCGCAGATTGATCGGGCCGCCTCGAGATATCGACGAGCCTTCAATATTTCACAGGATATCTCTCATCCCTGTCCTCGCATGGATCGGCCTGGGAGCCGACGGCCTTTCTTCTTCATCTTATGGCCCGGAAGAAGCCTTCAAGGCGCTGGGTCCTCACAGCTATCTTGCCGTCTTCCTGGCCTTGGCTACTGCTTTGACGGTTTTTATCATCTCCTATGCTTATACACGCATCATCGAGCATTTCCCCCATGGAGGCGGCGGATACATTGTCTCCACCCATACGATCGGCAAAAACGCGGGGGTGATATCCGGATGCGCCCTCCTCGTCGATTATGTACTGACCATCACCGTATCTCTTGCTTCCTGTGGCGATGCCTTGTTCAGCTATCTACCTGTCACATATCTTAAGTACAAGTTGATCTTCGTGGTCTTTTTAATCCTCCTCCTTGTTGTCATGAACTTAAGAGGGGTGAAGGAGTCTGTAACAGTCCTCGCACCGATTTTTATAATATTTGTAGTAACCCACATTCTGTTGATCGGTTATGGCATTCTGAGCCACGCCAATCAAGTTGGACCGGTTGCAAGGGCGTTCGAGGAGAATTTCAAATATGATCTCTCCACCATAGGCTATGTAAGCATGTTGGCCATTTTTCTCAGGGCTTTTTCTCTGGGGGGAGGTACCTATACGGGGATCGAAGCGGTCTCTAACGCCATGCAGATCATGCGTGAGCCGAAAGTTCAGACAGGCAAGCGCACGATGGTGTACCTGGCCACATCGCTTGCAATTACGGCAGGCGGCCTTTTATTCTGCTATTCGCTTTACCGAATAATCCCTGCCGAGGGCAGAACGTTGAATGCCGTCTTAGCCGATCTCACCTTTGCCAATTGGCCCCTCGGCGGAACACTCGCGATGATAACGATTCTCTCCGAAGGAGCCCTACTCATGGTTGGCGCTCAGTCAGGATTCGCAGGGGGACCAAGTGTTATGGCAAATATGGCCATCGATTCCTGGCTGCCTCGTCGCTTTGCATCGCTATCGGAACGTCTCTCCATGCAGGACGGCGTTCTGCTCATGGGCGGTGCAGCCCTTCTACTCTTACTATACACCGATGGTTCCGTTTCAGCCCTCGTTGTAATGTACTCCATCAACGTGTTTCTTACCTTTACACTGTCACAGTTCGGAATGGCGACTTTTTTCTTCCGCAACAGGGAGAAGGATAAGGCATGGAAAAGACATATTGCTGTGCATGTCGTGGGCTTGATTCTCTGCCTTACAATCCTTATCGTTACTGTTGTAATTAAGTTTGAAGAGGGCGGCTGGCTGACCCTTTTAATCACCTCGGGAGTTATCGGCTTGTGCTACTTGATCCGTAGGCACTACACGAAAGTCCGCAGGGGCGTTCGGCAACTCGAAGAGATTCTATCTGAACTCCCCAAAGGCAGTCATCCTAATAATGACCCTGTGGATCCGAAGGAGGCCACAGCGATACTCCTCGTCAGGGGTTACAGCGGATTTGGTCTTCATGTGTGGCTCTCCGTGGTCCGTGAATTTCCCAAACTCTACAAAAACTTCATTTTCGTCTCCGTGGGAGAAATCGATTCCGGTTCATTCAAAGGCATAGCGGAAATAGACGCCTTAAAAGAATCTGTAGAAAGTGATTTGACAAAATACGTCCGTCTTGTCCGTTCCTATGGATTCCCGTCAGACTACAGAATGGGGATAGGAACAGACGTAGCTGATACTGCGACGGAGCTGTGCGAGGCTCTTGCAAAAGAATTCCCGAGAGCAACGGTCTTCACGGGAAAACTGATCTTTCGTGAAGAAAACCCTTTCCAAAAAATACTCCACAATGAAACGGCCTTTGCAATTCAGCGGCGTCTGCAGTGGAACGGTATCACCACCGTCATATTACCAATTCGTGTCGATATGTAGACGTTTAGGAATCCAATGGAAATACCGGTGCAAAATAGCCGCTGACAATTTCATCTACCTAAAATAATAATCCGGAAAATTGAGATGAGAAATACTAAATGAGTTCAAACATGCCTTGAAATAGGGGCCGTCGTTATGGTAGCTTGCCTCCCAGATATCATCAAGATTTCAGAGAATAATGATGCCACGTTTACAAAAAGTCTTTTTATTTGCGCTAAGTATTTCTACTCTGTGCATCATCCTTGTCTCCGGATGCGCCACCATTCCCCGTGGATATGGCAAGACAGAAACGCGGAAGATGCTGGTTACTGCCTATGACGCCGGCAAGAAATCGACAGGCTGGAAAAACAAATACGGCTGCTTCCTGATGCCGCCGGTTTATGCGTACGGACCGCACGAGGGGGAGAGGAAAAAGGTGGGCATCACCTCTGACGGAACCAAGGCAAAAAAGGGGACAATCGCAGCGGATATCAGCAGGTACCCTTACGGCACGAAGATGTATGTCCCCGGTTACGGTTGGGGAGAGGTGCACGATATAGGCGGCGCCATCAAAGGAGACCACATCGACATTTTTTTCCCTGATGAAAAGGATGCTAAGGCATGGGGCAGAAAGCATCTCGACATTATCATCAATAAGCCATAATTTTCGATGAGGAGCTTCCATGAATTTCTTTTTTAACCCGGACGGAGTCGCTGTTGTCGGTGCAACGCCGAACCCTCTCAAGGGCGGGTATTCTATCTTTAAGAATCTCGTCATAGGCTATAAGGGCAATATATATCCTGTCAATCCCAGTTACAAGGAAATCGAGGGTATTCCCTGCTATCCGTCCGTAAGCGCCATCCCCGGTCATGTTGACCTGGCCATCGTCTTTGTTCCGGCTAAGTTCGTACCGGCAGCCATAGAGGATTGCGCGGCCAAAGGTGTCCCTGGTGTCATGATAGAATCCGGGGGCTTTGCTGAAACGGGACATGATGGAAGTTTTCTGCAGCAGTCTCTGAAAGATATATGCAAACGAACGGGGATTCGCCTATGGGGGCCCAATTGCATGGGTCTCGTTGATGCCGTCGGCGGCTATGTTTTTTCCTTTATGGATCCACGTTCATTGCAGCAAGGACTCCTTATCCCCGGAAACGTATCACTTGTGGTACAGAGCGGATTGTTATCCGCCGGCTTTCTCGTTGATATAATGAGTCACCGCGTGATGGGCATCAGCAAGGTATGCTCCATAGGCAATAAAATAGATGTCAACGAGTGCGATCTGCTATCTTACCTTATTCAAGATACTAACACTGAAGTTATCGGCCATTACCTGGAGTCTTTTTCCGATGGCAGGCGCTTTACGGAACTGTGCAGGAAAAGTACAAAACCCATTGTCGTCCTCCATGGAGGGAAGAGCAGAAAAGGGGCAGAAGCGGCAATGAGCCATACGGCATCCCTGGCGGGAGATCATAAGATCATCTCAGGCGCCCTGGCCCAGGCCGGGGTGACTGAAGCCGGAGATTTTCATCAGATGATGGACCTCTGCCGTTCACTCTCTGCGAGACCCCGGCCGACTGGCCGACATGGTCGCATTGCTGTTCTCACGTTCAGCGGCGGTTCCGGCATTGTCGCCTCCGATTTCATGGAGGAACATGGCCTCACGATGGCGGAACTTTCCCGGGAAACCAAAGACGCCTTGGGACGTCTTTTCCCGGACTGGATGCCCGTAGGGAATCCCGTTGATCTGTGGCCAGCCATAGAAAAGCATGGTGGAACGAACGTCGACGTATACAGCACGGCGCTTGCGGCCGTGCTCAACGATCCGTGCGTCGATGCCGTTTTCCTTCATACCTTTGCGGGAAATTTCCGGATTGGAATCAATGTCACAAATATTGCCGAACAGACACGTAAGGCCGGCAAGCCAGTATTCGTATGGCTCCTGGGGAGACACGAAGAGTCCCTTCGTTTTAAGGCAGAGGCCCTCTCCTCTGGTATTCCTGTATTCCATGAAATATCCCGCGCCGTGGAATGCCTGGCTGCTGTTTTCCATCGACAAAGATATTCTGAAATTTTTAAACAACTGCCGGAAAAAAGAAAATCTATACGCCTCCCCCGTAAGCTCTGTGATATCCTGGAAAAAGCGGTGGGACCTTTGGACGAGTATGTCTCCAAGACTATTCTCAGACTTCACGGTATTCCGGCTGTAGAAGAGGAAATCATATCAGATGAAGCGGAGTGCAAGAAGATCGCAAAGCGGCTCGGCTTCCCGCTTGTCATGAAGGGCCTGCAAAAGGGAAAGGTGCATAAGACCGAACTCGGCCTGGTCCTTTTAAATATAACAACGCCGGAAGCCGCCCTGAATGCTTTTGATTCCCTGAAGAAGAAGATGGACCATTCGGGTCAGGTACTTGCCTATAGGCAGGTAAGAGGAAAAATTGAGATCATCGTCGGACTTGTCAGGGACGTTCATTTTGGCCCCTGTGTGATGCTCGGGCTTGGGGGTATAATGGCAGAGATATTGAGTGATGCAGTCTTTGCCCCGGCTCCACTGACCGTGGAGGACGCTTTGGCACTAATAGGTCGTTTGAGGGGACAGAAGATATTCGACGGCTTCAGGGGAGAGCCGCCAGTCAATAGAGAAGAACTCGCAGGGATACTTGTTGCACTGGGCGACATCGGTCAGGAGTATCCACGAATCTACGAAATTGATGTAAACCCCCTCATAGTGGGCGAAAAAGGCGCTATGGTAGCCGTTGATGCCACAATTGTCTTGAGATGATGCCTATTCCACAGACCTGACTTTCTTCCCCATACGCAGGGACGAGCCTTGCCTGCAGTCCACTTTCATTGTCATGTATAATCTCGGGCAGTCCTTCTTAAGCTCCTCCATGCAACGCTTTGCAACAAGCATTACCTCATCCCATTCTCCCTCTATTGATGTTCCCATCGGGCCTATATGATGAGGGAGGCCGCTGTCCTTAATTATTTTAACCGCCCGCGATGCGTATTTACTTACGCTCTCCTCTTTACCAATAGGGAAAATGGAAAAATCAACGATGACGCTCATAACAACCCCCATTCGCACGCAGCGTCCTTCTTAAATGGCCAATCATTTAATCTTCTGAATATCCTTTTCCTTGGCTATAACTACGAGTATCTCTCCGTCCTTCAGGATAAAATCGGCGGCCGGTACCATGTGAACCTGATCTGTCAGCACGTCTTTCACGGCGATGACCTCGATGTGATATCTGCTCCTCAACTCAAGTTCACCGATGCTTTTCCCCAAAAAACTATTAGGAGGCGCAATTTCAAATATCATATAGCCCTCAGAGAGGGGAAGGCAATCGAGGACACTCGGAGAAATCAGACTTTTAGCAACTTTGCTGGCAACTTCCTTTTCAGGAATGATAACGTCAGTTGCGCCAACCTTTTCGAGAATAAGTTTATGCTCTTCGTTGGGGGCTTTGACGATTATATGCTTGACCTTCATCTTTTTCATGTGAAGGGTTATGAGAGTGCTGGCTGCAAGGTCCTCGCCGAAGGAGATGATGACTACATCATCCTCCTGTATGCCGATATGATCCATTACTTCATTGTCCGTACCGTCGGCAACTATTGCCTTGGTGGCAAAATCTTTCAAACGATGGACGGCCTCCTTATTCTTATCGACGGCAATGACCTCGAATCCATTTTCATACAATTCTTTGACGATATTGGAGCCAAAGATACCGAGCCCAACCACAACCACGCGCCGCGTTATTGAAGCCATTAGCTAACCTCCTTAACCAACCATAACAGACTCTTCCGCATATGTTAACCCCCTTTTCGTTGAATACCAGGAAAAAGCGAGGGTGAGCGGCCCTACCCGTCCGGCAAACATCATAAAAATAATGGCCAGTTTCTGACCGGTACTCAAATTCGATGTTATGCCCATGGACAGGCCCACCGTTCCAAAGGCGGATACCGTTTCGAAAAGATATTCCACAAAAAAGTGACGGCTCTCCAGAGGAGGCAAATTCCCCACACCCCCTAACAACAGAAGAATGGACGTGACAAGAACAACCAAGAATGCGGAAGCGAAGATAATCGCAATCGTTCGCGTTAGAATCTCCCCGGGAATGGTCCTGTTAAAGACATTCACCTGTTCCTGTCCTTTCAGTCTGTTCCATATCATCAGGAGGAGAAGGGCAAAACTCGTTGTCTTGATCCCTCCCCCGGTTGAGCCCGGGGATGCGCCGATGAACATCAGCATAATTAGAACGAGGATTGTTGGATTTGTCAGTTGACCGATATCAATCGTATTAAACCCTGCCGTACGGGGGATGACAGATTGAAAAAAGGATGTAAGTATCTGTGTCTTTATGGAAGCATCTTTGAGAATGTGATTCATCTCGAAAAGATAAAAAAATGCCGCGCCACCCAGGATCAGGCTCGCTGTCGTTATCAGAACGATATTTGTGTGTACGGACAGTTTTTTTTGAAAACCCCTCCACAACGAGATAATTTCAAACTGTACGACAAAGCCTATTCCTCCCAGGATAACCAGGCCCATGATGGTTAGATTAACGATTATATCACTTTGATAATTCATCAAGTTCCTGGAAAAGAGTGAATACCCGCAATTATTGAAGGCGGAAACCGCATGATACACAGCATAATAGAAAGCCTGACCCGGAGATAAGTCCTGGTAAAACCGGATAAACAGGAACAGGCTCCCCGTGGCTTCAATAATAAAAGTAAGCCCTAAAACCCATTTCGCGATTACAATAAAATCCCTGCGCGGGGTATGGAGAAATGTCGACTGGACAATTTCTCTTCCCCGAAAGGAAATGCCCCTGCCCATGAGCCCGAAAAGGACAATGGAGAATGTAATAATTCCGAGACCGCCGATTTGAAAGAGGCACAGAGTCACTATCTGCCCGCTTAAAGATAGATCCGTACCGATGTCCAAAACGGTAAGACCCGTAACGCAAACCGCCGAGGCAGACGTGAAGAGGGCGTCAATAAAGGATATATGACCGCCGGCGGCTGAATAGGGAAGCCAGAGGATAACGGCTCCCATGATTATCATCACGGCGAAACTGGCGATGAAAAGCCTCTGGGGAGATAACAGCTTCGATACAAACCGCTTCATGGGCTATTCTCATGCTCCTTTGGGCGTTTAAATAGTACAAAAAGCATAATGAAGGCTCCGACGGTTATGGCGGAATCAGCAACATTAAAGGCGGGCCAGTGATAGGCGCCTAAATGCACGTCGATGAAATCAATTACCTCTCCCAGGCGCACCCTGTCAATGAAATTCCCCAATGCACCGGACATGATCAGGGAAAGGGCAAATATCATGAGCGATTCGTCAGTCTTACTCTTGGCGATATAGTAGAGAACGAGTATTATGGCTAAGACCGTTACTGTCAGGAAGAAGACCGACCGGAAACCCGGCGAGGCAGTGGCAAGAAAACTGAAAGCCGCGCCCGGATTCCTGACATACGTAATATTCAAAAACCCCCCTATGACCACAACCGATTCATGGAGGGACATGTTCGAATCGATGCAGGCCTTGGTAATGAGGTCGAGAAGCACCACTGCCACCACTGTGACAGAGAGAATAAGATACTTTTTTTTCAAATAATCTCTCCGTGAAATTTCTCCTCTCCCGTCTTTGTCCCCGCGGAGGTAGGGTAAGGGAGAGGGCATATAGTGCTTAAAGGTTCGCAAGACACCTTTCACAGATAGTCGGATGTTCATCATTAACACCCACAGTCTCGCTGTACACCCAGCATCGGTTACATTTCTTTCCCCGTGTCTTTCTCACCCCAATTGTCAGACCCGCAAATTCAGGACTTACGTAAGGGCTTTTGATGCCCTCCCCTTCTACAATACCGATCTGGGAGATGATCAGCAGGGTTTTCAAATCTTCAAGATGTGCCTCCAAAAACGCGCGGAGTTCACCTGATGCAGAGATATCCACACCGGCATCGAGGGAGTGCCCGACTACTTTATTCTTCCTTGCTGTTTCAATTGCCTTCGATATCTCTCCTTTGAGGGCGATCATCTTACTCCAGCTCTGGGCCAGGCCCGCATCCATATACTCCGGATTCACTTCGGGGAATTGAGTGAGATGAACGCTGATTTCCCTGCCCTGATGCGGAGGCAAAGATAACCATATCTCCTCCGCAGTGAAGGAAAGTATGGGGGCAAGCAGGCGTGTCATGGCATCAAGAATTACGAGCATGGCGCTTTGCGCAGATCGTCGCTGCCGTGATTCCGCCCTGGATGTATAGAGCCTGTCTTTCAGGACATCAAGATAAAGGGCGCTCAGGTCAACGGTACAGAAATTATGAAGAGTGAAGAACGCATGATGAAAATGATACTCATTATAAGCTGTCCTTACACGCTGTATAACTTCCTGGAGCCTGTGAAGAGCCCACCGGTCGATTTCTTCCATATCCTGATAGGATACCATTTTGCTGGAGTCAAAATCATACAGATTGCCCATAATGAATCGACTGGTGTTGCGAATGCGCCTGTAGGCCTCTACAAGGCGTTCAAGGATTTCGTCGGAAATCCTTATATCCTGTGTATAATCTTCCGCAGCCACCCATAGTCTCAATATCTCAACACCATGCTTATCGATGATCTCCTCCGGGTCAATGACGTTGCCCATGGATTTGGACATCTTCTTTCCCTCGCCGTCGACGACGAAACCGTGCGTCAGGACAGTCCTGTAGGGGGCGCGCGCTCTCGTTCCCACAGACTCCAGCAGCGAGGAATGGAACCACCCTCTGTGCTGATCGCTGCCCTCGAGGTACATGTCTGCCGGGGAACCGAGGTAAGATCGCTTTTCGAGCACCGCAGCATGACTCACACCGGAATCAAACCACACATCGAGTATATCCGTCTCCTTTGCAAATTGGTCGCTTTGACATACGGGACAGACCGTTCCCTCTGGCAGCAGATCTTTAGAATCCCTCTCGAACCAGACATCTGCACCGTATTCATTAACCAGCTTCACTACGTGCCCGATGATATCCTTTGTCAAGAGGTCGCTCTTGCAGCGGCTGCAGAAAAACATGGTAATCGGCACCCCCCATAATCTCTGCCGGGAGATGCACCAGTCAGGACGACTTCTAATCATTCCGGAAATCCTGTCACGGCCCCACGCCGGCAACCACTCTACGGCTTCGATAGCTTCAAGGGTTTTATGCCTCAGGTTATTTTTCTC
>Ga0315283_10002132_pt1 | contig 16433 bp, 14 predicted proteins | sample YL17G09_0_MG_FD_204541 | JGI IMG/M metagenome (GOLD analysis project Ga0315283, IMG submission 204541) | Sediment microbial communities from Yellowstone Lake, YNP, Wyoming, USA - YL17G09_0 | ecosystem: Environmental > Aquatic > Freshwater > Lake > Sediment | place: USA: Wyoming | collected... | reverse complement strand
TTGGCGATGGCCAGGTAGAGCTCGTGCAGGCCGCGCACGTCCGCGGGGCGGTCCTGGGCGCTCACCGCCGGCCAGCAGAAGTCGATCTCGGGCATGGCGTCGACGACCCGCGAGATGGTCGCCACGTCGTCCGCGGTGGTGCCACGCTTCTCGCCGCTCTCGAGGTCGTAGATCTCGACGCAGCAGCCGTCGGTGGTCATGAGGGAGCGCTCGCCGGTGACGAGAGGCGCCGCGGCCCTGGCGCCGAGGGTCACCCTCGGCGGCGCCAGGTCGACCAGGCGCCGCACGAGCGCGGGCTGCAGCCTGACGCGCGCGCCGGCCACGGCCGCCCCCTGGGCGGCAAGCGCGGCGCGCGCCTTCTCTGACGGGATCGACACGCCGACCTCGGCCAGCACCTCGAGGGCCGCGGCGTCGAGCCGTTCGAGCTCCTCCCGCGAGAGGATCGCCAGACGGCCCGCCGTGCCGACTGTGTGGGTGAGGGCGTTCGTCATCTCGGGGTCTCCACTTCGTGCGCTGCGCCGCCACAGTACACCACCTCAGGCACGAAGACACGCGTATCCGCGACCGCCGGCAGCGGCGTGCTCAGCCCGCAGAAACGTCGCCGCAGGATCGCGCGGATGACCTCCAAAGATAACCGCGCGAGTCTCGGGCGTTTGTCGGGTCCGGAAGCGGCGGGTACCATGCCTGCATGGAGCCGGTGGACGAGGACAGAGAAGGCGCGCGCGGCGAGGCCGCGCCAGGCCGGCAGACCGGGCCAGGCGGCGCCAAGGCTTCTTCCGGTCGGAGCCGCTGGGTGCGCCGACTGGCCGACATCCTGCTGATCGCCGGCGGGATCGTGCTCGCCTACCCGTTCTGGTCGGCCGGGTACGCTCAGGTACAGCAGACCCGGCTCGATGCTACCTACCGCGACCAGAGCACCATCTTTCTGAACCTCGCGGCGACCAGCGCCGCGGCGCGCCCGCGCGACCTCCCCAAGGCGGAGATCGTGCGCCGGCTCGCGGTGCTCTACGGGGGCCAGCTGAAGTCGGGCGACCCGATCGGGCGCCTGCGGATCCCCCTCATCGACCTCGATCGCCTCGTGCAGCAAGGTGCACGCGGCTCCGCGAGCCTCGACCCCGACGCCGACCGCGCCCTGCTCCGCAACGGCCCCGTGCATTACGGCCTCACGCCCCTGCCCGGAGCCGGCGAGCCGTTCGCCGTCGCCGGCCACCGCACGACCTACGGCGCGCCCTTCTACAAGCTCGACCGGCTGAGGCGTGGCGACCGCATCTTCCTCGACACGCCGTACGCCCGGTTCCGCTACGCGGTCGCGAAGACGACGGTGGTCCTGCCGGACGACGTCGGCGTGCTTCGCGACCGGGGCTACAGCCTGGTGCTCACGACGTGCACGCCACCCTACAGCGCCAGCCACCGCCTGATCGTCTGGGCTGTGCTCGAGCGCGCGACGCCTCTGAAGAAGGCCGTCACGGCTCCACAGTAGGGGCGTTGTCGGCGGCGGGCGCCGCCGGCCCGCCGGGGAACGGCGGGCGCTCCGCGGCGCTGCCTTCGAGCATCATGACCAGCAGCTCGGCGCCGGGCGCCGCGCCGGGGTACTCCGGCGGCACGAAGGCCAGCCCGTCCGCCAGGGCCATGGAGCGCAGGATACCCGAGCCCTGGGGGCCGGTGATGGTGAAACCCCATCCACGCCCGCGGTGCAGCAGCCGGCAACGGCGCGCCTCGGTGCGGCCGCGAGAGCCCCTCACGGGCTCCTCCGCTGAGGCGAAGACGTAGGGCCGGTAGAGGTCCTGCCGGCCCTGCAGCGCCAAGAGGGCCGGCCGCACGTACATCTCGAAGCTCACCATCGCCGCCACGGGGTTGCCGGGCACGCCGAACACGAGGGTGTCGCCGCGCATGCCGAAGGCCAGGGGCTTACCCGGCTTCGTGGCGACGCCCCAGAAGCGGCGCTCCACGCCGAGCTCGTCCTGCACTTGCTTGACGAAATCGAACTCGCCGACGGAGACGCCGCCGGAGGTGATGACCACGTCGAGCTCGAGCGCGTCGGCAAGCAGCCGCCGCGTCTCGTCGAGGTCGTCCCGGGCGATGCCCAGCAGAACGGGCTCACCCCCCGCGGCCAGCACCTGGCCGTAGGCCGTGAACGAGTTGGAGTTGCGTATCTGCCCGGGGCCCAGTGGCTGGCCCGGCAGCCTGAGCTCGCTGCCGGTGGCGAGGATGGCGACCCGGGGGCGGCGGGCGACTGCGACGCGCTCGCAGCTCACCGACGCCAGCAGACCGATCTCGGCCGGGCCGAGTCGGGCGCCGCGCGGGAAGAGGACGTCGCCGACGGCGACGTCCTCGGCGGCGCGGCGCACGTTGGCGCCCGTCTGCACTGGTTCCGTCACGACGACCGTCGCGCCGTGCTGCTCGGTGTACTCCACCTGCACCACGGTGTCGACTCCGGGCGGCAGCGGAGCCCCGGTCATGATCTTGGCGGCCTCAGCGGCACCGATCTCCTCGCCGACCCAGCGGCCGGCGGGTATGTCCACGACGACGCGGAACTCGCGGCGGCCGCCCTCGAGCTCGGCGCCGCGCAACGCGTAGCCGTCCATGGCAGAGTTGTCGAACGACGGCACGGCCTCGGGCGAGACGATCGCGGTCGCGGTGGCGCGCCCGAGCGCCTCGAGAAGCGGCACCTCTTCAGCCGGCAGCGGGCGCGCGGCGCCGATCACGGCGTCGATGGCTTCGTGGATGCTGATCACGTGGGTCTCCAGTGCCGGTGCAGTCTCATCTGCTTACGCATCTTAGTAAACTCTGCGGCGGGCGGCCCGATTCTCTAGGGCGAGACAGGCGAAAAGGGAGCCGCCCAGTGAGCCGAGATGATCTCAAGAGCCGCGCGGCCCGCGACGTGACAGGGACGCGCAGGCGCCGCCTCACCGCCTTGCGCGACCTGGTCATGCAGCGCGTCTACGACGTCCCCGCCGAGGACGTCGCGGCGAGCATCATCCGCGACGCCATCGTGACCGCCGCGCCCGAGCCCGCGCGGCGGCACTGAAGGCCACAAGTCCGAGAGCAGCCCCGGCGACGTCGACGAGCGCGTCGGCGAGCTGGCAGTCGCGGTAGGGCAGCGGCGCCTGCACCAGCTCGATCGCCACCCCCAAGGAAACGGCGAGCGCCGCCGCGCCCAGAACCGCGCGGCGGCTGAGCCGCCAGTCGTCGAGGGCGACGGCGAGCACGAACGCAAGAAGGGCGTATCCGGCAAGGTGCCCCGCGGAAGTGAGCAGGTCGTCGCGGCCTTCACCGATGGCGCGGACGACGCCCTGGGTCGGCAGGACCCCGAAGACGGTGATCGCCGCCGCCCAACAGACGGCCGCCACCCGCCACCCGCGTGAGCCTCGCATCAGGACGCCGCGGCCCGGCCGCCACGGTGCACGCCGCCAAAGGCCTCGTCCCCGTCCTCGACAAGCGCCGCCACCACGCCCTCGTGCACGAGGATGCGCGCCGCGGAGACCACGGCATTGCCCAGCCCCAGGCACGCGTCCCGCGGCAGCACGCCGTGGTCGAGCGCATAGTCGAATCCTTCCAGGGAGACCAGCGCGTCGCCCTGCAGCGGCACGACGGAGACGCGCGTGCCGGCCGGGGCATCCAGGCGGGTCTCGTCCGGCGCCGCAAACACGCGCACCGTGAGCCGCGGCGCCGCCAGGCGCGCGGCGACGCCGCGCGCGGCCAGGCGGCGCAGGATGGCCAGATGGCCGAGGGTGTGGTCGAGGGCGCCGAGGGCGCCGGCGAGCACCAGCTCGCCGGCGCCGCGGCGCAGCGCCTCGTCCGCGGCCATCTCCCCGTCGGTGCGGTCCTTGCGCGCGGGGTGGCGGACCAGCTCGACGCCGGCCGCCTCGAGGCGCTCCACGGCGGCCGCCGGCAGCGAGTCGAAGTCGCCCACCACCACATCGGGGCGCAGCGCCTGCTCGAGCAGGAAGCGGGCGCCGCCGTCCGCCGCGACCACGATGTCGGCCATCTGCGCCCAGCCGCGGAAATACGCAGGGTCGTCGTAGTCGCCGTCGAGGAAGACCACGGCGAGACGCGCGCGGTCCGGCTGCGGGCCGCTGCCGAGTGGTCCACCGGCCGCGCCGCTCACGACGGAGCCTGACGACCACGCCCCGGGAAGGCTGCGTCGTAGGCCTTGAGCAGCGGCCACAGCAGGAGCGTCGTGAGCAGACCCTCGGGCACCAGATACAGCAGGTTGTAGGTCGCCGCATACAGCCACGGCGCCTCCCAGTCGGGGGCGTAAGCGGCGAAGAAGATCAGGCCCGAGAGAAAGTGGCAGGCGAAGCGCGCCAGCATGGCGAGGGCCACAGCCAGGGCGAGCGAGCGCCAGCCGCGCACGTCCACGAAGCCGGCCACGGCCAGCGACATGAACGCCAGCGGGTAGTCGAGCGCGGCCTGCGCCGGGTGGTAGACGAAGGCGCCCGGCAGCCCGAGCTGGAGCAAGCCGTACAGCAGGCCGGCCGTGGCCGCCGGGACCACGCCGCGGCGCACCGCGACGAAGATGATGGGCAGCAGCTCGAGACTCACCGAGCCGCCTTGAGGCATCACGAAGATGCGCACCTGTCCGAGCACGGCGGCCAGGGCGATGGCGACCCCGATCTCCGCGACGGCCTGCACGCCCCAGTGGGCGGGGTTCAGGTTGAGCCGCGCGCGCGCATCGAGCGCGGGCGGCGGGGCCGAGGCCAGTGGAGTACTCATCGTCGGATCTCTCCCTTCGCTGGCATTACCCAGCAGCGCCCGAAGACGCCGCCACCCCGAGGGTGGTCAGGTTCGACGCGTCGGCGCTAGGAAGCGCCTTCTCAGCTCCTCCGCCAGGAGCTCCGCAGGACCTCCACAGTGTACCGCAGGCGCGACGGCCGGGCCACATCGTGTTTCACCCTGCCCGGCCGTCGTTCACAGCCCCCTGTGGAGAATGTGGATAAGAGCCTTTCCCCGCGCTTTCAGGCTCACAACCGCCGTGGATAAGACGTTGACGACCACAACTTCCCTTGACACGGCGCTCACGCTCCACTCACACACGGAAACCGCCATGGAGCAGGCACTTCGTTATCCGGCCCGGAGACGGCGGAGGCTGTGGGCCCGGGTCCACGCACGAGCTCCCTGCGCGGCCAGGCCGCGCCGTCGTCCTCCCTTGTGTGAAACCGCACTTTCCACAAGTCCCGCAAATTGGGCACGTCTTGGGGCTTTCGCCAGACCTCTTTCCACATATCTTGAACAGCCTGTGGATAACCCCGGGGTTCCTGCTGCAAAATATGGGTTCACGCAGCCTCTTCCAACGTTTCAGCCGCCTCCAGCCCCTCTGCTATACTCGGCGCCCCTATGGAGTCGTTCCTCGACAGGCTGCTCGCCGACGAGAGGGCCGCCGCCCCGCCGCCCGCGGCGCCGGCTGCGGCCGCGCCCGCCGCCGCCGCCCCGCCGCCCGCTCGATCGGGTCTCGACGGCGAGCTTCCCGGCGCCCCGCTCGGACCTGAGGCTCCGCGCATCGCGGTCTACGACACGCTCACGTCACCGCCTCGCGTGATCGCCGTGGAGGAAAAGGACCTGCCGGCCCTCATCGCCGCGCTGGCCGAGAAGACCTATCACTACTGTCGCGAGCAGGGCGGCCAGATTCCTTACACGGTGCTCCAGGAACTCATGGAGAACCTCCTGCACGCCTGCTTCCGCGACGTCGTGATCACGATCCTCGACAACGGACAGACCATCCGCATCTCCGACCACGGGCCCGGCGTGGACGACAAGGACCGCGCCTTCCAGCCGGGCTTCACCACCGCCACCGCGCTGCAACGACAGATCATCCGCGGGGTCGGCTCGGGTCTGCCCGTCGCGCGCGAGTCGCTCCAGTTCCTGCGCGGCGTGCTCACGGTGGACGACAATCTCGGCGGCGGCGCCGTGTTCACGATCAAGATGCCGGCCCACGCCCCCGAGCCGGCGGCCAAGCCGCTCGCGCCGCAGGTCAAGCTCACCATGCGCCAGACCAAGGTGCTCGTGCTCCTCATGGAGCTCGGGTCGTCGGGCCCCACGGCGATCGCCAAGGAGCTCGACATCTCCTCGGCGACGGCGTTCAGGGAGCTCGTTGTACTGCAGGACCTGGGGTTGATACACTCGCTCGGCGACGGCAAGCGAGCCTTGCGCGAGGAGGGTCTTCACCTCCTCGAGAGCATCCTCTGACTGACGGTCTCGAGCGTCCCCGGCGGGCCGCCGCATCCCCGGGGACCAACACGACGAGGTGCGCACGGACGACCAACTGACACTCATCTGGGATGAGGCGAAGAAGCACCTTCGCGGCCGCCTCAGCGAAGCGGCCTTCCAGTTCTGGTTCGACCGCACGTTGCCGCTCGGCCTCGACGACGGCGCCTTCGTCATCGGCGTGCCCAACGATTTCGCCCGCGAGTGGATCGAGAAGCGTCTGGCGGGGCAGGTCGCCGAGGCGCTCAGCGAGGTCCTCGGCGACAAGGTCGACGTGCGCGTGGTCGTCGACGCGCGGGCGGCGGACCTGCCCCAGCAGTCCGCGGCGGCGGAGCCGGCGGCGGGCGTCGCTGAGCCGGCGGCGGCGGACAAGCCCCGCCGCCCCTCAGGCGCGCGCCCCCCCCGGGCCGCCAAGGCCGCCGGCGATCTCAACCCGCGGTACGTGTTCGACCGTTTCGTCACCGGCCCACATAACGAGTACGCGACGGCCGTAGCGCACAGCGTGGCGGAGTCGCCGGCCACCGCCTACAACCCGGTGTTCATGTACGCCGATACCGGGCTCGGCAAGACCCACCTCATCCAGGCCATCGCTCACGCCGCGCTGGAGCAGCACCCGGACCTGCAGATCAAGTACGTCACCGTCGAGCGCTTCACCGACGACTTCATCAACGCGGTCACCGACAAGAACCGCATCGACGGCTTCAAGCAGTCCTACCGCGAGAACGACGTGCTGCTCATCGACGACGTGCAGTTCCTCGTCGAGAAACAGCAGACGCAGGTCGAGTTCTTCCACACGTTCAACGCGCTCTACGAGGCCGGCAAGCAGATCGTGATCACCAGCGACCGGCCGCCGCGCGAGCTGGGGGAGCTGGAGGAGCGCCTGCGTACGCGTTTCGGCCAGGGCGTGGTGGTCGACATAAGCCGGCCGGACCTCGAGACGCGCATCGCCATCCTGCGCAAACAGGTCAAGTGGGAGGGCTTCCAGATCGCCGAGCCGGAGGTGCTCGAGTGGATCGCCCAGCGCGTCACCACCAACATCCGCGAGCTGTACGGCGCCCTCACGCGGGCGGTGAGCTATGCCTCTATCAGCGGCAGCGAGGTCACGCTGGACGTCACCAAAGAGGCCCTGAAGGATATCCTCCCCAAGGCCTACCAGCACCCCGTGACCATCGAGATGGTGCAGGCCGAGGTCGCGCGCCAGTTCGGCCTGCACGTCAACGATCTGCGCGGCAATCGCCGCACTCAGGACGTGGCGTATCCGCGCCACATCGCCATGTACCTCTCCCGCGACCTGACCGAGGGGTCCCTGCCGCAGATCGGCGCCCGTTTTGGCGGCCGCCATCACAGCACCGTGATCCACGCCGTCGACAAGATCGAGCGCCAGCTGAAGGACGGCCACGACCCGCAGCTTCAGGATCTCGTGGCCCTGATCACGGCCCGCCTCAAGACCGTCCGCTGAGCGGTCTCGGCGGCCCCGCTCTCCACCACGCCCTCTGCTCTCCACAGACCCTGCGGACAACCCAACGTCAACCCGTGGACATTCTCCCCCGGCGCGGCTAAATCGGCTATGCTTCGCTGTACGAGGAGGGCCGCCACGGAAGGAGTGTCTGGTTCTGCACACCCCGCCCACAGCATTGTGCAGAGGCCCGCGCCCTTGCCGAGCAGGAAGAAGCGCCACTCTCCACATCGTCAACAGGCGCTATGACGATGACGAAGAAGAAGTATCTTTTCTTTATTGTCATAAGGAGTCGGGATGAAGCTCACGTGTGATCGCTCTGCGCTGGTCGACAAACTCGCGATCCTCGCCCGCGGCGTGTCCACGAGGAGCGCGCTGCCGGTGCTCTCGGGCATCCTGCTCCAGGCGTCCGAGGGCCGTCTGGACCTGTTCTCGACCGACATGGAGCTCTCCATCAAAGCCAGCCTCGTCACCACCATCGAACGCGAAGGCGAGATCGTCGTGCCGGCTCGCTTGTTCGCGGATGTGGTCCGCAACCTTCCCGGAGAAGAGGTCGTCATCGAGGCCGGCGAAGCCGTCGTCAAGGTCACCGCCGGCCGCGCCGAGTTCGCTCTCAACGCCTGGTCGGCGAGCGACTTCCCGCAGACCTCAACGTTCGACATGAGCGCGGCGTTCGCGATGGGCCGCGAGCCTTTCGTCGAGACGCTCACCAAAGCAGGCCGCGCCGCCTCCCGCGACGAGACTCGGCCGATCCTCACCGGCGTGCTCATGACCATTGTCGACAAGACGCTGAAGATGGTGGCCACCGACAGCTATCGGCTGGCTGTCAAAGAGACGAAGCTCGAGAAGGCCCTCGAGACCGAGGTCCAGGCTATCGTGCCGGTGAGGGCGCTGGGCGAGGTCGCCCGCCTGGCGACGTCGATGGGCGACGGCGACATCGAAGTCGCGATCGGCGAGAACCAGGCGCTCTTCAAGCTCGGCGACCAGACCGGCGACGTGTGGGTCGCCTCGCGGCTCATCGACGGGCAGTTCCCCAACTACAAGCAGCTGCTGCCGGACTCGTTCGACTATGAGGTCACTCTGGCGAAAGACGAGTTCATGGCGGCGGCGCGGCGCGTCAGCCTGCTGGCGCAGAAGAACGCGCCCTTGCGGCTCTCCTTCGCGGAGCACAAGCTCACGATGAAGGCCCTCACGCAGGACGTGGGCCAGGCCGAGGAGTCGCTTGACGTGGAGTTCGGCGGCGAGGCCTTCGAGATCGGCTTCAACCCCGCCTATCTCATCGACGGCATCGATGCGATCGATGGCGCCGGCGTCTTGCTCCGCTTCACCAGCCCGCTCCGACCGGGGCTCATCAGCGGGTCGGACGGCGGCTTCGTCTACCTCATCATGCCGATCCGCCTGAACAACTGAACGACGTCATCGTCAGCGGCCCTCTGCGGCTGGGCGCTTTCCTCAAGCTCGCCGGGGCGGCGACCACCGGCGGACACGCGAAGCTGCTGGTGCAGGACGGCGAGGTGAGCGTGAACGGCGAGGTCGACAGGCGACGCGGGCGCACCCTGCGGCCCGGCGACGTGGTCGCCGTCGGCGGCGAGGAGTACCGCGTGTGTTCGTCTCCAACCTGAGGCTCGTCAACTTCCGCTCCTTCTGTGACGCGACGGTGAGCTTCGGCGCCGGGCTCAACGTCGTGGTCGGCCAGAACGCGGCCGGCAAGACGAACCTCCTCGAGGGCGCCTGGTTCGCGCTGCGGGGCAGCTCGCCGCGCACGCGCCGCGAGGAGAAGCTCATAACCTGGGGGGAGCGTTTCACGCGCGTGGAGCTGGAGCTCGACGGCCCGGCCGCAGGCCCTCAGGCCGTCGAGGTCGCCTACGCGCCCGGCCAGGGCAAGCGCGCGCGCTGGAACGGCGTCGAGGTCGCGTCGCAGGACGAACTCCGCGGGCGCACCCAGGTATTCATCTTCGTCCCTGAGAGTCTGCTCCTGGTCAAAGGCAGCCCGGCGCGGCGGCGCGCCCACCTGGACGCCTTCGCCGCCGCGCTCGATCCGCAGTACGCCGCCGCCGCGCGCGACCTGCAGGCGGCGCTCCGGCAGCGCAACGCCCAGCTGCTCGCGGTGAGGAGCGGTGCGTCGGCGAGCACGCTCGACCCTTGGGACGTGCAATTCGCGCGCGCCGCCGCCGCGCTGGGGCACCGCCGCCGCGACCTCGTCGCCGAGCTCACCGGGCGCTTCGCCGCTGCGGCCGCCGGGCTTGCCCCGGAGGGTAACAGCTTCTCCCTGCGGCTCGTCAGCCAGCTGGCCGCAGTCGGCTACGACGAGGACGCCCTGCTCGAGGAGCTGCGCTCCCGGAGGCCGGGAGAGACCGGGCGGGGCCTCTCCCTCTTCGGCCCCCACCGCGACGATCTCAAGTTCCTTGAAGTCGACGTCGGCGAGGCTGCCGCGGGGCTCGAGGGCGACGAGGCCACGCGCGCCGGAGGTCCCACCGTTCCGGCCGCCGCCGGACCCGCGTGCGGCCCAGTCGACCTGCCGCGCGGCGGCCGCGACCTGCGCCTCTTCGGTTCGCAGGGCGAGCAGCGCGCCGCCGTCCTGGCGCTGCTGCTCGCGGAGCAGCAGCTGGCGACGGAGCGCACCGGCGAGCAGGGCACGCTCTTCCTCGACGACGTGATGAGCGAGCTCGACCACGCTCGCCGTCGGCTCCTCGTGCGCCACTTGACGTTCGCCGGCCAGGCCATCATCACGACGACCGACCGCCACTACTTCATGGAGGAAGAGCTGGACCAGGCGACCGTGATCGAGCTGCCTCTCTCAGGCTCGCTTGCGGCCGGGGCTGCTGCGCCGCCGGCCGACGCAGCTGGGCCGGCGCCCCCGCGCGAGGACGCGCTTTGAGCGACGGCGCCCGGGGGGACCACCGCGCCCGCGGAAGCGACCCCAAGCGCCTGGGCGACATCTTGAGCGCTGCGCTCGGGCGCATGGCCACGAGCGAGCAGGCGCGCGCCTACGCCGCCTGGGCGCGCGCCGCCGGCGAGCAGGTGGCGAGCGGCGCGCGCCCCCGCCACTTCTCCCGCGGCGTGCTCACGGTGGAGTGCACCTCCTCGGTGTGGGCCAACGAGCTCACGTATCTTGGCGGCCAGATCCTCAGGCGCATGGAAGAGGTCGCGCCCGGGCATCCCGTGAAGCGCTTCCGCTTCGTGATCGAGCGCGCCGCGCCGAAGCAGGAAGAAGAGCCCGCTGCGGCGAAGGAAGAAAGACGGTACGAGAGGCCCGCGCCGACGGACCTCGGCGGGGCGCGGGCACAGGCTGAGGGGGTGCGTGACGAGCGGCTCCGGGCGGCCATCGAGGCCGCGCTGCGCGCGTCATCCGCGGAGTCCCCGGAGACTCCCGGCGACGGCCCCCGCGAGGTTGACGAAAACAGCTGATTTGCGGCGGATTTGTGCCGACTTCAAGTTCGCTCTGAGCCTTCGCGTTTGGTATACTTACGCAGGCAAGTCGGGCCTGCCTTTGTCACCCCTATCCCGCCCCTCGGCACATTGCGAGGTTGAGTGAAAAAGCCACACTACGACGCCCAGGATATCCAGGTCCTCGAAGGCCTCGAGCCGGTCCGCGAACGCCCCGGCATGTACATCGGCTCCACCGGCCCCCGCGGCCTTCACCACCTCGTCTACGAGGTGGTCGACAACTCCGTCGACGAAGCTCTTGCCGGCTACTGCGACGGCCTCGTCGTCACCATCAACCCCGACAACTCCGTGACCATCGCCGACAACGGCCGCGGCATCCCCGTCGGCATCATGGACAAGTACGACAAGCCCGCCGCCGAGATCGTGCTCACCATGCTGCACGCCGGCGGCAAGTTCGGTGGCGCCGGCTACAAGGTCTCCGGCGGTCTGCACGGCGTCGGTGTCTCTGTCGTCAACGCCCTCTCCGAGTGGCTCGAGCTCGACATCTACGTCGAAGGCTTCCACTGGCACGAGCGCTTCGAGCGCGGCGCACCGGTCGGCACTCTCGAGAAGAAGGAGAGGCTCGGCAAAGGCGCGCCCAGCGGCACTACCGTGTCGTTCATGGCCGACCCCGACATCTTCGAGGAGGTCGACTACGACTTCCGCGTGCTCGCCCAGCGCCTGCGCGAGACGGCCTTCCTCACCAGGGGCCTGCGCATCGAGCTCAACGACGAGCGCGCCGAGGGCGAGAGCGTCGTGTTCAAGTACGACGGCGGCATCGTGGACTTCGTGGCCTACATCAACCGCGACAAGGATGCCATCCACCGCAGCATCATCTTCCTCGAAAACGAGACCAAAGACGGCGTCGTCGAGATTGCGATGCAGTGGAACTCCTCGTACAACGAGTCCATCTTCACGTTCGCCAACAACATCAACACCACCGAGGGCGGCACGCACCTCACCGGTTTCCGCAGCGCGCTCACGCACACCATCAACGACTACGCCCGCCAGAAGGGCTTCCTCAAGGAGAAGGAAGAGAACCTCTCCGGCGAGGACGTCCGCGAAGGGCTCACGGCGCTCATCTCGGTGAAGCTCAAGAACCCGCAGTTCGAGGGCCAGACCAAGACCAAGCTGGGCAACACTGAGATCCGCGGCCTGGTCGAGGTCTCGGTGAACGCCAAGCTCGCCGAGTTCCTCGAAGAGAACCCCTCCGAGGGCCGGCAGATCGTCGACAAGGCCGTCAATGCCGCCAGGGCGCGCAATGCGGCGCGCAAAGCGCGCGACCTCACGCGGCGCAAGGGCCTGCTCGAGGGCAGCACGTTGCCCGGCAAGCTCGCCGACTGCTCCATTAAGGACCCGGCGCTCAGCGAGCTGTACCTGGTCGAGGGCGACTCAGCCGGCGGTTCGGCCAAGCAGGCGCGCGACCGCTCGTTCCAGGCGATCCTGCCGCTGCGCGGCAAGATCATCAACGTCGAGAAGGCGCGCGTCGACAAGATGCTCGCCAACAACGAGATCCTGACGATGATCAGCGCTATCGGCGCCGGCTTCGGCGACGAAGAGTTTGACGTCGCGCAGGCGCGCTACCACAAGATCATCATCATGACCGACGCCGACGTCGACGGCTCGCACATCCGCACGCTCATCCTCACCTTCCTCTTCCGCCACATGAGGCCGCTGGTCGACGCCGGCTACATCTACATCGCGCAGCCGCCGCTCTACCGCCTCAAGCAGGGCAACCAGGAGACCTACATCCACAAGGAGAGCCAGCTCGAGGAGATCCTGCTGCGCGGCCGCCTCGAGCAGATCCGCGTCGACAACACCGACACCGGCTTCACCTTCAGTGAGGCCAGGTACCAGCGCTTCCTCAAGCTCTTCAGCGAGTACGAGGGCTGGGTCAAGAAGCTCAAGAGCCAGTGGGGCGGCGAGCTCATCGACTGGCTCAAGAACGGCCCCATGATCGAAGCCGAACTACCTACCTTCGACGCTCTTCTGCAGGCGCTCAAGGAGGACATCGACAAGCGCTACGTCATCGATGTCCTCGGCGTCGACGCAGAGCAGAGCGTCGCCGACACGCGCCTGGTCGAACGGCGCACCGGCCTGGCCGCGAACCTGCGCATCCCCTACGCGGCCGTCTCGGGACGCGAGTTCCAGGCGCTCAAACGCGTGCACGTGCGCGTCAGCGAGATGGTGGGCACGCCGCCGTTCGTGCTGCACCTCGGCAACCGCAAGGCCGAAGCGCAGAGCTACGAAGAGCTGCGCGTGGAGATCGTGGAGCTCACCAAGGAGGGCATGCAGCTGCAGCGCTTCAAAGGGCTCGGCGAGATGAACCCCGACCAGCTGTGGGACACCACCATGAACCCCATGACGCGCACCCTCCAACTGGTGTCGATGGAAGACATCCAGGCGGCCGACGAGGTCTTCACGATGCTCATGGGCGACAAGGTCGAGCCGCGACGCGCGTTCATCGAGAAGAACGCCAAGGAAGTGCGGTTCCTCGATGTCTGACAATCTGCAGACACTCGAAGGCAAGATCGAGCCCATCGAGCTCGAAGACGAGATGCGCTCGTCGTTCATCGACTACGCGATGAGCGTGATCACCGACCGCGCGCTGCCCGACGTGCGCGACGGCCTCAAGCCCAGCCAGCGGCGCGTCCTCGTAGCCATGCACGACCTCGGCCTGGCGCCCAACAAGCCGCACCGCAAGTGCGCCAAGATCGCCGGCGACACCTCCGGTAACTATCACCCCCACGGCGAGGCCGTCATCTACCCCACGCTGGTGCGCATGGCGCAGGACTTCAACATGCGCTACCCGCTGGTCGGTGGCCAGGGCAACTTCGGCTCGGTCGAAGGCGACTCGCCGGCCGCCATGCGCTACACGGAGGCCCGCTTCAGCAGGATCGCCGTCGAGATGATGCGCGACATCGACGCCAACACCGTCGACTGGAAGCCCAACTACGACGAGACGCGGCGCGAGCCCACCGTATTGCCCAGCCGCATGCCCAACCTCATGGTCAACGGCGCGTCCGGCATCGCCGTCGGTATGGCCACCAACATCCCGCCTCACAACCTCGGCGAGGTGGTCGACGCCACCGTGCACGTCCTCGACCACCCCGAGGCCACGCCCGACGACCTCATGGAGCTCATCAAGGGGCCCGACTTCCCCACGGGCGGCGTCATCCTCGGCACCGCGGGCTTCAAGGAGGCCTACCGCACCGGCCGCGGCCGCGTGCGCGTCCGCGCCAAGGCGCACACGGAGCAGCTCAAGGGCAACCGCGCGGCCATCGTCGTGACGGAGCTGCCGTACCAGGTCAACCGCGCCTCACTCATCGACAACATCGTCGACCTGGTCAAGACCAAGAAGCTCACCGAGATCAGCGACTTGCGCAACGAGTCAGACCGCTCCGGCATGCGCCTGGTCATCGAGCTCAAGCGCGAGGCCATCCCGATGGTGGTGCTCAACAAGCTCTACAAGCACACCCAGATGCAGACCACCTTCGGGATCATCAACATCGCCCTGGTCGGCGGCGTGCCCCGCACGCTCACCCTGCCGGAGATGCTCAAGGCGTATGTCGCCTTCCAGAAAGAGATCGTCATCCGGCGCACCAAGTTCGAGCTCGACAAGGCCGAGACGAGGGCCCACATCCTCGAAGGCCTGCTCGTCGCCCTCGACAACCTCGACCAGGTCATCAGCATCATCCGCAAGGCCTCCGACGTCGACGCCGCGCGCGAGGCCCTCATGGACACCTTCGAGCTCACGCGGCCGCAGGCGCAAGCCATCCTCGACCTGCGGCTCCAGAAACTCACCAGCCTCGAGCGCGACAAGGTCACCGAGGAGCACCACGGCCTCCTGGCGCGCATCAAGGAGCTCCGCGAGCTGCTCGGCGACGAGGCCAACATCTATGGCGTCATCAAGACCGAGCTGCTCGAGATCAAGCGGCTCTACAACGACGACCGCCGCACCGACATCGTCCCCGACGAGGGCGAGCTCGACCTCGAAGACCTCATCGCCGAGGAGCAGATGGCGATCACGATCACCAAGACCGGGTACGTGAAACGCATCCCGGTCACCACCTATCGCCAGCAGAAGCGCGGTGGCATCGGCGTCGCCGGCATGGACCTCAAAGAAGAGGACGAGGTCGAGCACCTGTTCATCACGAGCACGCACAACTTCCTGCTCTTCTTCACGAGCGTCGGCAAGGTGTACCGGCTCAAGGTCCACGAGCTGCCGCTGGCCGGACGCAACGCCAAGGGCAAGCACATCGTCAACCTGCTGCCGCTGCGCCAGGACGAGAAGATCTGCGCCGTCATCAACACGCGCGACTTCGACGTGAGCGAGGGCAAGTACCTGATCTTCGGCACCAGGCACGGGATCGTGAAGAAGACCCTGTTCGGCAGCTACAACACGCCGCGCAAGAGCGACGGCATCATCGCTATCGACATCCGCGAGGGCGACGAGCTGCTGGCCGTGCGTAACACGTCGGGCGACGACGACGTCATGATGATCAGCCGCCTGGGCCAGGCCATCCGCTTCCACGAGTCCGACGTGCGGCCCACAGGCCGCAACGCCTCCGGAGTGCGCGGCATGAGGCTGCGCAAGGGTGACGAGGTCATCAGCATGGACATCGCCCGCGACGATAGCGACCTCTTCGTGATCACAGAGAACGGCTTCGGCAAGCGCACGCCCATCGGCGAGTACCGCATCACCGGGCGCGGCGGCATCGGCGTGCGCACCATCGCCCTCACCGACCGCAAGGGCTATCTGGTCGGCGTGAAGGTCGTGCGCGAGAACCACGAGATCATGCTGCAGAGCCGCGACGGCGTGGTGATCCGCGTGCGCGCCGACGGCATCAGCCGCCACGGGCGCGCCACGCAGGGCGTCAAGGTCATGAACATGCGCGAGGGCGACGTGGTCAGCGCCATCGCCCGCATGGTGGTCAGCGAGAGCGGCGCCACTGACGAAGAGATCGACGCGGATTGACGCACGGTAGCCGGACGGGCCGGTGCTGCGCCAACGGCGCAGCACCGGCCCGTTGGCGTAGGGGGGGTCAACGTGCGGTGCGCGGCGGTCAGGGTGCGGAGGCGGCGCTCTGCCCGGCGCGCGCGTCCGCGGCGGCGTGGTTTGCCGCGGCGCGCTTGTTGAGGTGCTCCTTGGGGATGACGTAGTCGAGGATGTCGCTGGGGTGCTCGCGGGCCGCCTCGACGGACGGAGCGCCGCCCTCGTGCCTGGCCGAGATGTTGGGCACAGCAGGCGCGCGCCTCGGGCGGGCTGAGGACGCCCTTCTCGAAGCCCTCGATGAAGTTGCGGCTGTGGGCGTTGAGTCCGGCGGTGACGAACGCCGGGAGTCCA
>Ga0315283_10002131_pt1 | contig 16434 bp, 11 predicted proteins | sample YL17G09_0_MG_FD_204541 | JGI IMG/M metagenome (GOLD analysis project Ga0315283, IMG submission 204541) | Sediment microbial communities from Yellowstone Lake, YNP, Wyoming, USA - YL17G09_0 | ecosystem: Environmental > Aquatic > Freshwater > Lake > Sediment | place: USA: Wyoming | collected... | reverse complement strand
CTCGGCGGCGAGCGCGGCGAGGGTGGCCAGGGCGGACGCTTCGGCTTCGGCGGCGGCCTCGGCTTCGGTGGCGGCGGCTTCGGTAGCGGCGGCAGCGGCGGCTTCGGTGGCAGTGGCGATGGCGGCGGCTGCTTCGGCGGCGGCTTCGGTGGCGGCGGCTTCGGCAGCGGCGGCTTCGGCAGCGGCGGCTTCGGCAGCGGCGGCTTCGGCAGCGGCGGCTTCGGCAGCGGCGGCTTCGGCAGCGGCGGCTTCGGCGGCGGCTGCTTCGGCAGCGGCTGCTTCGGCGGCGGCCTTGGCTTCTGCTGCCGCGGCGGCGGCTGCCTCGGCGGCGGCTGCTTCAGCCTTGGCTTCGGCGGCAGCGACTTTGGCAGCTTCGGCTTCGGTGGCCACTGCTTCGGCTTCGGCATGTGCGGGCGCTTCGGTCGCCATGTCCGCCGCGATCGCTTCGTCGCGTGCGGCCTCGCGTGCGGCGAGCACTTCGGCGTCGTCGGGGACAGCTTCGGCGGTTGTTTCCGGACGCAGCGCTTCGAGCGCGTACTGGATTTCAAGCGCCTCGGTTTCGTCGTCGTCGGTAAATGCCGCGCGCAATTTGACCCTGCCGACCAGCCGCCCGAGGCCCGTGATCGCACGCGTCAAGACCGGCTGCGCCCCCGCGGGCAGTGGCACGCCCGCTTGCTGCAATCCGAGGAGGCATTGCTCGAGGGCCTTGGCGGTATAGGCAACCAGCGGGAAGCCGCCCGTGCGATGGATGCCGTACAGCGTGTGGCTCGCGCGCACCATCGCCGCCGACGGCCCCTGCCACGGATCGAACCGCATCGCCTCGAGTTCGGCGCCGAGCGTCGACAGATGCTGGTCGGCCTCGTCACACAGAATCCGGTACAGCGACGTCGACAACGTGACATCGCCGATGGTGAGTTCGTCCGCTTCCGGCGTCGGCGCGGGTGCCGGCGCCGCGGCGTAAGCGATCTCCGGTTCGACCGGAATCTGCGGAGTTCCGGCTTCCGGCGCAACCTCGATTTCGCCTTCCGGGTACCCGTCACCGGTGTCCTCCATCTCGGCCGCCGCGGTCACCTGCGGCGCGATTGCGCTTGCACTTCCGACGTCGGCGAGCTCAGGCACTTCGGGCGTCGGCGGCGCCGGCGACGGCTCGGGTACGGTCGCCGCCGCGACCTCCTGTGCGACGGGCTTGCGCACCGAGTCACCGCCGCCCGGGAGTTGCGCTTCGAGGGTGCGGATTGCGGCACGGAATGCGGTCGCGTCGGGTCGCACCCGGCCGCTCTGACGGAGGTCGTCGACCCAGGTGCGGTAACTCCTCTCCGCCACTTCGATCATCTCCAGCACGGCCGGCGTCACGGCCCGGTCTTCCTCGAGCAGCCGGTTGAGGATTTTCTCGACATCGAAGGCGAGTTCGCCAAGCTCGGTCAGGCCGACCATCCGACCGCTGCCCTTCAGCGTGTGGAACCCGCGGCGCACGGTGCGCAGGGCGTCGCGGTTGCCGGGGTTTCTCTCCAGCATCGTGCGATAGCCGGCGACCGTGTCGAGCACCTCGGCTGCCTCGTTGAGATAAATGTCGATGAACTCTGCGTCGAGCTCCGTTTCGTCGGCGGCGAGCAGCCTCTGCGTCTCTTCGGATATGGCCGGCGCAGGCGCCGCGGCGCCGCTTTCCGCAATCGCGCCAACCGCGGCGACGAAGGCCGCCGCGCCGCCGGCCTCCAGTTCCTTCAGCGCGGCCCCCGCCTGCTTGGCCAGGCTCTTGTCGCCGATCAATTCCGCGTCATCGCGGAGGACGGCGAGTTTTGTCCAGAGCCCGGCGCGAATCGTGGCATCCGCCGGCGCGCGATGCACCTCGGCAACGATCTCCGGCAGCGCATTGCGCAATTCCTCGACGGCCGCCTCGACCGACTCGGCTCGTTCGCCTGCGGGGGCGACAGGTGCTTCGCCAAGCCGCTTCGCGAGCAACGGCGCGATCAGGCGTTCCCGGTCGGGGCGCTGCTGCTCCACCGCTTCGACGTAGAAACCGAGGCTCGACAGCGATTCGGCAAGCAGCTCGAGGTCGTCGTTCGACACGGCCACCGCGGGATTCGCGTAGGCCTCGATCTGCGCCTGGCACAAGGAGAGCAGCTGGTCCGCCTGATCGAGCCCGAGGATACGCAGCGCCCCGCCGATCTGCCGGCTGTCCTTGCCCAGCGTGGCCAGTTCGGCGCGCTTCTCGGGGTCGCGGAAAAAACTGTCGAGCACCTGCTCGATGCGTCGCAGATTGACCTGAATCTCGCGGCACACCTGGGCAAGCAGCAGCCGTTCCTGTGCCCGTTTCGACATTTCGTCGAGCAGCGGCGCCGCGGCGGCCACGCCCACGGGCTTGTTCGCCTGCACCGCGTCGAGACGCGCGAGCATCGCGTCCACCTGCCGGGGAAACTCGGGCGTCAGGCTGGAAAAATTGTTGAACGCGTTTTCGGCGAGCAGGAGCCCCGTCGCATACTCCATCGCGACCGCCTCGGGCATGTTGAGCGCCGGCATCGCGCCGAGTCGCGCAACGAGCGAGCCCGTGAGCTTCATCAGCGCACCGTTGCCGATCTCGGTCGCCTGCTTGTCCACCGAAGCCATCGTCTGCTTCAGCCTGGGCAGATTCTCGGCACGCCCCGAGGTGAACTTGAGCCAGGCGTCCTTCGCGGAGCCGATCTGCTCGCGGGCGTCGCGCAGCAGTGGCTCGAGGCGGACCACGTCGGCCGACAGCGCTTCGGCCGAGGGAATGGTCCCGGACAGCTTGAACGCCTGCTGCACCGCTTGCACCAGTGGCGTGACGGGCGCGCTGACGGCGACGTAATAGAGCACTTCGCGGCGCAGCCGGTCGGCAACCTTGGTCGAGCCCTCGACCACGCGACGGATCTGAAGGTCGATCCGTGCGGCGAGTTGCTTGACGCCGAAGTTCGACTCGATGCCCTTCCCGACCACGGCCTCCAGCAATGCGCCAGCCGTCCACCAGAATGCGCGCAGGTTCGCCTGTGCGGTCACCGCCTGGATGCCGGCGACGGCATCGCGCATCGCTCTCCCGCCTGCCTCGTCGCCACGCAGCCACGACAGCAGGCCGTGCTGGAACAGCCGGCGCTGTTTGCGGTGGTGCGCGGGTCGATCGCCCGCCCCCCCCGCTCCCGGGGCCGCGGGCAGGGGGGCGCGCGCGCACCGGCCCGGGTCGACCCGGTCGGGCGCGCCCCCGGCCGCGACGCCGCGCAAGCGCTGCAACGCCTCGTACTCGGGCAGAAGGCGCAGCGACACGAGTGGCGCCCCCATGACCAGTTCGCCCAGGAACGCCTTCAGCTTGCGGCACGCACGGTCGATCGCTTCGCAGGCCGCGGGCGCTTCGGAAGGATCGCACTCTTCCAGCCGCGCGAGCCCGCGCTCGATCTCGTCGATGAATGCCACCACCGGGTCCAGCCCGACCATCTGGATCGCGCCACCGGCCTGGTGGACATGAGCCCGCGCGTGCTTCAGCGGAGTGACGTCGCGCGGCGCAGCCTTGAACGTTGCCAGGGAGTCGAGCCCGCGCGTAAGCGCCTGGTCGATCTCGCCCTGGACCCAGGACAGAGGTCCAACGTCGAACTCGGAGGGGGCGTCGGTCATCACGCGAATGGGCTAGACCTTGAACCCGGCCACGGAACTCCGCAGTTCGGCCGCCAATCTGGTCAGCTGGCCGATCGACACGTTGGTCAGCTTCGTGCCCTCGGTAGTCTCCTCGGTGATCTTCAGGATTCCCTGCATGCCACGCGTCACGTCAGAGACCGATGTCGACTGCCTTTGCGTCTGCGCGGAGATGCCGCCGATCAGTTCGGCGAGTTCGCGTGAAACTTTCCGGATCTCCTCCAGCGCCTGGCCCGCGGCGTCGGACAGCTTGGTTCCTTCGACCACCCCCACGGTGCTCTTTTCCATCGCGGCCACGGCGTCCTGCGTGTCCGCCTGAATGCTCTTCACGATCGCCTCGATCTGCTTGGTCGCTTCGCCGGAGCGCTCGGCCAGCCGCTGCACTTCCTCCGCCACCACGGTGAAGCCGCGGCCCGCTTCGCCCGCCGACGCGGCCTGGATCGCGGCGTTCAACGCCAGCACGTTCGTCTGCTCGGTGATGTCCGAGATCAACTCCACGATCTCGCCGATCTCCAGCGACGATTCGCCCAGGCGTTTGATCCGCTTCGACGTGTCCTGGATCTGCGTCCGGATTTCGTTCATGCCGGCGATCTGGTTCTGCACCGACTGGGCGCCCTTTTCGGCGGCAGCCAGCGATTGCTGCGCCACCTTCGCCGATTGCGCCGCCGAATGCGACACTTCCTCGATCGACTGCGCCATCTGCAGCACCGACCCGGACGCCTGCTGGATTTCCGTGCTCTGCCGCTGCGACGCCTCGAACAGGCGGTTGGAGATCGCCTGCGCGTCCTGCGTCGCCTTCGTCACCTGGTCGGTCGCCGAGTTGATGCCCCTGACCAGCGTTCGCAGCTCTTCGATCGTGAAGTTGATCGAGTCGGCGATCGCGCCGGTCACGTCCTCGGTCACCGACGCCCGCACCGTGAGGTCGCCGTCGGCGAGATTGCCCATCTCGTTCAGCAACCGCAGGATGGCCTCCTGGTTCCGCTTGTTCTCGCGCTCGCTCTCGAAGGCACGCACGCGCACGTCGTCGAGGAACACCTTGCCCAGCAGGACCAACGCGCCCACCGCCAGCGCCGCGAACAGGATCGCCGCGCCCAGAGTGAAAGTGCGCAGTCTGCCGCCGCCCTCGTATTCCGCCGCCAGCCGGGTGGTTTCGGCAAGCAGAGCCTCGGACTCGTTGTTGACGCCGCGTGCCGCCTGCTTGGCCGTTACCAGGCGGTTCATGTTCTGCAGAATCACGCCGACGCTGCTGTCGTACGTGGCAAAGCGCTTCTGCAGTTCGGACAGCGTCGCCCGGGCTTCCTCGTTGCGGATCGCCGAGAGCCGCAGCGCATCGCTACCCTTGAGGAGGCCATTCAGGATCTCGCGGAACGTGCCGACATCCTTGCCGAGCAGGAACGCGACATCGGGATCGATTTCGTCGCTCGAAGCGAGTGTGTTGGCATTCTTGGCGATGCGCTGCGAAAGCACCGCGAGCTGGTTCGCATGCTCGATCTCGCGCAACGCCCCGCCGGACTGCCCTGCCTGTTGCGCCGCCTGCTGCGAGAGCTCGAGGATCGCGTTGTTGCCCTGGTGGATGTTCTCGAGGCCCTTGGCCAGCGTGGTCAGGCTCTGCTCGTTGTCGATCACGCGCTGCGCATTGGCGTCGACGCGATCCCAGCGCCCCTTGATGTCCCGCAGCAGGGCGAGGGCCTGTTCGTCGTGCACGGCCTCGACGCTGACTCCCTTGACCGTGCCGCCGGCGAGCAGCGCGTCGAGGTCGGTCCTGAAGCGGTCGCGGCTGTCCTTCATGGCGGCGAACGCCGCCGCCTGGCCCTGGGCGGCGAGCGCCGTGGCACGTGCCAGCCGCTGCGACAGCATCTGCATCTCCGTCGCCGTGGACGAGGACGCCGCACTTTGCGACGCCTGCCGCCCATCGAGAAAAACGATGAACGCGGCGAACAGGAAGAACGTCACCAGCGCTACGCCGAGCACCTGGAACTGCCGGACGATCGGGAGGTGGCCGATCAGCGGGACCTTGCGCGGCGGCCGCATTTCGGCCGTGGTCGCCCGCAGCTGCTCCATCACCGATGACGAGGCCAGGGGCTCATAGCCCAGCGGCGCTGCCATCCTGACCTGCGTCGTCGGCATTTCGAGATCCGCACCCGCCGCAGGGGCTCTTGCCTTGCCGGCGCCGAACAGCTTCGGCAGTCTCAATTCAAACGCCATGGTTCCTCCAAGGCATGCATTGTTCTTCCCGGGCAACAGGCGGGCGGCGGCCACGGCAGCAGGCGGGTTCGACGGGCCTGCGGCGCATCAACGGCCGACCTGCAGAAATCCCGGATCCTGAGCGAGGCGCGCAAGGTCGATCTCTTGCCAGGCGCCGCCGTCGGCGTCGATCCAGTGCTGGCCATACCAGGCGGGCGCGTCGGCGGGCGGCGCGGCCGGGGCGAGTTCCGCCAGATTGCGCAGTCCGAGCACGCGCGACACCATGATGCCGACCCGGAGTTCGCCCGTACGGGGCCCGAACAGGACAAGACGGCTCTGCCCGCCGGCGGCCGGCGGCGCGGCACCCTCGTGCCCGAGAAAACCTCCGAAATCGACCACGCTGTACAGATTGCCGCGGATGTTCGCCACCCCCAGAAACCACGGTTTGGTGAGCGGCACCGTGGCCAGCTGCGGCATCGCGATGACCTCGCCGGCGTCGGCGAGGCGAATCAGCCACCGCTGCCCCGCAGCGGCGAGCCCGAGGCGGGAAGACTCGACCTGCGCCGCCGTCTTGCTGGCGAGCCGGACCGCGAGTTCCTGCTGGAACACGCGGAGGTCGAGTTTATCGGCGCGAGCCATCGGGGACCGCGAAGATCAGGCGAGCGCCGCGATCTTCGCGAGCAGTTCGTCCCTGTTGATCGGCTTCACCACGTAGCTGCGCGCCCCCTGCCGCATCCCCCAGATCTTGTCGGTCTCCTGGTTCTTCGACGTGCAGAGGATGATGGGAATCCCCTTGGTGTCGGGATCGCGGCTGATCGCGCGCGTTGCCTGGAACCCGTTCAAGCCGGGCATCACCACGTCCATCAGGATCACGTCCGGCTTGTCGCGCTTGGCCCTGAGGATCGCATCCTCGCCGTTGTCGCTGGCGATGACGTCGAAACCGGCCTTGGTCAGCATCTCGTTCAGCACGTGCCGCTCAGTCGGCGAATCGTCGACGATGAGGATTTTCTTGATCGCCATCTTGCCTCTCCCGTCCCGTGCTTCCCGTAACGGGCGGCGCGGCGCGCGCCATCCCGCCCCGCCTCCGTCCGCGCGCCGTTGCGCGCCCCGACGTCACCCGCGCGCGCTCTTGACGTGCGTGGCCACCGCTTTGAGCAGGCTCTCCTTGGTGAACGGCTTCGTCAGATACTGATCCGACCCCACCATCCGCCCGCGCGCACGGTCGAACAGTCCGTCCTTCGACGACAGCATCACGACCGGGGTGGTGTGGAATTTCGAGTTTTTCTTGATCAGCGCGCAAGTCTGATAGCCGTCCAGCCGCGGCATCATGATGTCGACGAAGATCATGTTCGGCTGATGGTCGGCGATCTTGGCGAGGGCATCGAAACCGTCCTCGGCCAGGATCACCGTGCATCCCGCCTGCAAAAGGAAAATTTCGGCGCTCCGACGGATGGTGTTCGAGTCGTCGATCACCAGCACCTTGACGCCCGACAGCGGGTTCGGCTCCGGCAACGTGTTCTCCATTTTCTCTCACCGCGGCGGAAACGCCTGGGCGCGGCCCGCCCCAACTCGCGCCGGGGTCAGTTTGCCACGGCTTGCGCGCCTTGCCTAGAGCATAAACCTTGTCGGAATACGCATTCCCGGCGCATTCTCGACAATTTCGCAACACCAGAGCAAGTTTCCGGGGTGCCGGGCGCCTGCCGGCGCCGGCAGGCGCCCTTCGTGCGGTCGCCGGCGTCCGGGGTGGCGGCGGCCCCCGGCCGGGCCGTCAACGGCCGAGAAACATCCGGTAAGCGGGATTGCCGGTCTCGTCGACGCAGTCGTAACCCAGGCGGTCGAGAAACGCGCGGAACAGGGCCTTGTCCGACGGCGGCACCTGCATGCCGGCCAGCACGCGTCCGTAGTCGGCGCCGTGATTGCGGTAGTGGAACAGGCTGATGTTCCAGCCGCGGCTCATGCTGTTCAGGAACTGCATCAGCGCGCCGGGGCGCTCGGGAAACTCGAAACGGTAGACGATCTCGTTTTCCGCAGACGGGGCGTGGCCGCCGACCAGATGGCGCACGTGAAGCTTGGCCATCTCGTTGTCGGAGAGATCGTAGGCCTCGATCCTGCGGCGCTTCAGCTCGGCCAGGAGGTGCACGATCTCGTGGCGGCCGGCAACCTCGATGCCGACGAAGATGTGGGCAGTCTTCGGGTCGGCGTAGCGATAGTTGAATTCGGTGACCGAGCGCTTGCCGAGGAGCTTGCAGAATTCGCGGAAGCTGCCCGGCCGTTCGGGGATCGTCACGGCGAGGATCGCCTCCCGCCGTTCGCCCAACTCCGCGCGCTCGGCGACAAAACGCAGGCGGTCGAAGTTCATGTTGGCCCCGCAGGCAATCGCCACGAACGTGCGGTCCTTCACCCGGTGCCGCTCGCACCACGCCTTGACGCCCGCGATGGCCAGCGCGCCGGCAGGCTCCAGGATCGAGCGGGTGTCCTCGAACACGTCCTTGATCGCCGCGCACGCGGCATCGGTATCCACCAGCACGATCTCGTCGACGAGTTCCTGGCAGATCCGGAACGTCTCCTTGCCCACCTCCTTGACCGCCACGCCGTCCGCGAAAAGCCCGACGTGCGCGAGCTTGACCCGGTGGCCCGCCGCGAGCGAGCGCGACATCGCGTCGGAGTCGACCGGTTGCACGCCGATCACCTTGATCTCCGGGCGCACCCGCTTCACGTACGAGGCGATGCCGCTGATGAGCCCGCCGCCGCCGATCGCGACGAAGATCGCGTCGAGCGGCGCCTGCCACTGGCGCAGGATTTCCATGCCGATCGTTCCCTGGCCGGCGATGACATCCGGGTCGTCATAGGGGTGCACGAACGTCGCGTGTGATTTCTTCTGCAGCGCGAGCGCGTGCGCGTAGGCGTCACTATAGGAGTCGCCGTGCAGCACGACGGTGGCGCCGCGCACTTCCACGGCCGCGATCTTGATGTGCGGCGTCGTCACCGGCATCACGATCGTCGCCTTGCAGCCCAGCTGCTGCGCCGCCAGCGCGACGCCCTGCGCGTGGTTGCCGGCGGATGCCGCGATCACGCCGCGCGCCCGCGCCGCCGCCGACAGGTGCGCCATCTTGTTGTAGGCGCCGCGCAGCTTGAACGAGAAGACGGGCTGCTGGTCCTCGCGTTTCAGCAGCACCCGATTGCCGAGTCTGTGGGAGAGGATCGGCGCCAGGTCGAGCGGCGATTCAATCGCCACATCGTAGACCTTGGCGGTGAGGATCTTCTGCAGGTAGTCGATGGCCATGGGAAGCTGCGGCTGTTGCCTGTTCCGAATGCAATCCGCGAGCGTAGCAGGAAAGCCTCGGTCCCGGAAACCCGTGGGGCGATGCCGTTGCCGCAACCGCGACTTGCAAGCGCCGACCCGGATTCTGCTACGCTTCCTGCGCCATGCCACGTACCCCGCTCACCGCCAGCACGCTCGCCGTTGTCGACATGGGCTCGAACAGCTTTCGGCTGGAGGTTGGGCGGATCGAAGGCGACCAGATCTACCGGCTCGACACGTGGCGCGAAACGCTGCGGATCGGCGCCGGACTCGACGCGCAGCGCCGGCTGACGCCCGAGGCGCGCCGCGCAGCGCTCGCGTGCCTTGCCCGTTTCGGCGAGCGGATCAAGGGGTTGCATCCGTCGGCGGTGCGTGCCGTCGCGACCAATACCTTCCGCGAGGCAAGGAACGCGGCGACCTTCCTGCCGCAGGCGGAGCGCGCGCTCGGATTCCCGATCGACGTCATCACCGGGTACGAGGAGGCACGCCTCATCTACAACGGCGTGGCGCACGTGCTGCCGGCCAGCGAAGAGCCGCGGCTCGTCATCGACATCGGCGGCGGCTCGACCGAGTTCATCATCGGCCGCGGTCTTTCGCCCGAACGGCTCGAGTCGTTGAAGATCGGTTGCGTCGGAGTCACCCAGCGCTTCTTCTCCGACGGCACGCTCTCCGCGACGGCGTTCGCGGCCGCCGACACGGCAGCGCGGGCCGAGGTCGAGGCCATCGCGCGCGAATTCAGCCGGGAGCACTGGCGGGCGGCGTACGCTTCGTCGGGGACCGCGCTTGCGCTGGCCGAAATTCTCGAGCAGAACGGGTTGTCGGCGGCTGGAATCACGCGCGAGGGCCTCGCCCGGCTGCGCAAGCGGATGGTTGGCGCAGGTCATGTGACGCGGTTGCATCTGGCTGCGCTGAAGCCGGAGCGGGCGCCGGTGCTGGCCGGCGGGCTGGCGATCATGGCCGCCGCACTCACCGAACTCGATGTTCCGCGGATCAATCCCGTCGGCGGGGCGCTGCGGCTCGGCGTCCTCTACGATCTGCTCGGCCGAACGATTCACCGCGACGTGCGCGGCGCGACGGTCGAGCAATTTCTGGCTCGTTACCGCATCGATCTCGAACACGCAGCGCGGGTCGCGGAAATGGCCGTCGCGCTCTTTGCCAAGGGACTGCCGGATTCCGACGCGGGCGCGGGCCAGCGCCTCCAATGGGCGGCGCTGTTGCACGAAACGGGGTTCTCCGTTTCCCACACCGGCTACCACAAGCACGGCGCCTACATCCTGCAGCACGCCGACATGCCTGGATTTGCCGCGCGCGAGCAGCAGGAACTCTCGTTACTGGTCCAAGGCTGCCGCGGCGGCTTGTCGAAGATGGCGCCGGTGCTCGCGAATCCGCAGTTTCGGGCGCAGCTGCTCGCGTTGCGCCTCGCCGTGCTGTTTCATCATGCGCGGCGACCGATCGATCGCCCGCGTATCGTCGTCGCATTCCGCCCGCGGATACGGTTCGGAGTGTCGGCACGCTGGCAAAAGGCGCATCCGCTGTCGGCGCACCTGCTGGCCAAAGAAAGAAGCGAATGGGCGGCGTTGGGCTATCCGTGGAGCCGGACCGCCTGACCGGTCGGCGCCAAACGCACGCGCGTCGGGCCAGGGCCGGTTAGCGCCCCCTTCACGCTCACGCGAATGGAGCGTCAACGGGCCCTACACGAAGTCCGGACCGATCACGACGCGCAGCACGACGGCCGACGAGCCGTCGCGACTGCGGTTGGTGAGCCACCAGACCGCCCCCTTCTTCACCGCCCAGTACGCTTCCTCGCCGGAAAGAAGGAAAGCGGCCACCGCGCCGAGCGTCGGTTGATGGCCGACGATGAGCGTCGGTTCGCGCGCGTCGGGCCAGCCTGCCGCCGCCAGCACGGCGGCCACGGAAGCGCCGGGGGCGATCTCGTCGACGGTCTTGAACTTGCGCTTCAGCGCGAGCGCCGTCTGCTGCGCACGGTCCGCCGGCGAGGCGAGGACGCGGGTCCCGTCCGGCAGAAGCCGGTCGAGCCATTCGCCCATCCGCTCGGCCTGCTTCAGGCCCTTGGACGTGAGGCGCCGCCCAAGATCGGGCTCGCCCGGCTCAGCCTCCGCGTGACGCCAAAGAATCAGATCCATCGAGCCTCCCATTGGCAACCTGTTGGTCCCGCGCCCGCCGGTCAGTCGCTGTCGTCGTGTTCGCGCATCCGGGCGACGAGCTCGGACTGCGCCGAACGCGGTTGCGCGCGACCGCGCGGCCGCACCTTGCGCCATGCACCGTCCGCACTCAACGCCCACGCGTCGCGGTTGTCGGCGAGGTACAGCAGCAGGCCTTCCTCGACGACGCGCTTGCGCAGCGCCGGATCGCGCACCGGGAATGCCACCTCGATGCGCTTGAAGAGATTGCGGCCCATCCAGTCGGCCGACGACAGCCAGACGTCGGGCTCACCGGCGTTCTCGAAATACCAGATCCGGTGATGCTCGAGGAAGCGGCCGAGAATCGACCGTACGTGGATGTTCTCGGAGAGACCCTTCACTCCCGGCCGCAGGGCGCACGCGCCGCGGATGATGAGGTCCACCCGGACGCCTGCCTGCGACGCGGCATAGAGCGCCTTGATGACACCGTCCTCGAGCAACGCATTCATCTTGGCGACGATGCGCGCCGGCCGGCCGTCGCGCGCGTGCCGGGTCTCGCGCCGGATCATCTCGACCACGCGCCGGTGCATCGTGAACGGCGCAAGCAGCAGGCGTTTCATCCGGGCCGCGCGGGCGAGGCTGGTGATATGCAGGAACACCTCGTTCACGTCGCTGCAGATCGCCGGGTCCGCGGTCAGCAGTCCGAAGTCCGTGTACAGCCGGGTCGTCCGCGGATGGTAGTTCCCGGTGCCGAGGTGCGCGTACGAAACGAGCCGTGATCGACCCCGCCCGTCGCGCTCGCGCCGGATCAGCAGCGCGAGCTTGGCGTGCGTCTTGAGGCCGAATACGCCGTAGACGACCTGCGCACCCGCCTGCTGCAGCCGCTCGGCCCAGTTGATGTTCGCTTCCTCGTCGAACCGCGCCATCAGCTCGATGACAACCGTCACTTCCTTGCCGCGCTTCGCGGCCTCGATCAGGGCTTCCATCAGCGCCGAGTTGACGCCAGTGCGGTAGACGGTCTGCTTGACCGCGACGACTTCGGGATCGTCGGCCGCGGTGCGGATGAACTCGACGACCGGCTCGAACGACTGGAACGGATGGTGCAGCAGGATGTCGTGCTGGCGGATTGCCGCGAGGATGTCCGGCTGCTCGCGCAGCCGGTCGGAGCGCCCGGGAACAAACGGCTCGTACTTGAGCGCGTCGATGTCCACCTGGTCGATCAACGACGACAGTCGCGCAAGATTGACCGGCCCGTCGCAGCGATAGAGATCGTCATTGCCGAGGTCGAACTGCTGCAGCAGGAACCGCGCCAGCCGGTCCGGGCAGGCCGCCGCGACCTCGAGCCGGACCGCCGAGCCGAACTGGCGCTGCGGCAGTTCGCCCTGCAGCGCCTGGCGCAGATTCTTCACCTCTTCCTCGTCGATCCAGAGGTCGGCATCGCGGGTGACGCGAAACTGCGAGTAGTTCACGACATCCCGGCCGGGGAACAGCTCGTGCAGGTGGGCGTGCGTCACCGACGACAGCATCACGAATGCATTGTCCTGACCGGCGACCGCGGGCGGGAGCTTGATGATGCGCGGCAGGACCCGGGGTGCCTTGACGATCGCGATGCCCGTTTCGCGTCCGAACGCATCGCGCCCGGACAGCTCGATGACGAAATTGAGACTCTTGTTGACGACCTGCGGGAACGGGTGCGCGGGATCGAGGCCGATCGGCGTCAGCAGCGGCCGCACCTCGCGCCGAAAATACTGCGCGACCCAGCCCCGCTCCGCCGCGGTGAATTCGGTGCGCCGCACCAGCCTGACGCCCGCCTTCTCCAGCGCCGGCAGCACCTGGCCGTTAAGCACCTGATACTGTTCCGCGATCAGCCCCCGTGCCTCGTCGCCGAGCTGCACAGACAGCGCGCGCGCCTCGTGCAGCGTCATTCCGGCGGGCGGAATCTTCGCGCGCAGCTGCTCCTTCATGCCCGCGACGCGGATCTCGAAGAACTCGTCGAGGTTGCTGCCGACGATGCAGAGGAAACGCAGCCGCTCGAGCAGCGGGACGCGCGGATTCTCCGCCAGTGCCAGCACGCGGCGATTGAACGCGAGCAGTGACAGCTCGCGATTCAGCGGAGAGGTTTCAGGCTCCGTCATGGGATCTTGGGCGGAACCGCGGCGGCGGCAACGAACATGGCCGCGGCGGGTCGCGGGCGGGAGTCAGGGGGATTGTGGGGTCCAATTGTGACGGCCGTGTTACGGGCGGCAGATCCGGCCAGCGGCCGTTGGCGTTGGCGCGATCAGCCCCCGCCGCCGGCGGGCAGTTCCGTGATGAGCCACAGGCAGCGACCCTTCGATGCCACGTCCAGCGCCGCGAGGTAATCGCGATGGGCGGCCAGTTCCTCGGGGGTCGGCACGATCACCTTCAACGCCGGCCGCGGCGCCGCGTTGCCGGGGGGCGCCGTGCCCTCTGCCGAGGTGCCGCCGATGGGCGGCCGCGTGGCGATATCTATCGTCAGCGTCTCCTGCCCGCGGGTCATCGCCAGGTAGACCTCGGCGAGAAGCTGCGCATCGAGCAGCGCACCGTGCAGCGTCCGGTGCGCGTTGTCGATCCCGAAGCGCTCGCACAGCGCGTCAAGGCTGTTGCGCTTGCCGGGGAACATTTCGCGGGCGAGCGCCAGCGTGTCGATCACCCCCGCGTGGACGTCTGCGCACCGCGTTGGTCCCGCGAGCGCAAACTCGGCGTCGAGGAAACCGAGGTCGAATGACGCATTGTGGATGACCCACTCGGCGCCGCGGGCAAAGTCGACGAATTCGGCGGCGATGTCGCGGAATTTCGGCTTGCCTTTCAAGTCCTCCCAGGTCATCCCGTGCACCTCGGTCGCTCCGGCGTCGATCTCGCGCTCCGGGTCCATGCGGAAATGCAGCGTACGTCCCGTCGCCCGGCGGTCGACGACCTCGAGCCCGGCAAGCTCGATGATGCGGTGACCCTGCTGCGGATAGAGGCCCGTGGTTTCGGTATCGATGATGAGTTGCCGCATGCAGGTCTCCGCTTCCCGGTTACCGCCGGTACCGCTGGATCGTGGCCTGGATCTCCGCGATCGCCCGTTCGATCTCGTCGTCGGACAACTCGCGCTGCGTCCCCGTGCGATTGGTCAGCGTGAGCGTGCGATCGATCTGGGTCTGGAACTCGCCCAGACCCAGCGTTTCGGTCATCGTGGTCGACGGCTCGTCGGCAAGCGTTTCCGGCCCCCAGCGAACAATGATCGCCGAGAGATTGTCGCCCTCGGCGCCGCCGCGTATCTCCGCCTCGCGCATCATCTGCGGCGCGGCCTGCAGGATCGGCGCGGAGGTGAGCCAGGTGGCGACCTCGTCCTTGGACAACACGCCCCACAGTCCGTCGGTGCACATGACGATCACGTCGCCAATGTTCAGCAGCGTGCGCTTGCGGAGATCGATCACCGGGTCGACCTGGCCGCCGAGGCAACTGAAGATCCGGTTGCGGTCGGGATGCTTCGCCGCCGCCTCGACGCTGATGAGGCCCTGGTCGACGAGATACTGGACCTTCGAGTGGTCCTTGGTCTGGCCGATCAGCTTGCCGTGGCGGTAAAGGTAGAGCCTGGAGTCACCGACATGCGCCCAATAGGCATGGCCGGCCTGCACGACACAAGCGACGCACGTCGTGCGCGGGGTCTCCAGCATCGAGAACTGGTCCGCGTACGAGCCGAGCGCCTCATGGGAGCGCATCATCGAATCCTGCATGAACTTGAGGGGATTCTTGAGGACCGGCTTTGCTTCCTGCTGGAAGCGCTCGATGAACAGCCGCACGCAGATCTGTGCGGCGATCTCGCCGCCGGCATGCCCGCCCATGCCGTCGGCAACGACGAGCAGCAGCGTATCGCGGCCGTAGGTGTACGCGATCCGGTCCTGGTTGACCTTGCGGGAGCCTTTGCGGCTGTCCTGGAAAATCGTGAACCGCATCAGCGCGGGTTCCCTCTGCAAAAGGCGCTCGCGCGCATCAGGTGCCGATTTCCGTGAAGAGCTTTTTCTTGAGGCTGCCGAAGAAAGTGAGCTTGCGCTTCCGCGACGGGATGTCGCGGATCGTCTTCTGCAGCGCGAACACCGACTGCGGCCGCTCGATCGGGTCGAGCCGCAGGCACCAATCGATCACCTCGAGCAGGTTCTCGGAGTACTGGCCCGCCCAGATCTTCTTCGCCGAGACCAGGTGGTCTTCCTGCACCCGCGCGTCCGCCGCCTGCGGCGCGAACGCCGCAAGGCAGGCGAACATGCTGGCGCCGACACCATAGACGTCGGTCCACGGCCCGAGGCGGTCGGGCTCGCGGTACTGCTCCGGCGCCGCAAACCCCGGCGTGTACATCGGCGCGAGCTTCGGGCGGGTCGTGGTCAGCGTCTGCCGCGCGGCGCCGAAGTCGAGCAGCACCGGCGAGCCATCGGTGCGCAGATAGATGTTCGCCGGTTTGATATCGAGGTGCAGCAGCTTGTGCATGTGCACTTCGCGCAACCCATGCAGCAGCTGCATGAACACCTGGCGGACCAACCGTTCCGACATGTGGTCCTGCCGCAGCTGGATCTGCTGCTGCAGCGTGCGGCCGCGCTCGTAGCGCATCACCATGTAGACCGTCTCGTTGGCGCGGAAGAAGTTCAGCACCCGCACCACGTTCGGGTGGTTGATCTTGGCGAGCGCGCGGCCTTCTTCGAAGAAACACTTCATCCCGTAGCGGAACGAAGTGAGATTCTCGGCCGAGCTGGCGCGGACGATGTCGCCTTCGGTGCGCAGCACCAGCGACGCCGGCAGGTATTCCTTGATCGCAACCGGCGTGGCGGCTTCGTCGAAGGCGCGGTAGACGATCGAAAAGCCGCCGCGGCTGATCTGCCGGTCGATCCGGTAGTTCAGCAACCGGTAATCGGCGGGCAGCGATTGATTGGTGACGGCCATGCGGAGGGATGTCGGCGGGAACAGACGCGCGTGCGCGGCGCAATTCGGGCGCCAACGGTCGCCGCACGGTCTTGCGCCCTGGGTGGATAACGCATACATTCTCGGCAACCACGCGGACAATGTAAAGCGAGAAAGCGTGCACAAAGCTGCAAGAAAGCCCCGATGATCGTCAGCATGACCGGCTTCGCGGCCGTTGCCGCGGACTTGCCGGGGGTTTCCCTCTCTGTCGAGCTCCGC
>Ga0315283_10002130_pt1 | contig 16436 bp, 14 predicted proteins | sample YL17G09_0_MG_FD_204541 | JGI IMG/M metagenome (GOLD analysis project Ga0315283, IMG submission 204541) | Sediment microbial communities from Yellowstone Lake, YNP, Wyoming, USA - YL17G09_0 | ecosystem: Environmental > Aquatic > Freshwater > Lake > Sediment | place: USA: Wyoming | collected... | reverse complement strand
ATTTCACTGCAGACATGGCGCGCACCCGCGCCGCGATCGAAGCCAGCCTGCCGACCTTGGCCGCCGCGCTGCACGACAGCGGGCTGACGTTGGCCGGTGGGGGCGTGTCCGATGGCCAGTCGCGTCACGGCGCGCAGGGTGAGCGCAGCACGCCGATGCCCGGCCCGTCGGCCGCGGCGGCCGCGATGGCGCCGCTGGCCGACACGCCACCAGCAACGCCGGTGCGCGCCGCGCGGGGCCTGGTCGACCTCGTCGCCTAGGGCCAGTCCGTCCCGAGGACGGCACAGGCGTGTGTCGGGTGGCGGGGCCCTTGCCCGAAGCAGGGCCCTAAAGCGCCCGCTTATCCAACCTTACGCAAACCGCCGGCTTTCAATAATCGTGCCGTGAACCCCGCGGTGGCGCTGTGTGCGCCGCCGGTCCCCCAGCACAGGAGCCCTGCATGCCCGCCGCCCCAGCCGCCGCTGCCGACGCCATCGTTGCGACCGACGCGACCGACGCGACCGACGCGGTGCCGGCGTACAAGGGCAAGCGCAAGATGTTGATCATGATCGCCGCGGCGGTGGCGCTGCTGCTGGCCATCGGCGGCGGCGCCGCGGTGTATCTCGTCAAGAAGCGCGCCGCTGCCGCGGCGGCCGACGGCGAAGAGGGCGTGGCCGCCGAGGTGGTACCGGCCAAGCCGGTCAAGGTCGACTTGAAGCATGCTCCGACCTTCGTGCCGCTCGACCCGTTCACGGTGAACCTGGCCGACCGCGAGGCCGAACGCTACGCACAGGTCGGCATCACGCTGGAGCTGTCCGAGCCCAAGGTCGCCGACCTGCTCAAGGCCTACATGCCGGCCATCCGCAACAACATCCTGCTGGCGCTGGGCAGCAAGACTGCCGCGCAGCTGATCGAGCGCGACGGCAAGTTGCGCCTGGCCGCCGAGATCCGGCGCGAAGCGCTGCGCCCGCTGGGCTTCGAGATCGATCTGCCCGCGGTGGCCGCTTCCGGCGCTGCGCGCCGAGCGCCCGCGAAGGCCGAAGACGACGACGAGGACGTACCGATCCGAGCCGTTCACTTTTCGAACTTCATCATCCAGTGAGCCCAGCCTCGCAATGAATCAACAGATTCTTTCGCAAGACGAAGTCGATGCGCTGCTGCAGGGCATCACCGGCGAGACTCAAGCGCCCGAACAGGAAGAGACACCGCAGGGGCCGGTGCGTGACTACAACCTGGCCAGCCCCGAACGCATCGTGCGCGGGCGCATGCCGACGCTGGAAGTCATCAACGAGCACTTCGCACGCAACATCCGCATCGGCCTGTTGGACTTCATCCGCAAGAGCCCCGAGGTCTCCATCGGCGGCATCAAGATGCAGAAGTACAGCGCCTTCCTGCGCGAGATCGTGGTGCCGACCAACTTCAACATCGTCAGCGTCAAGCCGCTGCGGGGATCGGGCCTGATCGTCTGCGATCCGAGCCTGGTGTTCGCGGTGATCGACTCGCTGTTCGGTGGCGCCGGCAAGTACGCGACCCGCATCGAGGGTCGCGATTTCAGTCCGACCGAGCAGCGTGTGATCTCCCGCCTGGTGGACGTGATCTGCGCCGAGTTCAAGAAGGCGTGGCTCGGCATCTACCCGCTGGAGCTCGAGTACCAGCGCTCGGAGATGCAGCCGCAGTTCGCCAACATCGCCGCACCGGGCGAGATCGTCGTGACCAGCAGCTTCACGCTGGAGATCGGCGAGACCAGCGGCGCCTTGCATCTGTGTATTCCGTACTCGACCCTCGAGCCGATCCGCGACGTGCTCTACAGCACCGTGCAGGGCGATACGAACGAGCCCGACCAGCGCTGGACCCATCTGCTGAAGACCCAGATCCAGGCCGCCGAGGTCGAGCTGGTGGCCGAGCTGGCCACCGCCCCGGCCACGATCGAGCAACTGCTGGCCTTCAAGCCCGGCGACTTCATCGAGCTCGACCTGAACCCGGCGATCCAGGCCAAGGTCGACGGCGTGCCGGTGCTCGACTGTCACTACGGCACGGCCAACGGCCGCTACGCGATCAAGATCGATCGATTGATTTCCAGCTCTCACGTGGGCTGGTTGGGAGCCTCGAATGTCGCCTGATACCACCGCCAACAACGCCGCCGCGGCCGAAGACGCCACGGCTGCCGAATGGGCCGCCGCCGCGGCCGAGAGCAAGGCCGAATCCGCCACCGAAGTGGCCACCGCGGTCGAGCAGGCGGCGCCGGCGCCCTTCGCCAGCTTTGCCGCCGCAGCGCCGGCCCTGGCCGGCGCCGGCAACGACCTGAACATGATCCTGGACATCCCGGTGCAGCTGACCGTGGAGCTGGGCCGCACGCGGGTCCCGATCAAGCACATCCTGCAGTTGGCGCAAGGCTCGGTGGTCGAGCTCGAAACGCTGGCCGGCGAACCGATGGACGTGCTGGTCAACGGCTACCTGATCGCGCAGGGGGAGGTGGTGGTCGTGAACGACAAGTTCGGCATCCGCCTGACCGACATCGTGACCCCGAGCGAGCGCATGCGCCGCCTGAGCAAGAGCTGAGCCGATGTCGGCAGGCTCGCTCCTTTCATCGGTGCTGTGGTTCGTCGCCATCCTGGCGCTGATCCCGTTGGCCCTCTGGTTGCTGAAGCGCACGCCCGCCGGCGGCGCCACCGCGCAAGGCCTGATGCGCACCGTGGCCGTGCTGCCGCTGGCGCCCAACCAGCGCCTGGTGACAGTCGAGGTCGGCCGCGGCGATGCGCGGCGCTGGCTGGTGCTCGGTGTCACGGGCCAGAGCATTGCCAACCTGCACGAGATGGCGCCGCAGGACGACGGCCTTGCCGCGCCGCCCGCCGTGGCGCCGTTTGCACAGTTGCTCGGCCGGCTGCAGCCGCGGGCCAAGGATCGTCATGCGCAGTGACCGTCCCGCCGCTTCTTCATCGCGCCGCGCGGCGCTCGTGCGCAGCCTGGCCGTGTCGGTGTTTTCGGCGCTTCCTGCACTGGCTTTAGCCCAGCAGACCGGCGGCAACAGCCTGCCGCTGGTGGTGGCCCAAGGGGCCGCCGGCACCAGCTACTCGGTGCCGATCCAGACCTTGTTGTTCTTCACGGCACTGTCGTTCCTGCCGGCGCTGCTGTTGCTGATGACCGGCTTCACGCGCATCGTCATCGTGCTCGGACTGTTGCGCCAGGCGCTGGGCACGCAGGCCGCACCGCCCAACCAGGTGATCATCGGCCTGTCGCTGTTCCTGACCTTCTTCGTGATGGGCCCGACCCTGGACAAGGTCTACGCCGAGGCCTACCAGCCCTTCGCCGAGAACCGCATTGCGTTTGACGAAGCCTTGAAGCGCGGTGAAGGCCCGATGCGCGCCTTCATGCTCAAGCAGACGCGCCAGACCGATGTCCAGCTGTTCGCCAAGCTGGCCAAACTGCCGGCCGACATCAAGGGCGAGGCGGTACCGTTCAAGGTGCTGGTGCCGGCCTTCGTCACCAGCGAGTTGAAGAGCGCGTTCCAGATCGGCTTCATGATCTTCATTCCGTTCCTGGTCATCGACATGGTGGTGGCCAGCGTGCTGATGTCGCTGGGCATGATGATGCTCTCGCCGGTGCTCGTCGCGTTGCCGTTCAAGCTGATGCTGTTCGTGCTGGCCGACGGCTGGAACCTGCTGCTCGGCTCGCTGGCAGCGTCGTTCGCACAGTAGCCGAGGCCAGCGCCATGGATGCCCAACAAGTCTTCACCGCCGGCCAGCAGGGCCTGTACCTGCTGCTGCTGGTGTCGGCGCCGATCCTGGTCGCGGTGCTGCTGGTCGGCCTGGTCGTCAGCGTGTTCCAGGCCGCGACGCAGATCAACGAGGCCACCCTGAGCTTCGTGCCGAAAATCGTCGCCGCGGTGGCGGTGCTGGCCTTTGCCGGCCCGTGGATGATGACCACGCTGGTCGAGTACCTGCAACGCACGCTGCAATCGATCCCCGGCGCCGTCGGCTAGGGTGGCAGCCGCCGGCCCGCGATCGTCATGGTGACCTTCACCGAAGCCCAGCTGCTGGCCTGGCTGAGCCCGCTGTTCTGGCCCTTCGTGCGCGTGCTGGCCTTGTTCTCTGCGCTGCCGGTGCTGGGCCAGCGCATGGTGCCGGTGCGCGTGCGCGTCGGGCTGTCAGCGCTGATCGTCGTCGCCGCCCAGGCATCGCTGCCCGTGATGCCGGAGCTGGCTCTGGATTCGCCGCTGGCCTTCATGCTGATCGCGCAGAACGTGCTGATCGGCCTGACCCTCGGCTTTGCCGTGCGCATCGTCTTCGCCGCGGTCGAGTTTGCCGGCGAGTTGATCGGCCTGCAGATGGGCCTGAACTACGCCGGCTTCTTCGACCCCACCAGTGGCGGCCAGGCCACCGCCCCCAGCCGCTTCTTCGGCACCGTCGTGGCGCTGCTGTTCATCGTCATCAACGGCCACCTGCTGGTGGTCGCGGCGGTGGTGCAGAGCTTTCACGCCTTTCCGGTGGCGCCCGAGCCCTTCGCCTTCCTGCGCCTGCTGCAGCCGCAGGTGTGGGGCGCCGAGGTGTTCGCTCTGGGCCTGTGGATCGCGCTGCCGCTGATCGGGATGCTGCTGTTCGTCAACATGGTGCTCGGCGTGATCTCGCGTGTGGCACCGCAGATGAACGTCTTCGCAATCGGCTTTCCCGTCACGCTGGGCGTGGGCCTGCTCGGCATGTTGCTGACACTGCCGATGATGCAGGCGCCCTTCACGATGGCACTGGAGCGGATGCTGTCTCACTTCATGTGATCGGGTCCATCTGCCTGCGGCCGTCGCGGGTCACCGCCAGGCCTGCCGCCTCAGGCAGCAGCCGGATAGCCCTCATCGGCCAGGGCCTTCGTGACCGCATCGCGCGCAGCCGTGGTGTCGACGCGCACCTGGTGCGTGGCCAGGTCGGCGCTGACGCGCGCCTGGGCGTCCAGACGCTGCACGGTGGCCGTCACGGTCTTCACACAATGGCCACAGGTCATGGCAGGCAGGGTCAGCTCGAAGGTCATGATCGGGCTCCGGTTTGAGTTGGCATAACGCCCTCACTCTAGACGCTGACATCATGACAGGGTCTAGAGTGGGGTCATGGCTTCCGTGCGCGACATCAAGCTACCGATTGAAGGCATGACCTGCGCCTCGTGCGTCGGCCGCGTCGAGCGGGCCCTGGCCGCCGTACCGGGCGTGGCGTCGGCGAGCGTGAACCTGGCGACGGACAGCGCGGCGGTCACGCTGCAACCGGGCGCCGACGTCGACCGGCTGATCGCCGCCGTCGAACGTGCCGGCTATGCGGTGCCGCAAGCCAGCCTCACGCTGGCGATCGACGGCATGACCTGCGCTTCCTGCGTCGGCCGCGTCGAGCGAGCGCTGCTCGCGGTGCCCGGCGTGCTGTCGGCCAGCGTCAACCTGGCCACTTCGAGCGCACACGTGGTGCACGCGGCCGCGGCGGCCCTCGATCTGCAGCCGCAACTGCTGACTGCAGTGCAGCGTGCCGGCTACGAGGCGCGCGCTCAGGCCAGCGGCGATGCCACCGCGCCGCGCCCGCGCCACGACACGGGCTGGCGCGTCGCGCTCGCCGCGCTGCTCAGCGCACCCCTGGCGCTGCCGATGGTGGGCGACTGGTTCGGCACCCATTGGATGTTGCCGGCCTGGCTGCAGTGGTTGCTGGCCACGCCCGTGCAGTTCTGGCTCGGTGCGCGTTTCTATCGCGCCGGCTGGAAGGCGCTGGCGGCCGGCAGCGGCAACATGGATCTGCTGGTCGCGCTGGGCACCAGTGCGGCCTACGGCCTCAGCGTGTACCTGTGGTGGCGCGACCCGACGGGCATGCCGCACCTGTATTTCGAAAGCGCCGCGGTGGTCATCACGCTGGTGCTGTTGGGCAAGTGGCTCGAAGCGCGCGCCAAGCGGCGTACGCTGGATGCGCTCGAGGCGCTGCGCACGCTGCGTCCCGACCGTGCGACGCTGCGCCGCGGCGGCGTCGAGACGAGCGTGCCGCTGGCCGAGGTGCAGGTCGGCGACGAGGTCATCGTTCGCCCGGGCGAGCGCGTGCCGGTCGATGGCCAGCTCGTCGAAGGCCGCAGCCATTTCGATGAATCGCTGTTGACCGGCGAGAGCCTGCCCGTCGCGCGCGAGCCCGGCGAGCGGGTCACCGGCGGCGCGATCAACGGCGAGGGCCGCGTGGTACTGCGCACGGTGGCCATCGGTGCCGAGACGACGCTGGCGCGCATCGTGCGGATGGTCGAATCAGCGCAGGCCAGGAAGGCGCCGATCCAGCAGACGGTCGACCGCGTCAGTGCAGTCTTCGTGCCGGTGGTGGTGGTGATCGCTGCGCTCACCCTCCTCGGCTGGGGCCTGACCAACGGTGATTGGTCGATGGCCGTCGTGCATGCCGTGTCGGTGCTGGTCATCGCCTGCCCGTGCGCCCTCGGGCTGGCCACGCCGGCGACACTGATGGTCGGCACCGGCCTGGCAGCGCAGCGCGGCATCCTGGTGCGCGACGTGCAGGCCCTCGAGCTGATGCGCCAGGTGCGCGTGATCGCCTTCGACAAGACCGGCACGCTGACCGAGGGCCGGCCGCGGCTGGTGGCGTATGAACCGGTCAGCGGCGGCGAGCGTCTGTCGCTGCTGCAGGACGCCGCCTCGGTGCAATCCGGCAGCGAACACCCGCTGGCACGTGCCGTGACGCTGGCCGCGACGGAGGCTGGCGCGCAGGCACCGGCCGCACGCGAGGTTCGCTCGGTCGCCGGTCGCGGCGTCGAGGCGATCGTCGCAGAGCGCGAACTGTTGCTGGGCAGCACGCGCTGGATGATCGAACTTGGCGTGGCGACGCCGCCCGAGCAGGCAGCGCGCGCCGCCACCTTGCAGGCCGACGGCCACAGCGTGTCCTGGCTGGCCGCGCGCGGGGCGAATTCGAACGCGGTACCGGCGCTGCTCGGTCTGCTGGCGTTCGGCGATGCGCCCAAGGCCAATGCCGGCGCGGCGGTGGCGGCGTTGCACGCGCTGGGCGTGAAGACCGTCCTGGTCAGCGGGGACAACCGCGGCGCCGCCGAAGCGGTGGCGCGCAAGCTGGGCATCCGCGATGTGCGCTCCGAGGTGCTGCCTGGCGACAAGGCCCGCGTAGTGGCGGCCCTGCGCGAAGGCTTGCCGCCGGGCGCCAAGGTGGCGATGGTCGGCGATGGCCTCAACGACGCGCCGGCACTGGCCGCGGCCGATGTCGGCCTGGCGATGGCCACTGGCACCGACATGGCGATGGAAACCGCCGGCCTGACCCTGATGCGCGGCGACCCGATGCTGGTCGTCGAGGCGTTGGCGTTGTCGCGCGCGGTGACCGCCAAGATCCGCCAGAACCTGTTCTGGGCCTTCTTCTACAACGTGGTCGGCATTCCGCTGGCTGCGCTCGGTGCGCTGAGCCCGGTGCTGGCCGGCGCGGCGATGGCGCTGTCCAGCGTCAGTGTCGTCAGCAATGCCCTGTTGCTGCGGCGCTGGCGGCCGCCTGCGAATCCGCCATCGACGTCACCGATACCGGCGCAAAAGGACGAAAGCCGCGCATTGCGCGGCCTCGAAGCTTGATTCAAGACGCCTGGCTCGGCTATATCCCAAGCGGCCGCCACGGATCCGGCTTTGCCGGTACGTCAGCGGCGCCCCCTTGAGGGGGAGCGGCGAAGCCGCTTCGGGGGTGGTCCAATTCAGCGGAACTTGGCCTGCGGCACCGTGTGCAGGTCGCTCGGCAGCGACGCGATGTAGTTGGCCAACGCCTTCAGCTCGACATTGCTGAACTGCTTGGCTTGACCACCCATGATCGGGTTGCCGCGGCCGACCTGCGAGTTGCCCTCGGTCTTGTAGGCCTTCAACGCGACGTACAGGTAATCGCCATGCTGGCCGGCGAGTTTGGGGTACGCACCGTCGATCGGCTTGCTGAAATTGGCCCCGTGGCAAGACGCGCAGGCGCCCTTGGTCAGCAGCGCGGTCACATCCGCCGGGGCCGGCGCGGCCTGCTCGGGCAGCGCGGCGAAGCCCTTGCCTTGCTGCTCGTAGTAGGCCGCGATGTCGGCCATGTCCTGGTCGCTCAGCGGCGCTGCGATGCCACGCATCGCCGGGTGCTTGCGCTCGCCCTTCTTGTACGCGTTGAGCGCGGCGACGATGTACTTGGCACCCTGGCCAGCGATCATCGGCACCTTGTGGATTTCGGGGAAGCTGGCCTGGTAGCCCGTGATGCCATGGCAGCCGATGCACATCGCCACCTTGCTCTCGATGGCTGGCGGGGCCGGCTTGGCGCTCTGCGCCTGGGCAGCGGGCCACAGGCCGGCAAGGGCCAGCAGCAGGGGAAGAAGCAGCGCATTTTTCATGGACAGGGTGGGTAGCGTTCAGGTCAGCGCGGGATTATAGGGGGCCACTTATACTGGCTCGCACCCCGCAAAATCGCCCGCCGCCCACAGCCCCGCGGCCCTTGCCCATGACCAAGTTCCAAGGCTCCGACCAGTACGTCGCCACGCCCGATCTGATGCTGGCGGTCAACGCCGCGATCACCCTGCAACGCCCGCTGCTGGTCAAGGGCGAGCCCGGCACCGGCAAGACGATGCTGGCCGAGGAGGTGGCCGCGGCGCTCGACATGCCGCTGCTGCAGTGGCACATCAAGAGCACGACCAAGGCGCAGCAGGGGCTGTACGAGTACGACGCGGTCAGCCGCCTGCGCGACAGCCAGCTGGTCGGCGCCGAGGGCGCCGAGAAAGTCCGCGACATCCGCAACTACATCGTGCGGGGCGTGTTGTGGCAGGCCTTCACCGCCGAGCAGCCGGTGGCACTGCTGATCGACGAGATCGACAAGGCCGACATCGAGTTCCCCAACGACCTGCTGCGCGAACTCGACCGGATGGAGTTCTACGTCTACGAAACGCGCGAACTGGTCAAGGCGCGTCACCGGCCGGTGGTCTTCATCACCAGCAACAACGAGAAGGACCTGCCCGACGCCTTCCTGCGCCGCTGCTTCTTCCACTACATCAAGTTCCCCGACGCCGACACGATGCAGGCCATCGTCGACGTGCACTTCCCGGGCTTGAAGAAGCAGCTGCTGGCCGCCGCACTGAAGAATTTCTACGATGTGCGCAACCTGCCCGGGCTGAAGAAGAAGCCGTCGACCTCCGAGCTGCTCGACTGGCTGAAGCTGTTGGTGGCCGAAGACATCCCCGCTGAAGCACTGCAAAGCAAGGACGACAAGGTGGCGGTGCCACCGCTGGTCGGCGCCCTGCTGAAGAACGAGCAGGACGTGACGCTGTTCGAGAAGCTGGTCTTCATGCAGCGCCATAACCGATGAGGTCGGACCACCCCCGAAGCGGCTTCGCCGCTCCCCCTCAAGGGGGCCACGCCAGCGGCCGGGCAATGCCCGATCCGCGGCGCGCGCTTGGGAATGCGCGACGTTGCATGCGTTGCGGGTTGCGCGTGGCGCGGCCGAGCAACTGAGGAAACGCCGTGTGGCCCGAGCCGATCGAATTGCGCGGCACCCGTGCCTCGCTGCGGCCACTGGCTGTGGAACATCACGACGGCCTGGTCGACGCGGTGCGCGATGGCGAACTTTGGAAGCTCTGGTACACCAGCGTGCCTTCGCCCGAGCGCATGGCCGCAGAGATCGAGCGCCGGCTCGGCCTGCAGGCAAAGGGCTCGATGCTGCCGTTCACGGTGTTCGACGCCAGCGGCCGGATTGCCGGCATGACGACCTACATGAACATCGATGCAACGAACCAGCGTGTCGAGATCGGCAGTACCTGGCTGGCCCAGCGCGTGCAACGCACGGCGCTGAACACTGAATGCAAGCTGATGCTGATGACGCATGCCTTCGAGACACTGGCCTGCATCGCGGTCGAATTTCGCACCCATCGCCTGAACACCCAGAGCCGACGCGCGATCGAACGCCTGGGCGCGCAACTGGACGGCGTGCTGCGTGCGCATCAGCGCGCTGCCGACGGCACGTTGCGCGACACCGCGGTCTACAGCGTCACGGCGGCCGAATGGCCGACCGTGAAGGCGCACCTCGGCTGGCAGCTGGCCAAGGCGGGCTGAACGAGGCTCACCCCGTGCTGATCGATTTCTTCACCACCCTGCGCGCGGCCAAGCTGCCGGTGTCGGTGCGCGAGTACCTGACGCTGCTCGAAGCGCTCAAGGCCGGCGTGATCGGCGAATCGGTCGACGACTTCTACTTCCTGGCCCGCACCACCCTGGTCAAGGACGAGGCCCTGTTCGACAAGTTCGACCGCGCCTTCTCGGCCTACTTCAAGGGCGTGACCCTGCGCGCGGACTTCAGCCAGGAGGTACCGCTCGAGTGGTTGCGCAAGACCCTCGAGCTCGAGCTCAGCCCCGAGGAGAAGGCGGCGATCGAGAAGATGGGTTGGGACGAGCTGATGGCCACGCTGAAGAAACGCTTCGAGGAGCAGAAGGAGCGCCACGAGGGGGGCAGCCGGATGATCGGCACCGGCGGCACCAGCCCGTTCGGCGCCTACGGCTTCAACCCGCAGGGCATCCGCATCGGCCAGGCGGGCGGGCGCAACAAGAGTGCGGTGAAGGTCTGGGACCAGCGCGCCTACAAGGACTACGACGACACCAAGGAACTCGGCACGCGAAATATCAAGGTCGCGCTGCGGCGGCTGCGCCGCTTCGCCCGCGAGGGCAGCGATCTCGAGCTCGATCTCGACGACACGATCCACAGCACCGCCGCCAACGCCGGCATGCTCGACATCAAGATGATTCCCGAACGGCACAACAAGGTGAAGGTGCTGTTGCTGATGGACGTGGGCGGCACGATGGACGAGCACATCCACCGCGTCGAGGAGCTCTTTTCCGCAACCAAGAGCGAGTTCAAGCACCTCGAGTTCTATTACTTCCACAACTGCGTCTACGACTTCATGTGGAAGAACAACCGCCGGCGCTTTTCCGAGAAGTTCGCGACGTGGGACCTGATCCGCAAGTACAACCGCGACTACAAGCTGGTGTTCGTCGGCGACGCGACAATGAGCCCTTACGAAATCCTGCAGCCCGGCGGCAGCGTCGAGTACAACAATGAAGAGCCGGGTGCCGAGTGGCTGCAGCGCCTGACGCAGGCGTTCCCCAAACACGCCTGGATCAACCCCGAGCCGCAGGGCGTATGGCAGTACCGGCAAAGCATCTCGATCGTCAGCCAGCTGATGAACCAGCGCATGTTTCCGCTGACGCTGGCCGGCCTCGAAGGAGCGATGCGGCTGCTCAGCAAATGAGCTCGCCGAGTCGCCCCGGGGGTGAAACCGCAACGCGCAGCACGGAGCTTGCCCGATGAGCAGCTTGCGCTTGGCTGCAACACGCGTGCTTGGCATCGCACTGGCCTTCGGGCTTGGCGGCTGTGCGGCGCTGGGGCCGGCGTCCGACGCCGCGCAGACCGCGGCGCCGCCGCAGGTGGTGCTGACGATCGACGCGCCCGAGGCGCTGAAGCGCGTGCTCGAGAGCTACCTCGACCTGGCGCGCCTGGCCGTCCTGGCGCCGGGTGAAGTGCTGTCCGAGGCTGAACTGCGCCGGCTCGAGGCCGCGGCGCCCGCGCAGGCCCGCGCGCTGCTGGCCACGCAGGGCTACATGGACGCCGAGGTGCGCGTGCAGCGCCAGGCCGGCGCGGCCGGCGACGTGGCGCGGGTGCACATGACCGTCACCCCCGGCGCACAGACCCGTGTGGCGCAGGCCGAGATCGAATTGCGCGGCCCACTCGCCGACGCGGCCGCCAGCGGCGATGTCACGGCACGCGACACGCTCGCCGCCTGGCGCAAGGCGTGGCGCCTGCCGGCGGGCAGCGCCTTCACCGACACGGCCTGGCGCGACGCCAAGACCGCCGCATTGGCCAAGTTGCGCGCCGACGGCTACGCCAGTGCCACCTGGGCTGCGACCAGCGCCGACGTCGACGTCGACCGCGCCACTGTGCACACGCGCGTCGCGGCCGAATCGGGACCGCTGTTTCGCACCGGTGCGTTGGTCATCGAAGGCCTCGCGCGGCAGGACGATGTCACCGTGCGCAACCTGGCCAATTTCGAACCCGGCACGCCGGCCACCGAAGCCCTGCTACGCGAATACCAGGAGCGCCTGCAGCGGACCGGCCTGTTCGAACGCGCCGCAGTCACCGCGAGTGTCGACCCGGCCGAGGCCGCCGCTGCGACGGTGACCGTGCGCCTGTCCGAACTGACACTGCAGCAAACCACCGTCGGCGTCGGTGTCAGCGCCAAAGACGGCCCGCGCGTGTCGCTCGAACACGTGCACCGCCAGATCTTCGGCGCACGGGCCACACTGCGCAACAAGTTCGAGATCGCTAAGCTGCGCCGGGCCTGGGAAGGCGAGTTGTCGTCGCACACCCTGCCCGGTCTGTATCGCAACCTCGTCGGGGGTACTGCCGAACGCCTGGACTCGGACACCGACCGCGTGAACTCGCTGCGCTTTCGCATCGGCCGCGCCTACGACAGCCACCGCGCCGATCGCATCCTGTTTGCCGAAGTCGAGCGTACGTTCGTGGAGGCGCTCGTGCCCGGCGCGGTGGCCGCGTCGTCCAACCCCGACACCCTTGCCGCGACACTGAACTTCCACGCCACCTGGCGCGATGTCGACAGCATCATCCTGCCCACCCTCGGCCAGAGCCTGTCGCTGCAGATCGGTGGCGGCCACGTGAACAGCAGTGCCGGCGACGCGTCCAGCGGCAATTTCACGCGCCTGTACGGCCGGTTGCAGGCCTGGCGCCCCCTCGGCGGCGACTGGTACGGCCAGGCCCGACTCGAGCTCGGCCAGGACTTCGCGCCTGGCTCGGTCGATGTGCCCGAATCGCAGCGCTTTCGCGCAGGGGGCGACGACTCGGTTCGTGGCTACGCCTACCGTTCGCTGACCCCGACCGTCGGCGGCGTCGATGTCGGTGGCCGCGTGGTGGCCACCGGCAGCGCCGAGGTCTCGCACCCGATCAGTGCCAAGCTGCCCACCGTGTGGTGGGCCGCGTTCATCGATGCCGGCAACGCAGCCGACGGCTGGGGCGACTGGCGCGCCGCCTGGGGCGCCGGGCTCGGCCTGCGCTGGCGCAGCCCGGTCGGGCCGCTGCGTGTGGATGCGGCCTACGGCGAAGAGGTCAAGGCGTGGCGGCTGCACTTGTCCGTCGGCATCGCTTTCTGACGCGATGACACAGGCCAGCGAGAACTTCGCACCCCGGCGCTGGCTGCGTGCCGTTGCCGCCGGCATTGCGCTGGCCGTTGTGCTGGTGGCCGGCAGCCTGGCGTGGCTGCTGCGCAGCGAGGCCGGCAGCGCCTGGGTGCTGATGCAAGTGCCCGGCCTGACGGCCAGCGGCATCACGGGCCGCTTGCTCGGCGGCAGATTTTCCGCCGAGCGCATCGAGGTGAAGCTGGGCCAACGCACACTGGTCTTGCAAGAGCTGGCGTGGAAGGACGCAGTGTGGTCGTGGCGGCCACACCCCGGTGCCTGGATCGGGCTTGTGCTGGTGGCGCCCAGCGCCGCGCGCATCGACCTGGGCGGCAGCGGCTCCGCTGACCCGCTGGTGCTGCCGACCAGCCTGCGCCTGCCACTGGCCTTGACGCTGACGGACGTCCGCATCGGCGCACTGCACATCGACGGGCAGGCGCCTATCGAGCAGATCACCGGCAGCGTCGATCTTGGCGGGCGCCAGGGGGCCGAGCACCGCATCGGCGCACTGGCCTTCACCTGGGACCGCGCCCGCGTGCAAGCCCGTGCCAGCCTGGGCAGCGATGCACCGTTTGCCGTCGAACTGCAGGCCGATGCGCGCTCACGCGATGACAGCGCGCCGGCGTGGCAGGCCAGCCTCGGCGCGGGCGGGCCGCTGGAGAAACTCGCCCTGAAAGCCCAGCTGGGCAGCGCCAAGGCCCCCGGCGCCACGTTGCGTGCCGAGGCCAGCGTGTTGCCCTTCGCAGCCTGGCCGCTGGCCGCGCTGTCAGCCACGACGTCGGACCTCGACCTCGCCGCGCTCGGCAGCGGCCTGCCTTCGACCCGCCTGACGGGCCGCGTCGATATCGACACGCGCGGCCTCGATGCACCGATTCGCGCACGCATCGCGCTCAGCAACGCCCTGGCCGGCCGCTGGGACCAGCAGCGCCTGCCGATCGCGGCGCTCGAGGTCGATCTCGCCGGCCAGCCGCGCCAACGATCGCACCTGAGCGTCCAGCGCTTGCGCCTGCAGCTGACACCCGGCGCCGGCCATATCGAAGGCAGCGGTGAATGGCGCTCCGCAACGGCACAACTGGCACTGAGCTTTCAAGCGCTGCGGCCAGCCTTGCTGGACGCGCGTGCCGCGGCAATGACGCTGTCGGGCAACACCACGTTCGATTTGAAGGGCCTGCCCTCGCCCGACGGCTCGACCGCGTCTGCGGCAGTGCAGACCCTGCAGGGCCGACTGGCGCTCGCTGGCCGCCTCGACGCGCGAAACGCGCTGCCGGTGCAGATCAGCGCCCAGGCCGAGGTCGAGCGCAGCGCAACCGCATGGCGTATGGAACTGCGTGACCTGCTGATGCGCAGCGGCGACGCGCGCTTGCAAGCCAGTGTGACGGCGGAACACACACCCACGGTGGCCTGGCAAGTGCGCAGCCGCGGCGAACTCGCTGGCTTCGACCCGTCGCTGTGGTTTGCCGGCGCCAGTGATGGCCCGTGGCGCAAGGGCCCGCACCGCCTTGCCGGCCACTGGCGCGCCGAGCTGCAAGCCGGCGCCGCCCGGGCCGCCGCGCAGACGCCCGAAGCGCGGCTGCTGGCGCTGCGCGGCGACGCCGAACTGGTGGTGCAAGACAGCCAGCTCGCCGGCGTACCGCTGCAAGGGCAGGTCAAGCTCGACGGGCGCACGCCCGGCTGGGCGGTGCAGGCGGATCTGCGCGCCGGCAGCAACCACGCCACACTGCAAGGCCGACTGGCCCCGCGCGCCGACGATGATCGCTGGCGCCTCGAGCTCGACACACCCGCACTGGCAGCGCTGCAACCCTGGATCGAACTGCACCCCGGCGCTGCCGCGGTACTGCGCGGCGCCGGCAATGTGCCGCTGAGTGGGCCACTGAGCGGACAGCTCAGCGGCCAGGTGCAAACCCGAGGTCGTTGGCCAGCACTCGGCATCGACGGCAACCTGCAGGCAAGCGCATTGTCGGCTGCAGGCCTTCGCGCCGCTCGCGTTCAGCTGAAGGCCCAGGCCGGCCCGGACGCCAATGCCCCGTTGGCCGTGCAGATCGATGGCGAGCAACTGGCCTTCGACGGACTACGCGCCGACACGCTGCAGGCGCGCGTCGAAGGCAGCCTGGCCGAGCACCGCCTCACGCTCGATGTGCAGAGCCCCGTGCGCCCACCGGCCTGGACCGACCTGCTGCTCGGCAGCAAGCCCAGCGGCAGCCACCTGCTTGTGCGCAGCACGGGCCGGTGGTTGCCGGCCGTACCTCGCCAGGGCCTGCTGCCGGGCAGCTGGCACAGCCAGGCACTCGAGCTCGAAGCGCGCGACCGTGGTGCGCCTGCCAATGCCGCGGCGTGGCTGCGCGGGCGCGATTTGCGCCTGCAAGTGCAACTCGACGCCAACGGCCGCCCGCTGGCCGCCAGCGCCGAGCCGGGTCGCATCGAGGCGCTCGGCACGGCACTGCGTTGGAGCGAAGCGACTTGGCAAGCCGGCAGCGGCAACACGCCGGCCGAGGCCGGATTCGATGCCCTGCTCGAGCCGCTGGCCGTCACGCCCTGGCTGCACAGGCTCCAGCCCGAGGCAGGCTTCAGCGGCAACCTGATGCTGGTCGGCCACGCCCGTGTCCGTGTCGGCCAGCGCGTGACTGCCGACGTGGTACTCGAACGCGCGAGCGGCGACCTGGCGCTGACCGACGACTCGGGCGCGCAGCCCTTCGGCCTGACCGACCTGCGTCTGGCCATCGCCGCGCAAGACGGCACATGGCACTTCACGCAGGCGCTGGCCGGCAGCAACGTCGGCGTGCTCGCCGGCGCGATGAGCCTGCGCCTGCCGCCACAGGCACGCTGGCCTCAGCCTGACACGCCGATGCAGGGCGTGCTCGAATGGCAGGTGGCCGACCTCGGTGCCTGGGCTCCGTTCACACCGCCGGGCTGGCGCCTCTCAGGCGCGCTGCGCACCGGGGCCGCGCTCGGCGGCAGCTTCGGTGCGCCCGAGATCACGGGCCAGCTGAACGGCAGCCGCCTGGCCGTGCGCAACCTGCTGCAAGGTGTCGATGTGCGCGACGGCGAATTGGCACTGTCGCTGCGCGGCAGCGAGGCGACGATAGAGCGCTTCGTCTTCAAGGCCGGCAACGGCGAGTTGAGCCTGTCCGGGGGGGCCAGCCTCGGTACGCAACCCAGCGCGCGGCTGCAACTCAAGGCCGAGCGCTTCCAGGTGCTCGGCCGCATCGATCGTCGCATCGTGGCCAGCGGCAGCGCCGCGCTGGTGCTGTCGCCCCAGGCGCTCAATCTCGATGGGCGC
>Ga0315283_10002128_pt1 | contig 16438 bp, 16 predicted proteins | sample YL17G09_0_MG_FD_204541 | JGI IMG/M metagenome (GOLD analysis project Ga0315283, IMG submission 204541) | Sediment microbial communities from Yellowstone Lake, YNP, Wyoming, USA - YL17G09_0 | ecosystem: Environmental > Aquatic > Freshwater > Lake > Sediment | place: USA: Wyoming | collected... | reverse complement strand
GAATATCACTTTGTTAAGTAAGATCGAAGTTAAGAAGGACTAGCAAAGAAAGTCTTGCAGTCAAATCCCTGACAGATTTTCGACTTACATTCATTTAAGACCTTTTGCACCATTGAGCCAGTGTGCCTTAAATCACTTGTTTATTTTCATTCTAAATTACCATCTATGACTTATATAAGTTTTTTTTAAAAAGTATTGTTATTATTTTAACAGCACCTTTTTCAGGAGAATTTATATAATTAACAATTTATAAATAATTATAAATCAATAAGATATGTATCAAGCAGGAAATCTGGTAAAAAAATTATCCGAAAAGCACGGACGGACACGGCACAGCCTTTTGCCAATTCTTCAGGGCATTGTTGAAAAACATAACTACCTTACTGATGAGGTGATGGTGGAGGTGGCAAAAGAGCTCGAAATTTCAGCGGCTGATGTATATGGAACGGCATCTTTTTATACTTTTCTCGATACTCAGGTCAGGGGTAAATATATCATAAGGATATGCAAGACAATTACTTGTTCCATGAAGGGTAAAAATGATATAATTCAGACTATTGAAGATATGCTCAAAATAAAAGTTGGTGAAACAACTTCAGATAAGTTATTCAGTCTGATAGAGACAAACTGCATCGGCTGGTGCCATAAAGCTCCGGCTATTCTGATAAATGAGGTACCTTATACTGAGCTTACTTCTGAAAAAGTTGTTGAGATTATTAAAGGTTATATGCAAAAATAAAATATCCGGGTAATTATGAAAAATAAAGGATTAACCAAGGTTGACTTGATCTTCGAGAAAGTCGATCTGAAAGAAGTTCTGACCAAGGCGATTAATATGAGCAGCGATGAAATAATTCAGCAGGTTCTGTTGTCCGGCCTCAAAGGAAGAGGGGGTGCAGGATTCCCTACCGGGTTGAAATGGAAATATGCATCTGTTGAAAAAGAGCCTGACAAGTATATAGTATGTAACGCTGATGAGGGAGAGCCTGGAACCTTCAAGGATCGTGAAATCCTCGACCGTGTATCTTACAAGGTTTATGGCGGCATGGCAATTGCAAGCAAGGCAATAGGTGCCAAATACGGAATAGTATATCTGCGCGGGGAATACAGATTTCTTCTTCCTCAGCTCATGAAAGAGCTTGAATCATTTCACAAAACAATTGATGAGTTAGGATACAATTTCAGGATCCGATACTGCCTCGGTAGCGGAGCCTACATCTGCGGTGAAGAGAGTGCACTTTTTGAATCTATTCAGGGTGAAAGAGGCGAACCGCGAAATAAACCTCCTTATCCTACTTCCTCAGGTGTGTTCTTTAAACCAACATCCATTAACAATGTTGAGACTCTCGTAACTGTAATGATGATCATCCAGCATGGCGCAGAGACTTACAATCAACTTGGCACAAAAGACTCCAGAGGATCAAAAGTTTTTTCGGTTTCGGGAGATACACCGACTCCAGGCATCTTTGAGCTTGAATTGGGGATGTCGGTCCAGCAGTTCGTTAATGAGTTTGGTGATGGCGATACCAAAGCTGTCCAGATAGGAGGCGCATCAGGTTTTTGTGTTCCAAGAAAAAAGTTCAATGAAACTGTTATTGGATTCGAAGGAGTACCGACAGGCGGATCGATGAAACTTTTTAACAGTTCACGTTCAATGTATAATGTCCTTCATAACTACCTCGATTTCTTCGCTGAAGAATCATGCGGACAATGTACTCCATGCAGGATTGGGACTCAGCAGTTGCTTAAAGGCGTTCAGAAAGTTAAAAAGGGAGAAGTTAAGTCAACATATCTGAATGAAATGGTAAAACTTGCCGATACGATGAAAATTGCATCAAAATGCGGACTTGGACAGTCAGTTGGAAATGCTTTCAGGACTATAGTTGAAAACTTCAAAGAGGAGATAATTTATTAACTATTTAATGAAAAAAAGAAGAACATGATAAATCTATATATAAATGACCAGTTCGTTTCTGTTCCAGCGGGAACAACTCTTTTGGCTGCAGCAGAAAAACTTAAAATAAGAATTCCAACTTTGTGCAATCATCCCGATCTGTGTGTTGCCGGTAACTGCAGAGTGTGCGTTGTGGAACAAAGGGGAGCCAGAACGCTTATGGCAGCATGTTGCACACCTGTCTCTGAAGGGATGGATATCCATACAAATACGCTTAAAGTACGAAATGCAAGGAAGCATATTGTTGAGCTTCTTCTTTCAGAACACAGGTCAGACTGCACAAGATGCTACAAAAATACAAAGTGTGAACTGCAGGCTCTTGCCAATGAATTTGCCTTCGGTGATACTATCTTCTTTGATCTTGTTGAAGATCATGCTTACTCAATTGACAGATCTTCACCATCGTTCATAAAGGATGACAGCAAATGTATCAGATGCCAGCGTTGCGTAAGGACGTGCTCCGAATTGCAGTATATTTCCGCAATTGCTGTTGCGAACAAGGGGGCTCATCAGAAGATTTCATCATTTCACGACAGGCCGATGAGCCATGTTGTATGTACTAACTGCGGTCAATGTGTAAACCGCTGTCCTACCGGTGCACTTGTCGAGAAAACATATATCGATCAGGTGTGGGACGCAATCTATGACCCTGATAAACATGTTGTTGTACAGACTGCTCCAGCTGTAAGAGTAGCTCTTGGAGAAGACCTTGGATATGATCCCGGCGAGAGGGTTACCGGGAAAATGGTTACAGCCCTCAGACAGGTTGGTTTTGATTCAGTGCTCGATACTGACTTCAGTGCTGACCTTACAATCATGGAAGAGGGAACGGAATTACTTACCCGGCTTAAAAAAGTACTTGTTGACGGAGACAAGAAAACCAGGATCCCAATGTTTACATCATGTTCCCCTGGCTGGGTAAAATTTATTGAACATAAATATCCTGAGTTCTTACCAAATCTGTCGACCTGCAAGTCGCCGCAACAGATGTTCGGTGCGCTGGCAAAGACCTATTTTGCAAAAAAACGCAAGCTCGATCCCTCCAAAATAGTCTCTGTCTCGGTTATGCCCTGTACAGCAAAGAAATTTGAGGCTGACAGACCCGAAATGAGGGCCAGTGGTTTTAAGGATATTGATTATGTTCTTACAACCAGGGAACTTGCAGTTATGATAAAACAGGCAGGCATCGATTTCAGGATTCTTAAACCCTCAGCCTACGATTCAATAATGGGGGAATCGACAGGTGCAGGCGTAATTTTCGGAGCTACCGGAGGAGTTATGGAAGCTGCTTTAAGAACAGCTTATGAAATAGTTACAGGACGGGAAGTTCCTTTCAGCAATCTGAATATTACTCCGGTCAGGGGTCTGGATGGAGTCAAGGAAGCAACTATTAAAATAGAGGGATGTACGAGTGACTGGAATTTTCTTGAAGGCGTGGAACTTAAAGTCGCCATTGCACATGGTCTGACAAATGCCAATAAAATTATGAAGGGGATAAGACAGGGAAAGACACAGTATCATTTTATTGAGATTATGGCATGCCCAGGAGGGTGTATTGGAGGGGGTGGCCAGCCAATTCCGACAAGCATGGCGATTCGTGAGAATCGTATAAAAGCCATATATGCAGAGGATGAGCATATGGTACTGCGGAAATCCCATGAGAATCCCGATGTGATGGCAATATATAAGGAATTCCTTGATAGACCAAACAGTCATAAATCTCATGAACTCCTCCATACACATTATGTTGAGAGGGATGATTATTAGAAAAATTTTGACTAATTTGATAGCCGGTATAGTTTATACCGGTTTTTTATTTTGAACAGATGGAGAACATAAGAATATCTACGGCGCAATTTGAACACAAATGCGGAGATAAGGAATACAATCTTTATTTAATTGAAGCCTTATCGAAAGATGCTGCATCTTCAGGATCCGAAGTGATTGCCTTTCACGAATGTTCAGTTACGGGATACACGTTTGCAGGTAAACTTACCAGGGCTCAGTTGCTTGAGGTGGCAGAGTTAATACCCGAGGGTGAAAGTGTGCGAAAGCTTATTGAAATAGCCGGGAAATACAATATAATTATTCTTGCCGGATTATTTGAAAAAGACAGACAGGATACTATATATAAAGCTCATGTGTGTGTCGGAAAAAACGGCCTGATAGCGGTCCACCGGAAACTGCATCCTTTCATACATCCCGACATAACCCCCGGCGATCATTTCACTATCTTTGATATTAACGGTTGGAAATGCGGCCTACTTATCTGTTATGATAACAATATTATTGAGAATGTAAGGGCGACAGCGCTTCTTGGAGCAGAGATCATTTTTATGCCGCATGTTACAATGTGCACACCATCACCAAGGCCGGGAGCAGGGTTTGTTGATCCTGATCTCTGGAAAAACCGGGAAACCAGTCCTGCACCTCTGCGTAAAGAGTTTGATGGTCCCAAGGGAAGGGAATGGCTTATGAAATGGCTTCCATCGAGGGCTTATGATAATGGCGTCTACGTGGTGTTTTCCAATCCGATCGGGATGGATGATGACCAATTAAAAAATGGTTCTTCAATGATAATTGATCCGTTTGGAGAAATAATTGCTGAATGCAGGGAACTGGGAAATGAAATTGTTTCTGCCGATCTTATTCCTGATAAACTCCTTCAGTCAGGTGGATACAGATACACTATGGCACGCAGACCTGATCTCTACAGGGAGATAATCGGTAAAGAGCATAAATCTGTGCAGAAAGTAGCCTGGAAGATGTAATTGGTCATGTATTATGTATTATAGGCGATAGGTGATAGGTGATTGCGGATGATTATTAATGTTTTTGTTTAACTTTCGGATGTATTGCTAAAATTATGGAAATCCAATTCACCTGGAAAACAAGACTTTTCAGCAACCGGTTTGAGGTTTTCAGTAATGACACTCTTGCAGGAGAACTTAAAAAAGAGGGCTGGTCACGGAAAGTTGCCGGAGAACTGCACAACAGAAAAATAATGTTTGAAACAAAAGGTTTTTTCAGACAGGAAACAACCATAATCGACATGAATGATGGTTCTGTTTTAGGTCAGGTAAAATTTCACAGCTGGAAGTCAAAATCAGCAGTTATCTGCCGGAATAAAGAGTATCAGTGGCAATTCGATAACTTTTTCAGATCAAAATGGAGCCTCAGCAATGAAAATGGAATTCTTATTAAATACCAGTCTCATGGCTTCAAAGGGGAAATCACCTCTTATGTAGATGATGCGGTTCTTATACTTGCAGGATTTTTTATAAGGAATTTCCTGAAGCAAAAATCGGCAGAAATTGCTGCTGCAACCTGAAAAGATTCTGAATGATAATGCCTATTGTGATTGGCATGAAAATCATTAATCTTAATAAATGAGAAAGATCATCCATATTGATATGGATGCCTTTTTTGCATCTGTTGAACAGCTTGATAATCCTGAACTGAGAGGTAAACCTGTTGCAGTGGGAGGCAGTGGTGAAAGGCATGTAGTTGCTGCTGCAAGTTATGAAGCACGGAAATTTGGGGTTCGTTCCGCTATGCCCTCAGTTACTGCCAGGAGACTCTGTCCAGATCTGATTTTTGTCAGACACAGGTTTGAAAGATATCAGGAAATGTCCGATAAGGTCTTTGATATTTTCAGGGAATACACCGACATGGTTGAGCCACTTTCCATCGATGAAGCCTTTCTTGACGTCACAGCTGATAATAAGAGTATCGGATCAGCAACCATTATTGCCAGGTCAATAAAGGAGGAGATAAAAAAAAGAACAGGGCTGACTGCCTCTGCAGGTATCTCAGTTAATAAATTTCTTGCCAAAATAGCTTCAGACATCAAGAAACCTGATGGTCTTTTCCTTATTCCTCCCGAAAAAGCCCAGAAATTCATAGAAGAGCTTTCTATTGAGAAATTTTACGGGATTGGAAAGGTTACTTCCGAAAAAATGCATAAGCTGGGTATTCATTCCGGACTTGATCTCAAGCAGTGGGACCTGCTTTCCCTCATAAGAAATTTCGGGAAACCCGGCAAGTTTTATTTTGATATTGCAAGAGGTATTGATGACAGGCCGGTTGAACCAAATTCTGAGAGGAAATCAATTGGCACTGAGCTGACTTATGAAAAAGATCTTACGACCCGTTTTGAAATTGTAGCCGAACTCTATAAAGTTGAAAAAGAGCTGATGCAACGAATTGAGCAATCGGGAACAACAGGAAGGACAATTACTGTGAAAGTGAAATTTTCTGATTTCAGGCAAATTACCCGGAGCAGAACATTACAGAATTATATCAGGAGGTTTGAGACACTTCACCAAGAAGTTACTGAAATAAGAAAATCACTGAATCTTGAAGGCAATAAAATAAGATTGCTTGGGGTAAGCATTTCTAATCTCGAAACTGACGATTGCTGTGACAAACAATTGGATCTGTTTGATAATGACTAGTATTGAGACGACCGCACAACCGCCCCGACACTACGGTCGGGGTCTTAGCTTCGCTTCGACATAACCGCAAATCAGGCATTGATTTTAGTCAATCATTCCCACCCCGACTGTTTCATTCGTACCCTCTTCAATAAACACCAGGCTGCCCGTGATATTGTTTTTTCTGAAGCTGTCGTAAAACAAAGGCTTTGAGGTTTTGATGCATATATTAGCAATATCGTTCATATTTACAGAAACATCCTTCGTCTCCCTTTCAAGGGTATTTATATTCATTTTATAGTTGACTGAAGTAATCAGACAGCCTGTTTCTTTTGTATTATTTCTGATAATGAATTTTCGTCCAGGTTTTAATGGCCTTTCGCTGAACCAGCAGGTCATCAGAGTGATATCCTGGCTCCATTTCGGCATTTCTCCTGTCTTCACTATCATGTCACCACGACTGATATCTATCTGGTCTTCAAGTGTTATTGAAACAGAATCACCTGCTGTGGCGAAATCAGGATGCTCTTCAAATGAGTCAATACTTTTTATTTTTGATTTAAGGAGAGAAGGGAGTACAACTATCTCATCTCCAGTATGAAACGTTCCCCCTGCTACTCTTCCGGAATAACCTCTGTAATCATGATGTTCTGTTGAAAGGGGCCGGATGATTGTCTGAACGGGGAAGCGAGCCTCAAGGGAGTTTTTTATTTTTTTTATTTCGATTGTCTCAATAAGCCTGAGAAATGTTTTTTCATCGTACCATTTCATGTTTTTTGAAGCATCAACAACATTGTCTCCAAATTTTGCACTTATCGGGATAAAGCGGGGATCTTCAATTCCAAGCTTTTCCGAAATAAGGATAAGTTCACTCTTTATCGTATTGAAAACCTCCCTGGAATATCCGACCATATCCATCTTGTTTATACAGAACAAAATATGGCGTATATCAAGGAGAGATGCTATATAGGAATGACGGATAGTCTGTTCAAGGACACCTTTTCTGGCATCAACAAGGATTACAGCAAGGTCGGCAGTACTGGCTCCTGTTACCATATTCCTTGTGTATTGTATATGCCCGGGAGTATCAGCAATAATAAACTTTCTTGCAGGAGTGGCAAAGTACCTGTAGGCAACGTCGATTGTAATTCCCTGTTCCCTTTCAGCTCTCAGTCCATCTGTCAGGAGGGATAGATCTATATCTTCTTTGCCCATGCGTTTGCTTGATTCTACAATATGATCCATCTGATCCTCGAAGATCGATTTGGAGTCAAATAGTAATCTGCCGATAAGAGTGCTCTTCCCATCATCAACACTTCCCGCAGTTGTGAACCGAAGCAGGCTTTTGTAATCGTTATTAATAAAGTTCATCATCAAATTTACCCTAAAAATATCCCTCTTTCTTCCGGTCCTCCATTGCTGCTTCCGACCTTCTGTCATCATACCTTCCACCTCTTTCTGTTACCCTTGTCGCTGCAATCTCGCTCACTATTTCATCAAGGGTCTGAGCTTTTGACAATGTAACTCCTGTGCATGTTATATCGCCAATTGTCCTGCACCTGACATCAGCCTCAATAACTTTTTCTGACGGTTTTAGCTGCATAAAAGGTGCCCATGCCAGATATACGCCGTTCCTCTGGAATATCTTCCGGCGATGAGTATAATAAAGTCCGGGAAGTAAAATATTCTCGCTCATAATATATTGCCATACATCGAGTTCAGTCCAGTTGCTTATAGGGAATACCCTGAAATGCTCCCCGAAATTCTTATGGCCGTTAAAAATATTCCAGAGCTCAGGTCTCTGGTTCTTAGGATCCCAATGACCGAATTCATTCCTGTGAGAGAAAAACCTTTCCTTAGCCCTGGCTTTCTCTTCATCCCGTCTGCCACCACCAATTGCTACATCAATCTTTAGTTCCTCGATTGCATCCAGAAGTGTAACCGACTGTGCTTTATTGCGACTGGCGTTAATCCCCTGCTCTTCAACCACCTTGCCATCATCTATTGAATCCTGTACATATCTTACAATGAGCTGTACACCAAGAATTTTTGCAAGATCATCCCTGAATTTCAGAGTCTCACTAAAGTTGTGTCCGGTATCTATGTGAAGCAGACTGAAAGGCATTTTGGCAGGCCAGAACGCTTTTCTGGCAAGATGTACCAGCACTATTGAGTCTTTCCCTCCTGAAAAAAGAATAACCTTGTTCTCAAATTGTGCAGCAACTTCACGCATTACATAAATTGCCTCATCTTCAAGCTCTTTCAGGTGTTCATTATTTATTATCATAAGATGCTTTTATTATGGTTACTGTCATTGCGAATACTGTGTAAGCGGGATGGAGCAATCTTTTGTAATTCTCAGGTCTCAATCATTTCAGGTGTAGCCCGCACTCTTTTTCACTTCCTTTTTCCCACCACCACCTGCCTGCCCGAAAATCTTCGCCATCAGCTACTGCTCTTGTGCAGGGTTCGCAACCAATACTTATAAATCCCTTATCATGAAGAAGATTATATGGGATGTTATTAACTTTTACATATGATCTGACTTCATCGAAGGTCCAGTTAAAGAGAGGATAAAACTTGTATATTTTTCTTCCTTCATCATATTCAAGCGATTGCATACTGCTTCTGTTCTCAGACTGACCGGCCCTGATGCCAGAGATCCAGCATTCCATGCCTTCAAGAGCCCTGTTAAGCGGAACAACTTTCCTGTAATGGCAGCACTCATGCCTGTTTTCACGGGAGTAGTAAAAGCTGTAGGGACCCTTCTCCGAAACCATGACTTCAACATCTTTGAAATCCGGAAAAAGGACCTTAATCTTTGCCTGGTATTTTTTCAGAGTTTCATTAAAAACCTTGTAAATTTCAGGGAAAAGTCTTCCGGTGTCCATGGTCACTACTTCAACCGGAATGGAATTTACGAAAATCAAGTGCGCAATTATCTGATCTTCAAGACTAAAACTAGTAGTGAATACAGTTTTGCCAGCGAAAGTTGAAGCAATTATGCGCAGAGATTCAGTTATAGATTTTCCGTTCAGCTTACTGTTCAACTCTGTCAAGTTCATATTGCTTTTTATCTTGTTTATTAGGCAGATTTAATTTTAATCGATGTATATGCGCCCATATCCTTTCGTGAAAATAATATAGAACAGTTTTGGTAAAAACTTCCATGCTACCTATCGAAATGGCAAAGCTTACCTTTCCTGTAATGATATAGCTTATGATCATTGTATCAATGGTTCCGACTACCCTCCACGATATTGCTTTTATCATGCTTTTTATAGGTTTGTCAGCCCGGTCGCTGACTTTTATTACATTCTCGGCGGAGGTGCTTTTATAGGGTTTTTTTAATATTAAATCAAGCATATAAATGGTATTTACATTGTATCAAATGTATGTCAAATCAGAAACAAACATGTTGGTAATAATACCTGAAAAGACTCGGTATTTATACGCAGGATGGAATGTGTAAAATACTCAATTTTGGACCTGGATATTTTATGGTTCCGGAAGAATGAATATGTATGCACCTTAAGATTGAAAACTTAAAAGTATTTCCTCGCTGGTTTTGGAAATTGCTGACAACAAGTTTTTCAGAGTATCTTCGGAGGTGCAGGGATTAATAATTGTAATTCTTATCCAGATTTTCCCATTTAGCTCTGCAAGAACAATATAGAAAGTTCCTTCACTTATTAGTCGTTCTCTGACTTCTTCATTCAAACAGTTAAGGGTATCTGCATCAAGTCCAGCCCTGACATATCTGAAACAAATAATATTGGCATCAGGATCTGTTGCAAGTTCAAAATCCCTGCTGGCCTTAATCATGTCAGCGAACTTAATTGCCAGATCATACCTGCTGTCAATATATTCTTTAAAATAGCTTTTGCCATAGTATTTCAGAGCTGTAAAGGCAACAATTCCCATTGCGCTTTTTGTACACTCCGCCGTACGAAGGGCTCCGTTATACCATGTGTTTTCAGCCGACTTTTTAAAAAGGTAAGATGCTTTCTGCGAGAAAGTCTGATAGGATTTCTCTGAATCCTTAAACATAACCAGTGTATTCAGGGAAGGGACAAGCAGCATTTTATGAAAATCAATAACAATTGAATCTGCCCTTCCTACTCCTTCAATCCGGTTTCTGTATCTGTCTGAAAACAATACAGGCAATCCGTGAGCTCCGTCTACATGCATCCATAATTTATGTTCTTCACAAAAATCTGCGATTCCGGAGAGATCATCATACGATCCTGTGGCTGTTGAGCATGCATTGGCAACTACACATATTACCTTTATTCCCTTTTCCTCGGCTCTCATTTTTGTCTCTTCCAGGAGTTCGGTCCGCATCCTGAACTTTGAGTCACAGGGTATTTTTATTATTGATTCTTCCCCTAATCCCATGATCTTGATATTCCTGCCAATGCTATAGTGCGATTGTTCAGAGACTAAAAATCCAGGAGTTTCTTCATCATTTACTCCGTTTACCCGGGTATTATGGTTTGCAAAGTCTTGTCTTGCCGAGAGCATTCCTGTCAGGTTCCCGATTGAGCCTCCGTGTGTAAAGATACCATCGAAGTTATCCCGGTAACCGATCAATTCTCCAAAGTGTCGCACTATGTTTCTTTCCATTGCCATATTAACCGGTCCCATCTCATAGATTGCTGAGCTGTTATTAAGCAGGGCGGTACATAACTGGATCAGAACGGGCAGCGGGAGAGGGGGATTAACCTGATGACCTATATACTTTGGATGATGCAGGTGATTTGAATATTTAACTATTCGTTTGATGTAATCGTCAAATTCCTCATTCTCTCCACCTTCTGAATCAAGTGAAAATATTCCGGCAAGTTCATCGGGATCTGTTCCCGGATAGACTGACATGCCTTCACCATGAATTACCTGGCTTAAATAATCCGAAAGCGTATCAACCAGTTTATGTCCCTGCGCTCTGAAATATTCCGGATCATAGGGGTTGGAGAAATCTAATTCAGCGTCATTCATTTTTATAATAAAAGTTCGTTATAATAATGTTGAAAATCCGGTCAGCTCTGAACCGAGGTTTTTGAGAAAATTTCTGGCAGCAGATTCATTTGCTGATCTGAGGGAATAATGAACTACAGCCTGTGGGGCAATTCTCTTCCTTAACATTTCAGAAATAAGCCCGATCACTGAGGCTGGGCCGTTATGATATATGTTATCAGAATTACTTTTATTAACCTGATTATTAAATGCACAGAAGAAGTCATCAAGATCTCTGAACCTGTTTTGATGCTTTTTAAAGATAGCTGGATACTTCCCGAAAACAGTTTCAAAGTTGGCAAATCTTTTTCCGGCATTTTCTTTTACCCTGAAACCTATTTCTTCTATGGGGATACCTCGCAGAAGGTAAATCTCAACATACCTGTATATTCCGATATAACCAAATGCATCAAGATCATCAGATGCATTGAGAATTGACAACAACCCTTTGGAGTTGTTTTTTAATTCATATTCCTTTCTATCATGATTTTCAATAATATCCAGAAGCCCCGGAAATTCAGATTCCGGCAATCCGTTAAGAACAAGGAATTCCTTGCAGAGCCTGCTGCTGAAAACTCCATGTCTTTCCCCTATTTCAGCGGACATTCCAATATCATGAAGGTAGCAAGCAATTAAGAGTATTTTGGTTTGCAGGGAATTGTCTATGCAGGTCTCTCCGGTTTCCGTGAGAATTTCTTTAGCATAATACCAGACTCTCCGGTGATGATCAAGGTCATGGGAATAAAGAATTGTCCTGGCCCACTTTTTAATAAAAAAATCTTCAAGGATCTGTTTGTATTTTTTTTCGGCAGATATAATTTTTTCGGAAATACTCATTCTTTCGAAAATAAAAAAAAGCAAAAGACCAAGCCTTTTGCTTATGAACAGGCTTCAGATTCTTTATTAGTTTTTAATCATGCTTTCAGCCAGATCGAGAATTGTAGTGTCATCAAATGTCACAATGCCTCCACCTGGTCCTTGTTCAAAATGGATACCAATGGTCTGTCCCTTGTCAAAATTTGTCCCTCCGAAGTAGTTTCTGACAGTCTCTTCATGCAAATCGAGCTTCTGTGCAATTTTTTTCATACTACCGGAGGGTAACTGATCTTTAATTTTCCGGAGTTCATTGAATGTAATTGTTTTTGCCATGATACCATTTTTTTAGTGAATATCTCCTCTTTGCTCCTATAACCTTTTGCAAATTTAGTTATAAATTAATAATCTTAATTAATTCGAATTTATAAATTCATTATATCCCTGATAATATAAACGTTATATTCACCCAAATGCTTGAACCCGAATTTTTTATACAGGTTGATTGCTTTTTGATTTGTTGAATGAACCTCCAGTTTGACCTGTAGGCCCCTTTTCTTTACAAATTGCAGTGATTCCTTCAGAAGGATTTTTGAAAGTCCATTTCCCTGGTATTCAGGCAGTATACCAAAATGATGCAGCAGGATCCTTCGTCCGTCAAAGGTCATCCAGCAGGTACCAGAAATTTTACCGGTATTCTTTTCTTCCATCACCAGCAGGGTTCCGCCCAGATTAATTGTGGTGTCAATTGTCTGCCTGTTATCTCCTCTTTCAGGACTACCCATCCCTGTAATTTCCCAGAATTTAGAGATCCCTTCAAAATCATCGTTCCTGTACTCTCTTATTATAAAGTCATTATGCGGATCAATTTCAGTCATAGTTTCTTTTGTAATTCGAGGAATAAATCCATTCCCTCTTTTTTGTGGATATCAAGTATAAAATCAATGTTTTCTGTTAAGTATTTCCTGAGTTCCTCTCCCTGTATTATCCCGCTCTTCCCAAACTGTTCCACTACAAGATCAATATTCTTAACTCCGTATGAAAGCGCATTGTTAAATTCCTCTATGAAGGCATCAGGAAGCTGTTTATTAGAGATCCAGCAGGCAAAAACGAAAGGAAGTCCTGTGACCCTCTTCCATTCTTCAGAAAGATCACATTTAAATTCAAATTTGTCTTCATATTCGAAGCATTGATCGCCGATAAGAACTACTGCTTCATTTTTTTCTCTTAGTACAAAATCAAAGTCTTCAGACGTATCTTCCCATCTGAAATCCCTTTTCCAAAAGTTCGCAGCAAGTACCCTTATAAGCATCACAGAAGTTCTGGATCTGTAATCAAGATAAATTCTGTCAGTCTTTTCAAGTGGAGAGTTGCTCATTATCTGGACGGTTCGCACCTTACCATCTGCCCCGATACAGAAATCGCCTATGATCCGGGGTTCTTTCAGCAGATGAATTGCAGAGACAGGTATCAGTCCCAGATCAGATTGATCTGTAATAAGTTTACGGGCGCAATCAGCCGGATGGTCTGTTTCAAGAACTGTTTTTTCACTGAATCCTCTCTCAGTCAAACCGAAAATAAATGGGTATGTATTTGCGTATCTAACAGCTGAAATCCTGATTTTCTCCATTCGGTATTTTTTCTGCATCTAAAATACTACATTTGTGTACATACTATTAACAATCGAATCGATAAAAAGGTCAGCAATGGAATTAAATAATCTTACGGCCATCTCTCCTCTCGATGGGAGATACAGGCAGAAAGTTGATGAGCTGGATATATTTTTTTCGGAGTTTGGTCTGATAAGATACAGATTGCTTGTGGAGGTTGAGTACTTCATAGCTCTTTGTGATATTCCGCTTCCTCAGTTAGCCGATTTCAGGAAGGATAATTACACGGCTCTCCGTGCCCTGTATGAAGACTTCAATTTGAAAGAGGCAGAAAAAATCAAGGAGACTGAGAAAATTACAAACCATGACGTAAAAGCAGTGGAATATTACCTCAAGGAGAAGTTCCTGCAGGCAAGGTGGGGAAAATGGTCAGAATTCATTCATTTCGGATTAACATCTCAGGACATAAACAATACTGCTGTTCCATTATCCCTTAAAGATGCTTTAACTGAGGTCTATTTCCCTCTTTTGTTTGAAATACGAGAGATGCTGGCAGGATTTGCAGAAGAATGGAAAGATATCCCTATGCTTGCAAGGACTCATGGACAGCCTGCAACACCAACAAAACTCGGTAAGGAGATAGCTGTTTTTATTTCAAGGATCGATGAACAGTCCAAATACTTTGGTCAGATTCCGTATTCAGCGAAATTTGGTGGGGCAACCGGTAATATGAACGCCCATAGGGTTGCTTTCCCGGATATTGATTGGTTCTCTTTTGCAGACAATTTTGTCAATGATATCCTGGGACTTAAACGTTCTTTCCCTACAACCCAGATAGAACATTATGACAATCTTGCAGCATTATTTGATAACCTAAGAAGAATTAACGTTATTCTTACTGATCTCACCCGGGATATGTGGTTCTATATTTCCATGGACTATTTCAGACAGAAGATCAGAAAAGGAGAAATAGGTTCATCGGCCATGCCACATAAGGTTAATCCGATAGATTTTGAAAATGGAGAGGGTAATCTGGGCTATGCAAATGCCATATTTGATCACTTCTCACTTAAGCTTCCTGTTTCAAGGCTCCAGCGCGATCTGACCGATTCTACAGTTCTGAGGAATATAGGCGTCCCCATTGGGCATACGGTAATTGCTTTTAATTCCCTGCTCAAGGGTCTTAACAAAATAATTGTGAACAGCGAAAAGATTAACAGTGATCTTGAGAATAACTGGGCTGTTGTTGCAGAAGCAATTCAGACTGTCTTAAGGCGCGAAGGATTTCATAATCCATATGAAGCCCTGCTTAATCTCACCAGAACAAATCAGAAGATCACAAAAGATTCTGTACTTGATTTTATTGAAAAACTTGATGTCAGCGAAAATATCAAAGCAGAGCTCAGGGCAATAACTCCCTTTAACTACACCGGTTTCTAATATTACCAGGTTCTCATGAATAAAATCAGACTCCTTCTGAAATATATCGGACCCTATAAATTATCTGCAGCAAAAAATATTCTTTATAATATACTGAGCGCACTTTTCGCACTGGTTTCATATACTCTTGTAATACCTTTCCTGAAAATACTTTTCAGCAGGGTTGAATTTGTTCCGGATCCCGGGGAATTCATTTTTAGTATTGATTACTTAAGAGCATCCGGTGAATATTATTTATATCAGTTTATTAACAGTCAGGGAGAAACTTCTGCGCTTCTTCTTGTTTGCCTTATTGTTGTAACTGCCAGTCTTTTCAAGAATGGATTTATTTTTCTGGCCAACAACAGTATGGCCTATATCAGGTCATGTACGGTCAGGGACCTGAGAAAGGAGATGTATAATAAGGTTCTTCGGCTTCCATTATCGTTTTTTACTGATGCCCGGAAAGGAGATGTGATGACCAGGGTATCAAATGACGTCCAGGAGATAGAGATTTCGGTTATGTCGTCACTTACAATGTTGTTCCGTGATCCGCTTTACATACTTATATTTGTAATTTATCTCTTTGCCACAAGCTATCAGCTGACACTATTTGCTCTTCTGCTTCTCCCTGTTTCAGGCTGGCTTATCGGTCGGGCAAGCCGTACATTGAGATCTTCATCATTGACAGGTCAGCAGTACCTGGGGAGGCTTCTTTCAGTTGTTGAGGAGACTCTTACCGGACTCAGGATTGTTAAAGGATTTAATGCTGAGGAGAAAATGCAGAAACTGTTCTCTGAAACCAATGAACGATATTCCAGGGTCTTTAAAAGGGTAATACGAAAAGCTTACCTTGCATCTCCTATAAGTGAATTCCTTTCAACAATTGTCCTTATGATTCTTATGTATTTCGGCAGCACGCTTGCCCTGAAAGGAGTCGGGAACCTGGGGCAGGAGAGACTTATTGCATTCCTTGTGGTATTCTCACAGATTATTCAGCCGGCAAAAAATATTACGACCGCCTGGTTCAGCATCCAGAAGGGAATGGCTTCAATTGACAGAGTGGACCAGATACTTGAAGCAGAAGAGAAAATAACGGAAAAAGACGACGCTCTTCCTGTCCATGCATTCAGGGAATCAATTGAATTCAAAGGTGTCTGGTATGGATATAACAATGAGCCTGTCTTAAA
>Ga0315283_10002126_pt1 | contig 16448 bp, 6 predicted proteins | sample YL17G09_0_MG_FD_204541 | JGI IMG/M metagenome (GOLD analysis project Ga0315283, IMG submission 204541) | Sediment microbial communities from Yellowstone Lake, YNP, Wyoming, USA - YL17G09_0 | ecosystem: Environmental > Aquatic > Freshwater > Lake > Sediment | place: USA: Wyoming | collected... | reverse complement strand
CACCACCAATTCGACATTCGTCAGGCTGATCTGTGCGCCGTTGACGGTGATCGGTACGCCGAACAGGCGGACAATCGCTGCCGACACCACCCCGGTGAGCTGCGCGAGTGGCACGCTGAACGGCTCAACGAAGGGCAGCGGCACCATGAAGAACAGGAATCCGATGGGGAAGGCGAACCGGCGCAGCGCGGCCGTGCCCAACAGGTACCACACCATCCCGGCGATGATGACGATCATCGCCAGCGAGGCCACGAAATAGGCTCGTTGGAGCAGCGCATACAGGTATGCGACCAACCCGACACCGATCGGAAGCAGCCCGATGGCCGCGGGCTTGATCTGGCGCTGTTTCGGCGGCCATTTGACCCACAGCCGCCACGCCAGGAAAGCCGAGATCAGCGGAACCAGCGGGCCGTGCGAGTAGTAATCATTGCCGAGCCACTCGCCAAGCAGCCATTTCAGAGTGGGATAAAAAAGCGCCAGCAGCAGGATCCCGATCAGAACCGCGCTGGCGCTTCGGAAGTTGCGTCCCGTCATGGGGCAAGTATATGGTGCAGGCCGGATGCTGTCAAATGAGCATCCGCGCGACCGATCACGGTGTCCCAGGCAGCCAGCCGGTCGCTGCATCGAAGTCCACCTCGTTGAGCGTCAGCAGCACCAGCCCAGCGCCGTTTGACGTCATCCTGAAGACCTCGCTGTACCCGTTGCCGCGTCGATAGCCTGTGAAGACGATCCAACCGCCGGCGTCTGCCGGGCCCCAGCGGGGGACTCCCGGCCGCAACGCGCGGGATACCAGCGGCACGGGGCCCGTCCCATCGGCGCTTATCCGGTAGATCGTCTGTTCGGCGCGGCTGCCCCAGAAGGCGATGCGGTCGCCGCCCGGCGACCAGCTCGGCTGCGTGTCGCCGTTGGGGTTGATGGATACCTGGCGAACATCGGTTGCATCGGACGCCATGGTGAAGATTTCGGTGTTCAGGTTGCTGCGGTTTGACTCGAAAACGATGCGCCCGTTAGCCCACGACCAGTCCGGGGCCAGGTCGGCAGATGCGCCGACAGTCAGGCGCGTCACGACGGCGTCAGCCAACCGCAACGTGTAAATGTCAGCGCTGCCACCTTCATACCGCGCGAATGCCAGCCGGGTGGCGTCGGGTGACCAGGTGGGATGGAAGTCCTGACCGGAGCCGGCGGAGCCGGCAGTGATTCTTCTGGGGTTACGCCCATCGCGGCTCATCAGCCAGAGGTACGACTTGCCATCGGCTTCCACGCGGCTATACGCGATCCAGCGGCCATCGGGTGATCCTGCAGCCTCTCCCTCGCCGGCATCCGCGGTGGTGGTCAGACGGATCTGCTCCCGGCCGTCGGGCAGCATACTGTAGATCTCGGTGTTACCGTCGCGGCTGCTGGTGAAGAGCACCAGCGGCGGTGCCGCGTCCTGGATCACAGTCAACGTGTCGCTATCCCGGCTGGTCACGTATACACGGCCGCGCGCGGTGTCCAGCGTGATGCCTTCTTCAGCCCCGGGAGGCACCGGGATGGTGGTGATCTGCGCCCAGTCCAGGGTGCGATACACCTCCACGCGGTCGCCGCATGCGACGAACAGATGGCCGGTGTCGGGGTTCACCGTCAGAACATAAGGTTCGGCGCCGATGGCAATGGCGCCGACCACGAGCCCCGTCGTCAGGTCAAGCACCGTCACCTTGTGCTGGGCTCCCCGGTTTGCAATGTACAACCGCCGGCTGGCAGGGTCAAGCGCCAGGCCATACGGTTCGGGAATGTCGGTGTACTCGCTCGCGACGTAGGTGTCGTGCAGCCGAACGATCTTGTTCGCAGCGTGCAACGACAGGAAGACGTCGCCCGTCTCCGGGTCGGCGGCGAACAGGGAGGGCTCGTGGCCCACTGCAAGCGTCTGCGCCCATTCCAGCGTGTTGAGGTCGAAAATCGTGACGTTACCGGCGCCGAAATTGGCGGTGTAGAGGTACCGGCCTGCCGCGGTCACGCCGTCCGGCATGTCGCCGACCCCGAATCGGCGGTGGATGCCCCAGGGTGCGACCAGGACCAGCTCGTCGGTCTGGCGCGCGGTGACGGCCACCAGGGGATCCATACCCTGCATCGGCACGACCGCAACCTGGTTCGGCCCGGCGGGTTCGGAGTTGATCTCGATGGTCGCGGTCAGGCTGAGCGGGTCGGTGGCCACTACGCCGAGGGTGCGACCGCTGTGGTCAATCCCGTGAAATGCCACGTACGCGGTATCGCCGGAGGCGTCGAGCGCAATCCCATTCGGACGGCTGCCTGGGGGCAGATTCAGGCTCGCCAGGACGCGCGGTGTCGGCCAGACACCCGGTTCGGCCGTGGGGATCGCTTCTGCCGTTGGGGTGGGTGTCAGCGTGGGAGACGGAGTAGCCGTGGGCGTCGGCGGCGCCGCGGGCGCGGCTGCCATATCGTAGATGAAGACGCCGGCCGCTGTGGTCACGTAGAGGTCACCCGGTGCGGCGTCAAGAAGGAGCAGGTCGCTCACGTCCAGCGCATCGAAGGGCTGACCGGCGATCTTGTACCAGGTGTCCTCGGCCAGGTCGCGCGTGTAAAGACCGCGCATGGTGCCCAGGTAGAGCCGGTGTTCAGGGTCGGCCGGGAGCTGTGCCAGCGATAGAAGCCCGTAGCGCCGGCCGGGGGCGCCGGGTTCGATCACGTCCGCCAAACCCTCCGACTTCGCCCGCCAGGACGCGCCGTCATCCTGTGTGGCGAAAAACCCGTAAGCTGTCGCGGCGTAGACCCAGCCCAACAGCGTACGATCCAGTTTCAGATCGCCATACCAGCCCATCTCGAGCCCCAGCGGCGTGCTCTGCGACCAGGTCGCGCCGCTGTCACGGCTCACCAGCACCGCCCCGCCGCCACCCTCGCTGACGCCGCCGATCCAGACGTCCTGCCACTCGCCACCCGCCGCCGCGACGCGGTGCGTGTCGAGGACACCGAAGATGGGTCCGGTCTGCTGCGTGACCGTGTCGCCCCCGTTCGTGCTGAGATAGGGCCCGCCACAGCCGGCCAGGTAGAGCCTGGCATCGCTCGGGTGCGCGGCCAGCGGCTTGAGGCCCTTAGCCGCGGGGAGTTGCTGCCAGCTCCCGCCGCCATCGGTGGTGCGCCATGTCGGGGGCGGCGCCTCACCGCGGTAGCACGATCCCCCATCGCCCGCATAGATGACCGCAGGGTTAGCGGCCAGGACGGCGTGTTCTGGACGGGCCGCGCCTGTGACGCGCCATGTGCCGCCCGCGTCATCGGACCGGTAGAGGGTGCCCCCCGATTCGGCGTAGAGTGTGCCCATCTCCGGCCGGCCGATCACGCGGCGGACCCAGCCGGCAGGCAGCACCAGCGCGCCGGTTGGCGGGCAAAGCTGCAGCGAGACGTCGTCCACGAAGGTGCGGCTGATGCCGCCGCTCCCGGTGTTGTAGGTGCCAAATTGGAAGCGGATCGTCTGCCCGCGGTAGCGGCCCACGTCCACGGTGGCCTGCCGCCAGGAGAGCACGTTGGCGCTTTCCGTCAGCAGCCAGTCAATGTTACCATTGGGCAGGATTGCAATTACGTAAAACAAGTCCGTCGCGAGTGGGGACGCGGCGGCCAGTTCCGCCTCGGTGCGCGGCAGCGTGTTCAGGTCAAGCGGTTCGCTCGCTGCCGCCGCGGCGCCGGCGCCGCCGTAGACGTTGTAGCGCCAGAAGCTCAGCCTGGCGGAAGTCAGCGCAACCGGGAATGTCACTGCCTGTTCGATGGGCGAATAGCTCGCAACGTTCGCGCCGCCCGCTGGGATGCCGGTACGCATGCTGCGCGCGCCACTGTGAGCAGGTGCGGTCACGTAGGCGGCCAGTACCGGGTTCGAGCGGATGATCCAGCCGGCGTCAGTCTCGAAACCCCCGTTGGTCAGGCCTTCGTAGCACGCCGAGGGTGTGACCGGCGGCAGGCTGACCGTGGCGGTCGAAGTGGGCGTCGGCGTCGCGGTCGGTGTGGGCGTTTGTGTCGGGCTCTGTTGGACGATGACGAGCGGCGCGCCATACCGATCGGTGCGGGTGTTGAGCGTGTAGAAGCAGCCGCTGAGGTACTCCACTCGGCCTTGGACGAGCAGGTTATGGACGGTGTTTAGCCGCAGAGAAATGTTCACGAGCGCCGGCGTAGAGGCCGAGAACGTGCCGGTAACGGTGGTTGATCCCGCCTCGCTGATCACGGTGATCTCGCGCCCACGCCCCAGGTACACCTTCAACGTCTGCGACAGCAACGATGTCGGCGATGTCACCGGATCCACCCACAGCGGCTCGGGCGTGGGCGGCGGGTTCAGGGCGCAGTTTGGCGTAGCGGTCGGCGTGACCGTCGCCGTCGGCGTCGGGGAGGCCGTGGCAGTCGGCGTGGGTGTTCTCGAAGGCGTAGCAGTTGGCGGCACACCGGACGGCGGCGGGATCGTGATGGGGAACCAAGTGGCGCCGCCGTCGTCGCTGCGCATGACGCGGCCGCGGGTCGATGGCCCCCACGCCTGATCCCGCAGCGTGATGTAGAGCGCGCCGCCCGACGGTCCAGCACCCACTGCAAGCGGGATGGGCTGGTAGCTGAAAGCGTATACGGTCCGCCAGGCCACTTCACCGCGCACGGGCGTGAAGGCGTTGAAGCTGACTGACAGCGTGCCGTCCGGGCTGCCCACGTACAGGCCGCGCGTGCCGCCGTCCAGCATCAGGCCCGGGCTGGTCCAGCCGCGCGGCAGGTCATTGATCGGCGCGGGGATCGTCTCCCAGATGCTGTCAAAGCTGCGGTACAGGTCCGCCTGGCCGCGCGTCCCCATCAGGAGGCTGTAGAGCACGTTGTGCGCCTGTGGGTCGATCAGGATCGGGCTGATTGGACTGCTCATGGCCGCAATGCCCTGGCCGGCCGTCCCCCAGATCAGACCGCCATCGGCGCTGCGGGCTATCGGGCGATAGAATGCATCCCAGTTGCCAGCCCAGAGCGTGGCGGGATCGTCGAGGCTCACGGTTATAGGACCGGTGTCCAGCGGATGGCGCTTGACCCAGGTGGCGCCGCTGTCGGTGCTGGGCCACAGACCCTGGGCCCTGGCGCCCAGATAGAGCGTAGCGGGGTGGCTGTAGTCCATACCGACATAGCCATCACCGAGCTTGCCGAGGAGTTCAGACGGCAGGAGCACGGTTTCCCACGTCGCGCCGCGGTTGGCGCTGCGCATCAGATACCCCTCGTTGGTGATGCCCCACAGACGGCCTGTATCGCCCGGCGCAACGACCAGCGAACGCAGCCAGCGGGCCTGCAGGAGATCGGGCGTCGCGGTCGGGGTCGCGCTGGGCGTCCGGGTCGCTGTCGATGATGGGGTCAGGGTCGCGGTACGCGTCGCGGTCGGGGTGGGTGTGCGCGTAGGCGTGGGCGGCCCATAGTCCCGTAAAACCAACGGCAGATAGGTGCGTGCGCGGGGGCGCGCGGTCGCTGTCGCGGTGGGTGTAGGGGGCGGCGCGGGCGGGGCTGGCCAGCACGCTGCGATCGAGACGTCGTCTGCGTACAGGGCCGTGCGGTTGCCGTCCCCATCGTTGTAGGCACCGAAGACCAGGCGGATTGTGCGGCCGCGATAGGCTGTCAGGTCAAACGTCGCCCGCTGCCACGCCCGCGCATTGCTGCGCGTCCAAAACAAGCTCTTGAGAATGTTGCCGCTGGTGTCCAGCACCAGCACATACTGCCGGTCGCCGGCCATGACCTCGTCCGGTACGTTGCTGGCAAGCGCCTGCTCCAACATCGCCAGGTCGGGCTGATCAGTCGCGGCCACGGACGCGGCCAGAGGCCCCTCGGCTGAAATCGGGTACCACCAGAAACTCAACGTCGCGCTGGCCACGCCGGCCGGGATCGTCAGGTACTGATTGCCAGATGAGTAGCTGTAGATGTCCGCAGTGCCGTCGATGCCGGCGCGCAGGCTTTGCTTGCCGCCGTGGGCGTAACGGGTGCTGTAGGCGGCGGTGGCCGGTGTCACCGGCCGCTGCCAGAATTTGTCCAGTTCGGCGGTGGTGCCTTCGAAGCCGCCCGCCGCTATCCGCTCGTCGCACGGTGCTTCGTAGTGCCAGACGCCGTCAGACGTCGCTGCGTGCGCGGTCAACCAGCCGGTGGTATAGGCGGTGACGACCAGATCGCGCGGGTCGGGGTTGCCGGGGGCCGGTCCCAGATCGGTCCACCAGTTGCCCCCGTCGATCGCGCGGTAGAGGCTGTGGCTGTTGCCCGCCACGAACTGGCCGCTGAGCATGGTGAACAGCGCCTTGTCGGTCGCGTAGCGCGGCGAGGCCGCCAGCGGGACGGGATACGGCTCGTAGATACCGGGCAGGCCGAGCGTGGCGAAGCTCCAGACCGCGCCACGATCGGTGGTGCGCAGAACGGCGCTCTCCGGCGAACCGTCGCCCGCGGACTCGATGGCGCGGAAGGTGTGCCAGGCCGTGCGGTCGGCCGCGTAATTGGGCGAGATCGCCAGACCGTATGCTGGGCTGTGGCTGCCGACCGAGACCCAGGTCTCCCCGCCGTTGGTGCTACGGAGGATGCCGTCGAAACCGGTGGCGAATAGGGTGCGGTCCGTCGCGTAGGCGGGCGAGGCCTCCAGTTCGAAGGCATAAAAGCCGGCAGCCGGGGTGGTCATCGCGAAGTTGCGCCAGGTTTGGCCCCCGTCGGTAGATTTGCGCAGGGTCGCGTTGCTGGCCATGAAGAGGGTGTGGTCGAGGCCATACGCGGGTGACAGCGCCAGGGCTCCGCTCTCGGTCACGCCCGGGAGCATCGCCCAGGTGACCCCGCGATCGGTGGACTTGTACAGCGTGGCGCGCGGCCTGGCAAGGTCCGCGACCGTCGCAAAAACAGTGCCGTCGGTCGCATAAGCTGGCGAGATGCGCACAGCCGGGAAGGCATAGGGGTAGCCGGGCGAGTCGGCGCCGGTCATGCGTTGCCAGCCCAGGCCGCGGTTGGTGCTGCGGAATACCCCGAAGTCGGTGCCGGCGAACAGCGTGCCGTCGACGCTATACGCGGGGGAAGCAGACACGCTCCTGGCCGAGACAGGGCTCGGTCCGGGGAGCCAGGCCCACGGCTGCCAGTTGTCGTCGGGCGTCGCCAGGAGGCCCTGGCGGGTTCCCGCCATGACCGCGTGACAACTGCCCCACAGCGGGCACGGCGCGACCGCTTGGAACGGCGTGACAGGGATGCCCGGTACGGGGTTCCACCCGCGGCCAAACGAAAGGGAGATAGACAGGCCGTTGAACGCCGCGGCGTAGATGTTGTCGCCTGCCGCTGCCAGCCGATACACGGGCCCGGGGATCTGCGGCGCGGCCGGCACCTCGGCGTAACCGGCGCCGTTCGGCATGAAGCGTCTGACCCCATCCCCGGTTGCCAGCAACAGACCGCCCTCGACCGTCTCCAGGATGTCATCGACGGACGTGGCCGGCAGGGCCAGCACGTCGGTCCACGTGAGACCGCCGTCGATCGAGCGCTTTAGCTGCGTCGACCCATCTCCCGCGCCGGACAGTGCGGCGTAGGCGGTTTGATTGGGCGCAAAGTCCCGCGAAAACGCTACCGCGGACACGGTCCCGGCAAGCACGCGCGTCCAGGCGTCACCGCGATTGGCCGTGCGATAGAGGGCGCCGTTGCGCGGGATGACCAGCGCGACCCCGTTGGCGCCGAAGGCGGGCGAGAGCCGCACGCGGTCGATCACGCACGCTGACGAGTGCGTGCAGTCCGGCAGGCCGTTATAGAGCCAGGTCCAGGTGTCGCCGCGATCGGTGCTGCGGAGCAAGCCGACCTCAGTGCCGGCGAAGGCGGTGCGGTCGGCGCCGAAGGCGGGCGAGATCGCCAGATCGTATACGGCCCAGCGCTGTTGCTCACCCTGCAGCAGCTTCCAGGTTGCGCCGCGATCGGTCGTGCGCGCGATGCCATAGCCGCCGGGCATGGAGGGTCCAATCTGAGCCCCGCCGGCCAGCGCGAAACCGTCTGTGCCGAAGGCGGGCGACAGGGCCACGGCCTGGACATCGCCGCCATAGGGCCCACCGGAGCGCCAACCCGCGGTGGTCACCGGCGGAGGCGGATCGATCGGCGATTGCGCCACCCGCGCTGCGACCGGGGAGTCCGACGCGCCCACCAGCGCCACGCCTCCGAAAGCCAACACGAGACAAAACGCCGTCACCAGAACGGTCCAGGTGGGTTTTCCTGCGATCATGGCGACCCTCTCCTCCACGGACAGGCCGGCGGCTTCGCCGGCACGCACATTCAAAAACTGCCCGTGTTTATGATGACGCTTGCCGGGCACAAATGACGCGAACGATTCGGGAAGGCAACCAGTCGCTGTGGGATCTGTCGAATCCGGGGCGGGTGAAACCGGCTCACCGTGTGCGCCGGCAACTTGTTCGATTTGACTACGCGCTACCCGGGGAAGTTTGACGATGGGCCGGCGCCGGGGTGGATGTCCGCGAGCGGCGTGTGGCACCGAGCCCTGCAAACACAAAAAGGCCTCCGCGTCGATGAGACTGCGGAGGCCTGTGCGTCGGAGGTTCCTAGCCCTTCAATTTGTTTTTCACGTCCGATCGGAGCCTGTCCACCCGTTTCCTCAGCTTGCCGCGCCAATCATCCTTGCCCACCGGGCCCATGACCCAGTTGTAGGCGTGGCGCTCGCTGCGCAGGGAGAGCGAACGGATGCCGGCCCACCAGAACAGGAAACTCGTCCACGAACGGCGGAACCAGGGGCGCGGCCGCGTGGGCAGCGGCATCCCCCACTCGATGGCGGCTGCGGCCCAGGTGAGCCCCGCGCCGAAACCGACCAGAACCAGTTTATCGCCGGTATTCACCTTCCCCGCAGCGATCGCCTCGCACAACGCGATCGGGATTGAGGCCGCCGAGGTGTTGCCGTAGCGATCGATGTTGATGAAGAACCGGTCGTGCGGCAGCCCGAGCCGCTTGATGGCGGAGTCGATGATCCGTAAGTTGGCCTGGTGCGGAATGATCAGCGCCAGGTCGGCGGTCTGCCACCCGGCCTTGGCCGTCACCTGCTCCGTCGCCTTGGGCATCATGGTGGTGGCAAAGCGGAACACCTCGCGGCCGTTCATCTTCGCGAAGTGACTGCCGCTGGATACCGTTTCGTGCGTCGTGGGGAGGCGGCTGCCGCCCCCGGGCACGATCAGTAACTCGCCGCCGGAGCCGTCGCTGCCCAACACCGACGCCAGCACGCCGCAGCGCTCCGCGCAGGCGCTCACCACCACCGCGCCCGCGCCATCGCCGAACAGCACGCAGGTATTACGGTCGGTCCAGTCCACGACGCGCGACAGCGTCTCCGCGCCGATCACCAGTACGTGCTGACAACTGCCGGAGCGGACGACATCGGTCGCCACGCTCAACGCGTAGATGAAACCGGAGCAGCCCGCGGCGAGATCAAACGCGCCGGCATTGGACGCACCGAGCGCATCCTGCACCAGGCTGGACGTCGCAGGGAAGGGGTAGTCGGGCGTCAACGTCGCCACAATCACCAGGCCGATCTGCGCGGGCGCGATATCGGCGACCAGCAGCGCCTGGCGGGCGGCGCGCACGGCCAGCGTGGAGGTCGACTCCTTCTCGCCGGCCACGTGGCGCTGGCGGATGCCGGTATGTCCCACGATCCACTCGTCGGTTGTCTCGACGATCCGCGTGAGGTCATCGTTGGTCAGCACCTTTTCAGGTACCGCCATGCCCCAGCCGGTGATCTGCGCGTAGCGCACACCCAGGGCTGGCGCCTCCCGCGTGTTCATGAAAGCCGCCTGAGGATCAACGTGCCGTTGTGCCCGCCGAAGCCGAAGGAATTTGACATGGCCACGTCGATTTTTGCCGCGCGGGCCCGGTTGGGCACGTAGTCCAGATCGCAGACCGGATCCGGGGTCTCATAATTTATGGTGGGCGGAAGGATCTGATCGCGTATCGCCAGCAGGCAGAATACGGCCTCGATGGCGCCCGCCGCGCCCATAAAGTGACCGGTCATGCTTTTGGTGGAGCTCACGGCGAGCTTGTACGCATGTTCGCCGAAGGCCAACTTGATGGCCTTGGTTTCACTCGTGTCGTTCAACGGCGTGCTGGTGCCGTGCGCGTTGAGGTAGTCAACGTCGGTGGGCGCCAGGCCGGCATCGTCCAACGCCAACCGCATGCAGTCCGCTGTCCCGGCGGCGTCTTCGGCGGGCGCGGTGATGTGATACGCGTCGGCGCTTGCGCCGTAACCGACCAACTCGCCGTAGATGCGGGCGCCGCGCGCCCGCGCCAAATCCAGCCGTTCGAGGATCACCACGCCGGCGCCCTCGGCCATGACGAACCCATCGCGGCCGGCGTCAAATGGCCGGCTGGCGCGCTGGGGGTCGTCGTTGCGGGTGCTCAATGCGCCCATACTCTCGAACCCGGCCGCGGCGTGCCCCACGATCGCCGCTTCTGAACCGCCGGCGATCATAGTATCGGCCTTGCCGCGGCGAATGATCTCCGCGGCCTCGCCCAGGGAGTGGCTGCCGGTGGCGCAGGCGGTGGACAGTGCCAGGCTCGGGCCGCGCGCCCCGGTCATGATGCTGACGTATGCGGCCGCGCTGTTCGGCATCAGCCCGGGCACGGTGAACGGGCTGACCCGCCGCGGTCCACGCGTCCGCAGAACCTCGTACTGTTCCAACAAGATGTTCACGCCGCCGATGCCGGAGCCGATGTGGACTCCGACGCGTCGCGGATCGTATTGGGACATGTCGAAATTGGCGTCGGTCAGGGCCTCCTGTGCCGCTGCTACGGCAAAGTGCAGGAAGCGATCCAGGCGGCGAGCGTCCTGTTTGCCCACATACCGGACGGGGTCGAAGTCCTTGACCTCGGCGGCGAAGTGGGCTTTGAACTCGGTGTGGTCGTAGCGAGTGAGCGGCCCAGCGCCGGAGCGGCCAGCGAGGATCGCCGCCCATGAGCTGGGTGTATCGTTGCCGACGGGTGTGACCAGGCCGACACCGGTCACGACGACGCGTTGAGAATCGGGACGTGTCAAGGGAACCTCCTGAAACTGCACTTCCTGACGGAATCGTTGTGTAAATATGGAGCAGACCATTCCCTATAACACAGATCACGACTAAGAGACGCGTTTTGTCGCGGGGATGTGGCGGTCCCCCTAAAACCAAATTTCTCTGGGCCTGATCTTGCGCCGAAGCGCGGATTGACGTACCATAGGATCTGATAGGATAACATACCGCTTCTTTCAAGGTGCCCCGCATGAAGATCACCCGAGCCGTCATTACCGCCGCCGGCCGCAAGCAACGGTCGCTGCCTTTGCAGACGCTTGTCGACCGCGACGGTGTGCAGAAGTCCGTCTTGCGCATTATTGTTGAAGAGGCGTTGCGCGCGGGCGTGGAAGACATCTGCGTGGTCCTTTGTCCGGGGGACGAGGCAGCCTATGCTGACGCGGCCGGCGATGTCAACGCGCGCCTCGTGTTTGTGTCGCAGCACGACCCGTTGGGTTACGGGCACGCCATCTACTGCGCGCGGGAGTTCGTGGCCGGCCAGCCGTTCCTGCACCTGGTTGGCGATCATCTGTGGGTGGGCCAGGGCGGGCAAGGGTGCGCTGAACAACTCGTCGCGGTGGCCATGGCCGAGTCGTGCGCGGTGTCGGCCGTGCAGGCCTCGCGCGAGAGCCTGTTGCCCTACTACGGTACGGTGGGCGGCCGCCGCGTGCCGGGGCGCCAGGATCTGTACGTCGTGGAAGACGTGATCGAGAAGCCGACCCCTACCGAGGCCGAGCAGCGGCTGCTGGTGCCGGGATTGCGAGCAGGCCATTACCTGTGCTTCTTCGGCATGCACGTGCTGACCCCTGCCGTCATGGAGCTGCTGGAAAGACAGGCGCGCGACGGGGCGGGCAACCAGTTGACGGGCTTTCATCTCTCGTTTGCTCTGGCCGAGCTCGCGCGGCGTGAACGTTACCTGGCCCTGGAACGGCCGTGGTGGCGCTATGACGTGGGCGTGAAGTATGGCCTGCTGACCGCCCAACTGGCGTTGGCGTTGAGTGGCAAAGATCGGCGCGAGGTGCTGGCGCAATTGCTCGAGCTCCTGGCGCTGCGAGAGTTGCAGGCGGGCTAATCGTGAGCCGGCCAAGGCACTTTCCCGTGAGCCCCGTGTCCGCGAGGTATCGTGACTGGACAACTCGTCACCATCATCACCTCTCCTGACGGTGCGGTGCGCGACCGATCGGTGGACGCGTTCTGCCGCTCCGCGTCACTCGCTGAGTTGTTGGTTGAATGTGTTGAGCTGGACGCCTTCCGCCGCGCCAGCGACAACCTGTATGAGCGAGTGCGGGCGTTGTTTTTCCTCTACAACATCCACCGCTTCCACCTGCCCCGCAAGCCCGGCGTACAAAGCCGGGGTTTTATTCCGTTCGACGGTTATTCGTATCTGTTGCGGCGGCGCTTTCAGGAAGCCATCGATGTCTTCTTGAAGGCGCAAGCCGCGCAGGGCCCGAATGAGTCGGTGTCCAGTGCGCTGGCGGAGGCGTATCACCGTATCGGCTTCCAGACCCTGGCTGACCAGGTGCGCCGCAGCGTGCGGTCGGTGCGCGGCAACCAGTGGATGTTTCGCAGTGGTCATCCAGCCGATCAGCCGTTGCGCGTGCGGCCGGAGTTGCTGGCGCGTTCGTCGGAGGACACGCCCTACCCGATCCTGAAGGAAGCCACCCCTGTGCGCATGGATCTCTCACACAGCGCATGGAGCGACATCTTTTTTCTCGGGATGGACTTTCCCGCGGGCGCGCGCGTGCTCAACATCTCCATTGACCTGGGCGTGCATGGACGGGATGCGGCTACGCGGCCGCCGGTGGAGGCGTACTTCCGGGTGATCGACGAACCGCTGCTGCGGTTGGCCAGCGTGGACCTGGGCGCCAAGGCCGACATCACCAACCTGGCCGAGGTTTTTGATTTCGCCCGGGATTACCTGGGGCTGCTGAAGGCGGCATTGATCGCAGCCGGGCTGGTGCCACCGGGGATGGAAGGCTCGGAGCAAAGCCTGGCTGACCTGCTGGCGCGGCTAGTGGGGCCGGGTCGGGGCATCGAGCTGGTGAGCAGCGTCAACCGCATCCCGAAAGGCTCGCGCCTGGCAGTCTCCACCAATCTGCTGGCCTGTCTCGTCGCGGTCTGCATGCGCGCGACCGGGCAGGCGAGTTCGCTGACCGGACAGCTCGCGGAGCACGAACGGCGCCTGGTGGCCGCGCGGGCGATCCTGGGCGAGTGGCTGGCCGGTTCGGGCGGCGGTTGGCAGGATTCGGGCGGCGTCTGGCCGGGCATCAAGCTGATTACCGGCGTGCTGGCCGGCCCGGATGACCCCGAATACGGCATCAGCCGCGGCCGTCTGCTGCCGAGCCATCGGATTTATGGCTCCGCTGAGGTGTCGCCCGAGACGCGCCAGCGCCTGCAGGATAGCCTGGTCCTGGTGCATGGGGGCATGGCCCAGAACGCCGGCCCGATCTTGGAGATGGTCACCGAGAAGTACCTGCTGCGCTCCGAGACGGAGTGGTTGGGCCGGCAGGAGGCGTGTCGCATCCTCGACCAGGTGGTGGCGGCGCTGGGCGACGGCGACGTGCGCCGCATCGGCGACGTGACTCAGCGCAACTTCGACGGCCCGATCCAGGCGATCATTCCGTGGGCCAGCAATCTCTATACCGAGAAGCTGATCAACCGCGTGCGTGCCGAGTTCGGTGAGCGGTTCTGGGGCTTCTGGATGTTGGGCGGCATGTCCGGCGGCGGCATGGGATTCATCTTCGATCCTGCCGCAAAGCCCGCCGCCCAGGACTATATCCAAGAGTTGATGGCGCGCACCAAGCGTGAGTTGGAGGCGGCGCTGCCGTTCGCCATGGAGCCAGTGGTCTACGATTTCGCCATCAACGAGCGCGGGACGTGGGCGGAACTGCTGGGGGAAGGAGTGAGTGAGTATGGGAGTGTGGGCGGGGACAGACTCTCGAACACCGACACGCCCACACTCCGACACGCCCATAGAGAATCACCTCCGCTTATGCCCCCTAGCTACTATGCGCTGACCGTTCCAGATCTGGTGCGGCTGGACCGGCGGCAACTGTTGCCTTCCCGCCGCACTGAGCTGAATCTCTTCGCCGCGGCGTGCCGCGTACAGCCGGAACTCAGCGACATGGTCCAAACGCTGTTCGACCGGTTGTTGCCGAGCAGCACAAGTCAAAGCCGAGGGCAAGGGGGAACCGAACGGACCTTAGAGGCGCTGCTGGTGGAAAACGGCTTCGACCGCGTGCAGCACGAGCAGATTCGCGCCGACGTGCGCGCGGGACGCATCGGTCTCGCACAGAACCGTCTGCCTGCCAACAGCGACATCCGGGACGCCCAGCCGGGGGACGTGTGCGACGCAACCGCCGTGGGAGCGTTGTCGCCTGACAGGGATCCTCGACGTGCGATATCTCTGCGTGATTTGGGCCTGGACGCACTCGCCTCCGGCGCCGTCGCCGTGGTCAGCCTGGCGGGTGGCGTGGGCAGCCGGTGGACGCAGGGCGCGGGCGTGGTGAAGGCGCTGCATCCGTTTTGCCGGCTCGGGGGGTGGCACCGCACCTTCATCGAGGTGCATCTTGCCAAGAGCCGGCGCATCGGACGGCTGGCGGGCCGGCCCCTGCCGCACGTGTTCACCACAAGTTATCTGACCCACGCGCCCATCGAGTCATTCCTGGCCGCAGAGGCCGATCGCGAAGGTCGCCCGTATGGCTACGCGGGGCCGCTGTATTTATCTCCCGGGCGGACCGTAGGGCTGCGGATGATCCCGATGGCGCGCGACCTGCGCTTTGCATGGGAGGAAATGCCCCAGCAACTGCTGGATGAGCAGGCGCAGAAAGTGCGAGACAGCCTGCGCCACGCGCTCATCGGCTGGGCACAGGGGGCCGGCGAAGGCAGCGACTACACCGATAACCTGCCCCTCCAGTGCCTGCATCCTGTCGGTCACTGGTACGAAGTGCCGAACCTATTGAAGAACGGCGTGCTGCCGCGCTTGCTGGCCGAAAACCCCAATCTGCAGTACCTGATGGTGCACAACATCGACGCGCTGGGCGCCGACGTGGATCCTGCCCTGCTCGGGTGGGTGATCGAACGAGGTGCTGCCTTCACCGCCGAGGTGATCACCCGGTGCCTGGAGGATCGCGGCGGCGGCCTGGCTCGGGTCGATGGCCGCCTGCGTCTGCTGGAGGGCTTGGCGTTGCCGCGCGAGGAGGATGAGTTCGCTCTCTCGTACTACAACTCGAACACGAGTTGGCTGAATCTGGACAAGCTGTTGGGCGTCTTTGGGCTAACGCGGCAAGATGTGCATGATCCCGACAAGGTCGCGGCGGGAATCCGCTCAGTTGCTGCCCGCATGCCCACCTACATTACCCTGAAAGAGGTCAAGAAGCGTTGGGGGCACGGTCAGGAAGACGTTTTCCCCGTGGCCCAGTTCGAGAAGTTGTGGGGTGACATGACGGCCCTGCCCGAGCTGGATTGTGCATTCATCGCCGTGCCGCGCATGCGTGGGCAGAATCTGAAGGATCAGGCCCAACTCGACGGCTGGCTGCGCGACGGATCGGCCGCGCACACGGAGGCGTTGTGCGAATGGCAATAACCCAAAAGGAGCCTGAACAACGATGTTCATCCTGGTGACCGGCCCACGGCATGTGGGCAAGACGACGGCCTGTTGGAAGGCGCTGCCTGGACTGCGCGCCACAGGTCTGAAGATCGCCGGCTTTGTGTCACCGCCGCTATTGAATGGCGGGGGGCGCAAGACCGGTATCGAGATGGTTGACCTGACCACCGGCCAACGCCAGAAGTTTGCGCGGGTCGTGGGGCAGGATGAGACGCCTACTGTCGGCGTTTACCGTGTGATCGACGGTGCCACAGAGTGGGCGCGCGGGGTGTTGGCGGCGGCGCTCCTGGCCAATGCCGACTGGCTGGTGATCGACGAAATCGGGCTATTGGAGTTACGCTCCGGCACCGGGTTCGCGTTCGTGCTGGAGCCGCTGGCCGACCCCGAACGCATCCCCAACGCGATGGTTATCGTGCGTTCGGAACTGGCGAGTGAGCTGGCGGGACGGCTGGGTCGCACCGACACGGTGTTCGTGGAAGTCACTGAGGCGAATCATCTCGATATCCCAAACCAACTGGTGCGGCTGATTCAGGCGGCTCGAGCCAAGACGGGATGACTTTTCGGGGCCAGCTAAGAGCTCAGTAAAGAATAAGTTCCCGAACCGGTCATTCCCGCGAAGGCGGGACCTACGGCAAAGCCTCGCCGCTGCCGTAGGTCCCGCCTTCGCGGGAATGACATCAGCGGGAAGCTATATTTTTCCGGACCCTAAGATCCGAAAGATTGAATGATGCGGAACCTGGCTCTTTCTCAAATCTACGCTATCGGCGCTGTACTGCTGCTGGTCGTGGCCATCCTGGTGAACCAACCGCGCGTGACCATCATCA
>Ga0315283_10002121_pt1 | contig 16459 bp, 38 predicted proteins | sample YL17G09_0_MG_FD_204541 | JGI IMG/M metagenome (GOLD analysis project Ga0315283, IMG submission 204541) | Sediment microbial communities from Yellowstone Lake, YNP, Wyoming, USA - YL17G09_0 | ecosystem: Environmental > Aquatic > Freshwater > Lake > Sediment | place: USA: Wyoming | collected... | reverse complement strand
GAAATCTGGCTCTGCCCTTGGATGAAGACTCACCACATTGGCACCTACGCATTCGTCGGTGACATGGCAGCAGTAGCGAACTACGTCGGGACACTCTAAATGATCATCGGTTTCGTTGGTTTTATCGGTTCTGGAAAAGGAACCGTTGCGGATATTCTCACTCACAAGTACGGCTTCCAGAAAGAGTCATTCGCCAATGCGGTGAAGGATGCAGTTGCTCCCATCTTCGGATGGGATCGCAAGATGTTAGAAGGCGACACAAAGGAATCTCGCGAATGGCGTGAGACTCCTGACAAGTGGTGGTCTGAACAACTAGGTCGCGAGTTCTCTCCACGGCTCGCGCTGCAACTCATGGGAACCGAGTCTGGTCGCAACGTATTCCACCGCGACCTTTGGGTTCTGTCGTTCATTCACCGGACTGATCCTGCAAAGCACTACGTCATTGCCGACGTTCGCTTCCCTAACGAAATCGACTTAATCAAAGCCGCAGGTGGTAAGGTCATTCGCGTGAAGCGTGGACCGGAACCTGAATGGTATTCCACAGCCGAAGCTTATAATTCTTCGACCGGTTGGGATGGCTCCATGCAGCAGATGAAGGCATACCCTAATGTACATTACTCCGAGTGGGCGTGGATTGGAAAGTCTTTCGATGATGAAATTACTAATTCTACTACGTTGGAAGACCTTGAGAAAAAGGTTGTAAAGTCGATCCAACCGTGATATACTGAACACACCTTTTGGAGTTACCATGAAACTAAGTGAACTGACAATTGAAATTTTGAAGAACTTCGCGACTCTGAATCAGTCGCTACAGTTTCGGGCGGGAAGTGACCTCACGACCATCACACCTAACAAAACGCTTTTCGCAAAAGCATCGGTGGTAGAGTCCTTCCCGTCCGATTTCGCCCTCTACGACTTGAACAAGCTACTCGCTAAACTTTCACTGTACCGCGAGAGTGAGCTAACCTTTGAGTCGGATCGTATCCTCTTCAAGTCCACGGACGGAAGACGCAACGACTACATCAAGTTCTCCTCACCCAAGGTTATCACCGCACCTGATCCTACACGCAAGCTTGCGCTAGACGATCCGGAGCATGAGTTTGAACTGACGGCAGAAGACCTTCTCTGGCAACGTAAGTCAGCCGGTATCTCTGGTTCACCTTACATGATCTTCCACGGCGACGGCAAGCATGTCTACATTCGCTCGCATGACGTAAAGGACGATTCATCCGACCTGTCATCCACCGAGATTGCCAAGACTAAGGGCAAGTTCACCTACGTCATCAAGATCGAACATTGGAAGTTCCTCGACGGCAGCTATCGCGTCAAACTCAAGAAGGGTATGGCTAAGTTCGAAAACACCGAGAAGCCAGTCGAATACTTCGTGGCGATTGAAGACGGTCTCTCCACCTACTGAGGTTATCATGGCTACATTTACACAAGTTCAGAAAGTCGCAATCAAGGGATGCCTACAGGATATCTCCAACTCGCTTACGCGCATGGAAGCAGAGCGCGAAGCGATTCGTGAAATCGTCAACCGTTGCGCCACTGAGTTCGAAATGAACAAGCGCATCACCCGCAAGCTAGCTCGTATCTTCCACAAGCGGAACATCGAAGAAGAGCGTGCGGATCAGGAAGAAATCAACTCCACCTATGACGCGGTGACGAAATGAGAGACTATCGTGATCAGCCAGAACGTCTAGACAGAGGCTATCAGTCGCAGCCGCAGCCGCAGCCGTATCATGACGATCCTAGGGGCTACTACGCCCCCTACGCCCCCGGCGTTCCGTCCGAGTGCGAAGCAGTTCCAGTGGAAGAGCCGCGTACAAGTATAATCACGCAGCGACTCGATTATGCGTTGAAGAACACAGATCAGTTGATTGCTGCCGTGCTAATAAGAGCAGACAGTCTCTTCGGTCCTGAACCAAAGCAAGTCTCGCTTGGCAACGAGAAGACTCCACCGCCCATGCTAGACTGTGGCATAATGGATCGTATCGACCGCCAGACACGGGAACTGGAACGCGCCCTAGAAGTTCTGGGATACCAGTTTCGTCGCTTCAATCAGCTTTAACGGCACCTTGATTAAGAAGGTTAAGGGTGTCCTCTCTTGAAAACCGGCAATGACGACACCCCCGTTATCAGTGACTACACTTACTACGTCTTCGAACAGATAGAAGAACGTGCGCTCCAATTTGCTCTCCCCGACCAGTGGCGACCCCTCTACCGAGCGTTCCTCCGCAAGCGAAAACAACTTAGAAAGGAAGTCGCCGCCTATTGGTCCCAATCCGGTAATTATCAGGACGACTTCGGAAATCGTGGCGCAGCGACTAAGGAAGCGGATTCGCAAGCTAACACAGCAGCGCGACCACTGGATGAAGGAAAATGAAAGACTCAAAAAGCAAGTCGAAGCCCTCCAAAAAGTCGCGGACGCTTTCCAATACCCTTGACTATCGCCACTCAAGAGAGTATTATGGTGTTATCAAGCGTGGTAAGATCGAAGAGTTCGAACCGGGGAATCCCGTCATCTATGGGCTGAATGAAGTTGATGTACTTCGCCATCACTATCCGAGGGCGAAGGTTGTGAAAATGCGAATGACTATTGAAGTCATTGCCGAGGTTACGTTATGAGTTCGCTATGGGTTGAGAAGTATCGTCCGAAGACCGTCGCAGATTGTGTTCTGCCGGATCGGTTGAAGTCCGTGTTTCAGGAGTTCGTGAACAAGGGTGAGTTCCCTCACCTGATTCTAGCCGGTACCGCAGGCACCGGTAAGACGACCGTGGCTAAGGCACTCTGCGAAGAGTTGGGAATGGACTACCTGTTCCTGAACGGTTCCGACGAAAACGGCATCGACACGTTCCGCATGAAGATCAAGGGCTACGCATCGTCTATGTCTCTCATGGGCGCGAAGAAAGCCATCATCATTGACGAGGCTGACTACCTGAATGCGAATTCGGTACAGCCTGCGCTCCGTGGCGCAATGGAAGAGTTCGAAGACAACTGCCGCTTCATCTTCACTTGCAACTACAAGAACCGCATCATCGAGCCGCTGCATTCGCGGTCTACGGTCATCGACTACAAGCTGAAAGCCGAAGAGAAGCCGAAGATGGCGCGTGACTTCATGCGCTACGTGGAGCATATTCTCAAGACCGAAGCAATCCCTTACAACGGTAAGGTGGTCGCTGAGTTCATCATGAAGCACTTCCCTGACTTTCGCAAGACGATCAATGAGCTACAGACCTACGCCTTGCGCGGACAGATTGACGAGGGTATCCTCTCAATGTCATCCGACGTTTCGCTAGCTAATCTCGTTCGCGCCTTGAAGGATCGCAACTTCCGCGACATGCGCCAGTGGGTTTCGCAGCACGGCAACGAAGACGCTGCGCGGCTGTATCGCAAGATTTACGATGCGCTGTACGACATTCTCAAGAAAGAGTCGATTCCACCTGCGGTCATCATCCTCGCGAAGTATCAGTATCAGGCTGCGTTCGTGGCTGATCAGGAATTGAATTTGACTGCCTGTTTGACCGAAATGATGGCAGAATGCGAGTTCGCATGATTCGATATCCAGTCACTAAACTGTTACTAGCGGAAGCACAGGTCATAGCTGACCGCATCCCGTCGTCTATCAACAATTCTATTCGAAGTGGTGAGGGTAGGCTTACGGGTGCGGTTGGTGAGGCTATCTTTCTGAGAGTGACTGGTGGGAAGTCATCTGGCAATGATTGGGCGAACTATGACGTTCTCTGGAACAACATCAAGTATGATGCGAAGTCGAAAGAATGTACATCACCACCACAACCACATTACTTTGCTTCCATAGCCAAACATAACCCAAACCAGAAATGTGACCGTTACGTTTTCTTTAGGGTCATGCGCCGCAAGGGTGCGGATTACACTCAGGCGTGGCTCATGGGATGGATGGGTAAGGAAGAGTTTTTCGATACGGCTGTCTACTACAATAAGGGTGATGTTGACCCTAGCTCGACATTTGGGTGGACATTTCGCGAGAGTTGTTGGAACGTGGAGTATTCTAAGCTTCATGAATTCAAACTAGACGTTGAGTTCGCGTAATGGCGGATTTGTTCAAAGAAATCCTGCCGTCGATTCTGTCCACGAAGAAGAACTGTATGCTTACAGAAGTGGACGAGAAGCAGTACCCGCATTTCATCGTGGGACGCGCCCTGTCGCAGTTCTCCGACTGCGTGTTCTACGCCAATGCGGTCAACTACTATCCCGGCATGGACAACAAACTCAAATACGACTTTCTACTAAATACTGTTAAGCCTTACCGTCGCCCCTTCTCTAAGTGGGCTAAGAAGGTTGAGACAGTTGATTTGGCGGTCGTAAAAGAATACTATGGATACTCCGATGCAAAGGCACTGGAAGCACTCTCTATTCTCACCCCTGATCAGATCAACTCACTGAAACAAGAATTAGAAAAAGGTGAGTAATCATGAGCATCGAGAAGCTTGTCGAAATCCTTCTAGCCGAGAAGAACGATTTCCTTAAAGTCCGTGAAACCCTGACCCGTATTGGGGTGGCGGCAAAGAACCAAAACGTCCTCTATCAGTCCTGCCACATTCTCCACAAGCAGGGACGGTACTACATTGTCCACTTCAAGGAACTGTTTGAGCTAGACGGTAAGCCGTCCGACATTTCTGAGAACGACATTGCTCGCCGGAACACCATTGCAAACCTGATGGGCGAATGGGGACTCTGCAAGCTAGTTGATGCTCCAAAGTCGGCACAGCCGGTTGCGCCGTTGAGTCAGATCAAGATTCTTCCTCACAAGGAAAAGGCTGACTGGCAGCTTGTGGCGAAGTACAATATCGGCAAGAAGCGCACCGACGATTCCCGTCCACAATATCTGGACAATCCTACCCACGAATGAGAACGAGGCTATATTATGAACCATGCGACACTCCAACTCTTCAAGCTACACCCTAGCGTTCCGACTCCCAAGTACGGAACGGATATGGCTGCGTGCTTCGACCTTTCGTTTCAAACCTCTGAGCGATTCTCCATTCAGGGATACGACAATCAGAATCAATCCGTAGACCGAATGGTTTACAACAAGAGGGTTGACATACACCCCGGCGACCGTCTGTTGGTGCCGACCGGCTTGATTGCGCGAATCACTGGTACGAGGGACGATCCTGCGTACTACTCCATTCGGGTTCATGCGCGTTCTGGACTTTCTCTCAAGCGTGGATTAGTCTTAGCCAACTCCGAAGGCGTGATTGACGTAGACTATCAGCAAGAGATATTCGTAATGCTAACTAACATTAGTGTTGTGACTCAACAGATTCTAGAAGGCGAGCGTATTGCGCAAGCTGAAATCGTGAAGAACTACACGGCTATGTTCCACGTAGTCGAAGAAATGCCTAAGCCATATTCGAATCGCGACGGTGGATTTGGAAGTACGGGTTGATTAGTCTTAGCTTTTGTGTTATCATATAGACTGTGATTTTATTGGATAACTCTAATATGGATTGGGATACTTACTTCATGAAGCAAGCCGAGTTGGTGGCTTCAAAGTCTAAGGACGATTCAACTAAGGTTGGCGCAGTCCTAGTCCGACACAACAATGCATTCTCCACTGGCTACAACGGCTTTCCGCGTGGCGTGAACGACGACATTCCAGAACGGCACGAACGTCCTGCGAAGTACGATTGGACGGTTCACTCCGAATTGAATTGCTTGCTGAATGCCGGTCGCGAAGGATTCTCCACCTACGGCACAACCATGTACGTCACTCTCTGCCCATGTAAGGGCTGCGCAGCCGCTATCGTCCAAGCCGGTGTGAAGCGAGTGGTGTATCTCTCCGACGACAATCCGCGCTTTGACTTCACCCTCGCCAAGCAAATCATGAAAGAGGGTAAGGTCAACTACGAGAAGTTTGGCGAACCCTACATTCCAATGCACCACCCTGTATGAGCCTAGACAACACCGGCAAAGTAACTCCCGCAACCCTCGACTTGCTAATCGGCACCTACGAGGGACAGCAGAAGAACAACATCCACAACACGGACTTGTTCGCTGCGCTTGTGGAGTTGAAGACGCTCCGCGAAGAGTACAAAGAACTCAATTGGATGATGGAAGGGCTACGCAAATGATTACAACCATCTATCTCGACATGGACGATGTTCTCACGGACTTCTCCAACACCTATCACAAGGTCATTGGCATCGACCCGCGTAACATCACCCCCGACGAGTGGGAAGAGAACTGGCATAAGTGGGTGGACGGCAAGCACTTCGAAACTCAGCCGATGCTTCCCGGCGCAAACCTCTTGCTAGGCTACATTGGCGCACTAGGAGTCAAGACCGAGATTCTATCCTCGACGGGTGGACCGGACTTCTTCGAAGAGATTTGCGCACAGAAGCGCAAGTGGCTCGACCGTTGGAGTATTACCTATCATCCGAACTTCACTCCCGGCAAGAAGTTCAAGAGCGAATTCGCCACACCACATCGACTGCTGATTGATGACAAGAAGAGCATCATTCAGAACTTCTGCGATGCGGGTGGCTATGGCGTGTGTCATGAAGGTGACGCGAACAACACCATCGAACGTATTCACGTATTGGTCAACCTGTTAGGATACAAGAAGTATGTCGCACCCTAAGTATAGACTGCGCGGCTACCTCTATCAGATCGTGGAAATGTTCCCGGTCGAAGAGGGCAATGCCATTCGCGAACTCCACACCTACGACCGTCTGGAAGACGCAGAGAAGGTCATGGAAGTTCTAGAATTGGTGAATTACAACTTCACCTGTTACGCAATGATGATGCGTCCGGTGTGGGAAGATCAACCGTTCCCCGACACTAGGTTGAAAGAGTATCACGGTTGGGATGCGAACGGGAGTCCGACATTTTGAAAATTGCGTTCTACATTCAAACTCTGAGTTGTAGAGGTGCTGCGCAACAGATTCTCGACTATGCGAAGTTCAATCAGGAGATTCTCGGTAACGAGAGTGTGATCGTTCAGAGTGCGCATACCGACGATGATGTGGTCAGAATGGTCGCAAAACAGTTCAAGGTTCTCACCATTTCTGCGCTTAGTGCGCAGAACCAGTTCGCGGCTGACTTTGATGTGTTCTATGCGGTAAAGGCAGGGATGAAGGAACCACCGCACATCGACACTACGAAGCATGTCGTTCATGCGGTGTTCCAGTTCCACGATCCTCATGGTGATGTTTACGCTTACATTTCGGAATGGCTCTCGGATTGGATGGTGGCTTGTGGTTATCCGCGCCAACCTTGGGTTCCGCTCATGGTGAATCTACCAAAGCCGAATCCCGAAGCGGCTGCGATAGTCAGGAACAATCTAGGCATATCCAAGGATCAGTATGTCTACGGACGATTGGGCGCACTGGAAACGTTTGACCTTCCGTTCGTTCAGCAGGCAATCATCGACACGGTGAACGCTCGCGACGATATCGTTTTCGTCTTTCCTAACACCAAACCGTTCTATGAACATAAGAACATCATTCACACACCACAGATTCTAGAGAAACAGATGAAGTCTGATTACATTGAAATGTGCGATGCGATGATCAACGGGCGCGAGCAGGGTGAATCCTTCGGGCTAGCCAACGCCGAGTTCTTGTCCCTCGACAAGCCGGTGTTGGCGTGGGAAGATGGTAAAGATCGAAACCATATTAGAATGCTTCAACCGTTTGGCACACTCTACAACGAGGGCAACGTGTTGAAGATGATACAGAACCTAGATAAACCGAAGATGAACTATGCTGCCGCTGTCGCAGAGTATACGCCAGAAAAGGTCATGAAGAAATTTGAACAGGTATTTCTCAAATGAAAATTATCATCGGTCAAGCCTGTGACTCTGTGACGTTCATGATCGTTCCGGACGATTGGACGGAAGAGGATGATGGGGACGAACAACGTTTCTATTTCAATCAGGAAGATACGTTTGAAGACATGGTAAAGTTCTTCAAGGCTCTCGGCATCGAAGCAGAATATCAAGAGTGGTGTTAACATGAAAGTATGGATCGGCGGATATCGCAATCACTGGACCACCCAAGGCGCAAAACGTTGGTGGTATTTCCGACGTTACGAAAAGTACGATTGGGAAATCGAAGAGGATAATCGTGACCTTTGGGATCATGCGTTTGAAACGACCGTGGGACTTTGGCGTATTATCGTCTGCCGTCCGGTCAACTGGATCAAGGGTAAGATTCCGCGTATCGAATACATCAAGATCGACCGCTACGATACGTGGAGCATGGACTCGACTCTCACGCCAATCATCCTGCCGATGCTCAAAAAGCTAAAGGTTGAAAAACACGGTGATCCGTTCACCGACGATGCTGACGTTCCTGAACATCTGCGCAGCACGGCTGCGGCACCGAAAGAGAACGAGTACGACACCGACTCGCTTCACTCCCCACGTTGGGACTGGATCATGGACGAAATGATTTGGGCGTTCGAACAGTTGAACGATGAAGATAACGACGAACAGTTCCGCACTGGCGTTTCCGATGTAATGTTCCAAGGCATCGACGCAAACGACAATCCGGTTGGCGAGCCGCACCACCTAGGCGAGAAACCCACAATTAAGAATGATTCTTGTTTGATGTACCGTCTTGTCGATGGTCCGAAACACACAATGGTCACGGATTACGATGCTATGAAGATTCACCATGCCCGTATCGGCAACGGTTTAAGGCTCTTCGGAGTCTATTTTAGAGCCTTGTGGGATTGACCCGCTAGGGTAGCCCGTCCTACCCTGTAGAACGCTCAGAACGGCTCTCCGTGGCTCCTACGGGACGCTCGTAAGTCCTTGATTCTAAAGGCAAAATACCCTCAAATTAGCCTTATCGTAAGTGCTTGATTTCATTAGAGTTTTCATTATTGCGTATTTCGTGGGTTTTGCTATACTGGTATTACAGGGTGAGGAATGGTTCTTCACCCGCTCTTGAAACCCCAAAAGGTATTAGATTTATGACGACTCTCACCACGCTCGCGACGGCTCGCGAAACCCTGAAAACCGCGAAAGCGGCTGTTGTACTTGCTCGCGCCGAAGTGACGCGCCTGCGCACGGATGCCAAGGCTGCGAAGGCTGCGACGGCTACAGAACGTGCGGCTCGCAAGGTTGCGAAGGCTGTCGAACTCAAGGCGAAGCGCAAGGCTCGCATCGTGGCTCTGGAAACGAAGCTCGCTGCGCTCAAGGCGAAGGCTTCTAGCCCGAAGTCGCGCAAGCGTGCGAACCGCAAGGCTTCGAAGCCGGTCATCGTGATGGCGAACGGCGAAACGGTCGCCTCGTAAGTGACTGAAAGGCAAGGGGTTTTTCCTCTTGCCTTTCTTCCCCGTCTACGATATACTGGTTATACAAAGTCAGGAAACGAGTCAAATGCCTAACACGTTCATCATCGTTTATTCGGAATCAATGGTTCGCCCATATTTTACGAAGTCTTACAAGTTCCGTAAGACCGCGCAGAATGCGTGTGACAAGCTGAATGCTCGCTATCAACGAAATCGCTGCGACCTCGACAATTCGTTCGCCGTCTACTCGTATGAAGAGTACGCCGCTGCGACCGAAGGCAAGGGCGAATGGAAGACTGCCATTATGGGCGGCGGCAAGGTTTGGGTTGCTCTCGGCACCCCGGCATCGTGCGACCCGTCCACCGAAACTTACGCGAGCATGTAATCATGGGCATCATCTACGCAATTCTTGTTACTCTTATCGACTTCTTTTTTGGTCGCGCGGAATAATCATGTCACGCATGTCCGACCTCGACCTTGAAATTCGCGAGCGCAATGCTGCAAAGCAGTCGCCTGCCGAAATCGCGCATGACCTGAACATCCCGGCTCATTGGGTTGTGGAAATGCTCGCGGAAAACGATTACACCGACTACTTAGAATCCCGCGCACGCGGCGAATTCTTTGCCGAACAGTCTGCCGATGCGGACGCTGAAATCTACGGGACTCGCTAATGTCTTTTGCACCAATGGTTCGCACGACCGAATTCGGTCCCTTCGCAGGCAACGGCTTGCGGTTCGCTACGGCTGCGGAAGCGCAGATGTGGCTTGACGACCTGATGTGTCGATGGTTTGCCGTGACCGACGTTCGCGTGGACGAGTCCACCGATCCGGTCAACTACACGACCGAAGACGGTCGCACCATAAACGAAGTCAAGTGAATAAAAGACTCAAAGACGACTTTTCGAAGCGGTTGATTTCCGCTAAGATCGAGTCTGAATTCGGTAAGCGAATCATTCTAGTGACGCTTGCTCGTCATGTTCCAACTCTTACCGAAGAGCGTGTTACACTAATGCCTATTCAGGGTAGTACAATTGTGGATTATACATGGGAACGTTGGCGTAGTGAAGGTGTGACCTTCCGAACACTCGCAGCATTTCAACACGGCAAGAAAATTCCAATTCCTGTCGAACTTAGAAAGGGTTACTGATTATGAAAACTAATGATTTGAGAAAGGGCGTTCGCGTCCAGTTGCGCAACGGTTGGTTTGGCACGGTTGCCGACAACGCTCGCGGCAATATCCGCATGGTTGATGTTGAAGGCATTTATCGGGAAATCGGTTCTGTCTACTCGCACGATATCCTTCGCGCACAATACGAAGGCGTGTGGCAGGATGTTGAACACACTCTCCCGCAGTTGAAGCTGCGCGAGCAGGTTGAAGGGATTTTCGGCTAATGTTCGCTAATATGGGTTTTCTCGACTGGCTTTTGGTCCTCACCTTCTGGCTTGCCCTCTGTCTGTTCATTGCACAGTTCTGTGGCTTCAATGGAAAGGATGCGGATGAATAACATCCTGACATGGAACATTGCGCCCGAAGACACGTACATGACCATTGCGGAATGGGAAGAGTGCGTGGACGCAGGCACGTTCATCGACTACGATGGATTCGGTTACTTCTGTAACCCCGAAACGAAGCTTGAACTCTTCGGCTTCGACGTTTGCCCAAGTATGATTGGCAGCGCAGCATACGAGCAGCGCAAGGTCGAATGGACGCATATCAACTGGTTCAACCGGTAATCTTACCTAGATAATATCGGCAACCCACTTTCTTTGAGGATGAACCAATGCGCAATTTTCTATTAGGTGTTCTAGTCGGCTCGCTCTTGGCTTTCGGTGTGCAGCACGGCGCACAGTGGCTAAAGGCGCGAAACGCTCCAACCGGCACTGTCGTACAGGTCTACGCAGGCGACTCTATCGAAGAGTCAGTCGCCGCTACCGTGGCTACCGAATCTGTGCCGCCAAGCCTGTATGTCTGTAACTCACCGGCAACTCTAATCTACATTTTAGTTTCCCCGGCAACTCTGGACTTCGCGCTGTTTGACGACAAGGGCGCATTCTTATCTGACGGCGTGTTCTCTAAGGAAGAGCTAAAGGGAGTCCCGTACTTCGGTGCGGAAGTTCTCAACACACTCGTCGCCTTTGTCGAACAGAAAGACGGTTGGCATTTTATTATCTCTGGCGAAAAGGGTGTGAAGGACTTTTCCTGTAAGTAAACTATGACTCCCAAGAATGTAAAATCGGTCTGCATTCCGCTAGACCCCGACGACTGCGGCTCCGTTATCCACGGCTACGTTCGCTTCCCTGAATTGAAGCAACGTAACTATGGACAGAAAAAGTGGGACGTAGAGTACAGTGCGTCCGTATCACTTTCCGACTGCAACCGTGTGATTCAGTGGGGAATGACCGACGACGACAACAACTATCACATCGAAAAGTTGGATATCGCAATCAGCGCACTCACCGAAATGCGCAAGTTCATGGCAGAAGCCAACGTCGAACTCAAGAAAGCACGCAAGGAAGTCAAGCGACTCAACCTGATCATCGACCCTACCGGGAACGAAGACTAATCGGAATTACACTATGTATCGCGTGAAAAGTTACAACCCCGCTCCCCGCGTCATCTTCGATCCGTCTAATCACGAACATCGACTTGACTATGCCGCCTATTTGAAGTATAATAGGTGGAAGAACGGTTGTCGATTCCTCTTAGAAGACCCGTATGGAGACATTCCTACGATGATCAACGCTAAGATTGCGGAAGCTTCCCTCAAGTCTCTAATGAGTATTGTATGACGACTGAATTTGAACATCGAATGAACGTGCGCCTAGAAGACCTAGAGAATCGCATCGTTGAACTTGAAGAAGAATTAGCCAACGCGAAGGAAACCATTCGCGGTCTTGAAGTTGACACCGGACAGAATTCGGACGCTATCAACAATCTCCAATCCGAACAGGATGACTATCGCTGCGAACTGGACGAAATCGGCGCAGAGATAGATTGTCACGTACAACACGGCGGCAGAAACCCATGAGCGAATACAACGAACTGCGCTGCTACACGTTTACACTGTATCAGCTATCGCCAATTCAGCAGGGCATCCAAGCCGGTCATGCGACCGTCGAACTTGGAATGCGTGCGTACAACCGACTTCAACGCACGCTCAAGAGTGATCATTTCAAAATGTACCATGAGTGGGCTACCGACTGGAAGACGATGGTGCTTCTGAATGGCGGCGACCTCAACGAACTCTGTGGAACGCGAGACTTTCTTTCCAAGGGCGAACTGCCTTGGGCGGGATTCTACGAATCTGCGGATTCTCTAGGTGGTCTGCTAACTTCGGTGGCTGTCATTCTCCCCGACCGTATCTACGGCACGGCTGAGAACATGCGCAAGTTGAAGACGGGCGAGCAGATGACGAAATTCGGGTTTACCGAATGGGAATACGAACTGATCGAACGTCTTTCTAAGACGGGATTGGCTCGCTAAATAAGGCACCACCCCTAACAGGAATACAACCATGCAGCCAGAATCACTAACCGCACTTCAATTCATCTATAGGTCTAAGACCGCGCCAACGGTCAAGGCATTCCACAAATACTTTGAGCCAAATGGCGAGGCTCTTCTACAGACCATTCTTTCTTCGCATGTCGAAGAAGTGAAGGGCAAGCTTGTACTTACTCAGGCAGGCGCAGCAGTTTCAAAGGACACTTTCGGAGAATAATCATGGCTGACCAATTTGATCTTGAACAGGGCATCATGGGATGCTGGAATGTGACGAGCGACCTTGACGTTCTTTTCGAAGAACTGGTGGAGAACGATCACTTCACAAAGGATCAGGCTTCCAACTTTGCCCTAGGTCTTTCAACGATCTACGAAGCAAAGTTCGACAAGCTTTTCCGCACGTTCGAAGAATTCCTCACGGAATACTACAAGACGACGAACGCGCTAAAGGAAGCGCAGATCGAACTTCACGATCTTCACTACCAACTGGAAGAGATTGAGGAAGCGAATTCCTTAGTGAATCTGACCCTAGACGAACTCTTCACGGAAGAAGAGGATGCCTTGCGTCTTCAAGTCGAAGACGAATTCGGGTTTCGATGAACTCCAAGTTCCAAGAAGTCGTCCACAAGCTTGCCGCTGAGACAGGCATTGCGGACTTGGCTGCGGCTGAGAAGTTCGCCGCCGCTCTTGGAGCGCGATGGATGGGTATAAATACACCATTCATCTGTGGTGGCAGCGAAGAGAAAGACTACATGGGGCTACCTAAGACGATAACAGTCTGCCCTGCCTATGGCTTAGATGGGTTCGCAATCTACAAGCAGACTTCGGAGTACAGCGCACCGGGGTACTAATGACCACAGGATCACCTTGCATTAGAGTCTGTCAGATAGACAGCCAGAGCGGAATATGCTCTGGCTGTCTTCGTACTATTGTGGAAATCAAAGACTGGCTTAAATTCACAGAAGAGCAGCGCGAACAGATAAATACAATGCTGCCGATACGAAGGGAACTACTATGCGCAAATACCTCACAATCTTAGCGTTGATCTTAGCGTCAACGTTCGCCCACGCCGAACCGACCCTTCAATGGGTGGCTCCAACACAGAACGTAGACAACACACCCATTCCGGCAACCGGTCCCGGCAGTCTGGATGGGTTCAAAGTCTATGCCACTCCGACCGGTCCCTTTTCAACAGCGCAAGTGTACGATATCACCGATCAGGCACTCCGAACAACCACCCTCACAGGATTGGCTCCCGGTGTCTGGAACTTCCAAATGACCGCATACAACGTGGCAGGGAACGAATCAGTCCGCACAGGCACAGTAGCAGCGACCGTAACCACAGTGCCGAAGCCACCCGCAGGCATGACGTTCTCTACGTATGAAGTGGGTGTCTATAACCTAGTCAAGAAAGCGAACGGATTCACGATGATTTACGTCGGTCAGGTTCCGCTAAATACCCCGTGTGATCCGCTACAGAATGTGAACGGGTTTAATGCCGTTCCTGTCTCGGCTGTTACCTCATATGCAGGAACCGTTAGACCTATCGTGGTATTAGCAAAATGTTCAATACACTAATCAAAGCTTTTTGGAACTGGTTGAAGGGACTGTTCCAGAAGAAAGACCCACCTTCACAACTCAAGGAGCTAAACGTATGGCACGATCAGTAAATGTAAGTTGGGTTCTCCCAACAACCCGCGAAAGCGGTAAGCCGCTAGACCCTGCGCAAGTCGCAGCAGTCGAGCTTTCTCTGTCAGCAGACAACGTGAATTGGACAGCCTATGACACGTTCCTACCGGCAGTCCTCGCCACCGTCATTCCAGAATTGGATATCGGTGAGTGGTTTGTTCAGGGTGTCGTTCTAGACACCGCAGGCAAGCGCAGCAAGCCTGTCGTCAAGAGCATCGTCGTCCCTGACGAGTCGGCTCCCGGCGCACTGGAATTGACCCTAGCGTTCTGATCTATATAAAGGCAGGGGAGAATTCTCCCCTGCCCTGATCATCATGGAGAATTGTTATGCCTGCAAAAGTTGGTTTGAAGAGACACGGTAAAGGTCGAGCAAAGCTCGGTTCTAAGAAGCGCAAGTCCCGCAACAAAAAGAAGTAATCGCTATGAGTAAAGTGACTGTCATCACGGCAACCGTGGGCAACCCGTTGCTGTCCAAGAACATCTATTCGATCTTCAAACAGACTTTCCCACATGTCCAACACCTGTTGGTTGTGGATGGTCCTGAACATCTGGAAAAGGTCAACGGAGCCATTGATAGCATTTGGGGTACCGCGCCGAAGTCAATTCGCAATAGACTGGACGTACTCACGATGCCATACTCCATTGGCAAAGACCGATGGAACGGACACCGCATCTATGCCGCAGGCGCATTCCAAGCCGAAGGCGAATTCGTCATCTGGCTTGACGACGACAACTCCCTAGAACCCACGCACATCGAAGACTGCCTCAAGGTCATTCAGGCAGGCAACGATTGGTGCTATTCGCTTCGCAATATCATGGACAAAGACCACAAGTTTCTGGATCAGGACAACTGCGAAAGCCTTGGCAAGTGGGCATCTGTCTTAGGACTCAACGACTTCTTCATCGACGTAAATTGCTACTTCATCCCCACGACCCTAGCCATCCACCTAGGACCGGCATGGTATCGCAAGTTCCGCGAGCCGAACATGCCAGAAGTGGATCGTGTTCTAGCCTCCACGCTGATGAACAACAATCTCAAGTTCGATACCACCTACAAGCACACGGTCAACTACACCGTGGGCAACACACCCAACTCTGTGCAGCATGAGTTCTTTATCGGCGGCAACAAGGTCATGCGCGAGCGATTCCCTGACGGACTGCCGTGGAAGGTACAGGAGCTACCACTATGAGTAGTCGAATCGAAGAATACATCATCCGTGTATCGAAGGCAGTTAGACTTGCTTCTAACGAGCATCGTGATGCATCTGTCAAGATAACCCAAAAGCAAATGGATTTGGAGGGCATGTCTTCCATTCGAAATCGTATTCTCCTGAATGAGTTGATCAAGGACAACGACCTGTATCTGGAAATTGGGGTCTGGCGCGGATCGACTTTCATCGCGGCTCTCTACGAGAACAACCCCAAGCTTGCTGTCGCCATCGACAACTTCTCTCAGTTTGATGAATCGGGCGAGAACGTAAAGGTTTTCACAAACGCTGTGTATGAAAACCTCCCGCACCTATTAGACAAAGCTTTCCTTATCAACAACGACTGCTTTAACCTGACACCAGAAGAAAAAGCGTTCATCCCTGACAACATCAATGTCTACTTCTATGATGGTGCGCACGAAGCAGTAGATCAGAAAGCAGCCCTGACTTATTACCACGATAAGTTGGCTAACGAATTTATCTACATCGTGGATGACTGGAACTATGAGCCTGCCCGTATCGGCACTCGTCAAGCATTCGAAGAACTAGGAATCCTCGTCCACAAGGAATGGGAACTGTTCACCGACTTCAACGGCGACCGAACTTCGTGGTGGAATGGATTTTACTTGGCAGTATGTGAGAAAGCAAAATGACATCATCTATCATATCCTTTGGAATGAACCCATGCATCGTATCGTTCTTCATGAACAACATCGACATGAAGACTGTCGGACTACAACGCTCGGTGGTTGAGAAATACAATCGCTCTAACGTGAAG
>Ga0315283_10002120_pt1 | contig 16463 bp, 11 predicted proteins | sample YL17G09_0_MG_FD_204541 | JGI IMG/M metagenome (GOLD analysis project Ga0315283, IMG submission 204541) | Sediment microbial communities from Yellowstone Lake, YNP, Wyoming, USA - YL17G09_0 | ecosystem: Environmental > Aquatic > Freshwater > Lake > Sediment | place: USA: Wyoming | collected... | reverse complement strand
GCGACTCATGGCTGTAGTCGCTGAGGGGGCCAGGGGCCGCATCTACGTCAAGCCTGACGAAGAGCAGTCGCGCATTGCTCAGTCGGCCACGGTTGAGTGGGCGCCGGAGAGCAGTCTCCCCGAGCAGGCACTCGGTTTCCGTGTGCAGGCGTATGGCATGACGAAGCATCGCGACCTGTTCACTCGGCGTCAGCTCGTGGCCCTTGCCACGTTCTGTGACCTTGTCCCCGAAGCTCGAGACAGAGTGCGTCACGACGCCTCTGCCGCCAACGTAGCAGGAAAGCCACGCAACGCTTCTGACGACACGGATGAGAGGGCGGCTGGCTATGCCGACGCCGTTGCGACCTACTTGGGTCTTGCTGTCTCGAAACTCGCTGACTACAACAGTACGATCGTGACTTGGAGCCAGAGTCGAGACCAAGCCCGCAACACCTTCACCAGGCAGGCTCTGCCAATGACCTGGGATTTCGCCGAAATCAACGTGTTCGCCGGTGCTGCCGGGGATTTGGCTGTGTCGATATCCGGCATGATGGAGGTGCTGGAAAGGACGGTCTCCGCTGGCTTCGGTTCGTGTGATCAGCTCGATGCGACAGCCTCTGTGAGCGACGTCGCCGCGCCGATGGTCTCCACTGACCCGCCCTACTACGACAACATCGGCTATGCGGATCTCTCGGACTATTTCTATGTCTGGCTTCGCCGATCACTCGCCGGCGTGCACCCCGAACTCTTCAGCACCCTGCTCGTCCCGAAGACGCAGGAGCTCGTTGCCACGCCCTATAGGTTTGGCGGCGACCGACAGAAGGCACAGGGCTTCTTTGAGGCGGGGCTTGGCGCGGCCTTCGAACGGATGAGACGTGAAGGTCATCCGGACTATCCGCTCACCGTCTACTATGCCTTCAAGCAGGCCGAGTCCGATGGCGACGGCGTTGCGGCGCAGGTGGCCTCTACGGGCTGGGAGACGATGTTGACGGGCCTTCTACGGTCGGGCTTCGCGGTTGTTGGCACGTGGCCAATGCGCAGCGAGCGGGCCGTGCGTAGCGTGGCCATCGGAACGAACGCTCTTGCCTCCTCGATAGTCCTTGTATGTCGCCCGCGCAAGGTCGAAGCTCCACTGGCGTCGCGCCGTGAGTTTCTGGCCGCTCTCAAGGCCGAACTTCCGGACGCACTTCGTCATCTTCAGGACGGAAGCATCGCGCCGGTCGACCTCGCCCAAGCGTCAATCGGCCCGGGTATGGCTGTCTTCTCTCGCTATTCCAAGGTGATGGAGGGTGACGGCTCGCCAATGACGGTGCGCACTGCTCTAGAGCTCATCAATCAAGGACTCGACGAGATCGTCGCTGAGCAGGAGGGCGAGTTCGACGCAGACACTCGGTGGGCAATCGCGTGGTTCCAGGAGCTCGGCATGGAGGTTGGCGACTTCGGCCGCGCCGAGCTTCTCTCGAGGGCAAAAAACACCGCTGTAGCCGGCATGGTCGAGGCCGGAATCCTTGAGGCCAAGGCAGGCAAGGTGCGTCTGCTCCGTCGCGAGGAGCTTGACGACGGCTGGGACCCAGCAACGGACAAGCGCCTAACCGTGTGGGAGATGACGCAGCACTTGATCCGGCGGCTCGACGAAGGCGAATCTGTCGCGGGGACACTTGCCCGCCAGCTTGGGGCCAACGCCGAAATCGCTCGTGATCTCGCCTACCGTCTCTACCTCATCTGCGAGCGCAAGAAATGGGCACAGGATGCGCTCGCCTATAACGGTCTCGTCGTCGCCTGGCCGCAGATCCAACGACTCGCAGCCGCCGAACCGGCTTCCGTCGGTCCATCGCAGACCAGCTTCGAAGTCTAGGGGGCATCGCATGACGATGAGCAACAGCCAGCGCGTCGGTGACGCCCTGCAGCTTTTGAGCAAGGGGCTCGCGCCGTTCGTGGAGCGCGAGCTCAAGACGGCCTACGGCGACGACTGGGTGGTCGCCGTGCTCGAGGCCGACCCGAACTCACACCCGGGGAGCGCCAAGACCGCGTCCCTCGACGACGTCCAGTTCCTCCTCAAGACAATGTGGACCATGTGGAACGCGGTCTTTCGCAAGGTGCTGGGGCAGGACGAGCGCACGCTCGTCAGCGAGCTGCGTACGGCGCGCAACCGCTGGGCGCACCAGGAGGCCTTCTCGACCGACGATGCCTACCGCGTGCTCGACAGCGTGCAGCGCCTGCTCACCGCCGTCTCGGCGGAGGAGGCCGACGAGCTCGACGAGCAGAAGCAGGAGCTGCTGCGCATCCGCTACGACGAGTACAGCCGCCGCAAGTCGAAGCAGGTCACGGCGACGCTCTTCGAGACGGCCACGGCCGAGGGCCTCAAACCGTGGCGCGACGTGGTGCGCCCGCACCGCGACGTCGCCGGCGGCCGCTACCAGCAGGCCGAGTTCGCCGCCGACCTGCACCAGGTCTACCAGGGCGGGGCGGCGAGCGAGTACCAGGACCCGGCCGAGTTCTTCCGCCGAACCTTCATCACCGCTGGCTTGCGCAAGCTGCTCACCCAGGCCATCGAACGCCTGAACGGCAGCGGCGGCGACCCGGTCATCGATCTGCAGACCAACTTCGGCGGCGGCAAGACGCACTCGCTGCTCGCGCTCTACCATATCGCCGGCGGCACGCAGGCGAAGGAGCTGCTCGGCGTCGACGAGCTGCTCAAGGAGGCCGGGGTCGACGCGCTGCCGCAGGCGCATCGCGCCGTGCTTGTCGGCACCAAGATCGGGCCAGGCTCGGTCCACCTCAAGGACGACGGCACGGAAGTCCAGACGCTCTGGGGCGAGCTCGCCTGGCAGCTCGGCGGGGCAGAGGGCTACGCACTCGTCGCGGACGCCGATCGCACGGCTACGAACCCGGGCACGGCCCTCGAGAAGCTCTTCAAGAAGTACGGGCCGTGCCTCGTGCTCGTCGACGAATGGGTGGCCTATGCGCGCCAGCTCTACGGCGCGGAGAGCCTGCCTGCCGGTACCTTCGACACGCACTTCACCTTCGCCCAGGCGCTCACCGAGGCGGCGACCGTGGTGCCGGGCACGCTGGTCGTGATCTCCATCCCCGCTAGCGATAGCGTGCGTCAGGGCGCGAGCGCCGGCGAGTCCGCGCTCAATGACATCGAGGTCGGCGGCGAGGGCGGCAAGGCTGCGCTAGAGCGCCTGCGCGACGTGCTCGGCCGCAAGGACTCCCCGTGGCAGCCGGCGACCGCCGAGGAGGGCTTCGAGATCGTCCGTCGCCGCCTCTTCGAGCCGCTCGAGCCTCAGGCGGCGCGCGAGCGCGAGGCCATCGCCAAGGTCTTCCGCGCCTTCTACGCGCAGCACAAGTCGGAGTTCCCTTCCGAGTGCGGTGAGGGCGCCTACGAGCGCCGCATGGTCAACGCCTACCCGATCCACCCCGAGCTCTTCGACCGCCTCTACAACGACTGGTCGACGCTGGCGCGCTTCCAGCGCACGCGCGGCGTGCTGCGCCTCATGGCCAACGTCATCCACGAGCTCTGGGAGAGCGGCGACCAGAGCCCGCTCATCATGCCGGCTTCGGTGCCGCTGAGCTCGGGACCGGTCGCTGACGAGCTGACGCGCTACCTCGAGGAGGCCTGGAAGCCGATCATCGACACCGAGATCGACGGGGCGAACTCGCTGCCCTTGCGCCTCGACCAGGAGAACCCGTCCTTCGGCAAGATCCGTGCCTGCCGGCGCGCCACGCGCACCGTCTTCCTCGGCTCGGCCGCCACGCTCAAGAGCCCCAACAAGGGCATCGACGACCGCCGCATCAAGCTCGGCAGCGTGCTGCCCGGTGAGAGCCCGGCCCTGATCGGCGACGCCCTGCGCCGCATGAGCGAGCACTCGGCCCACCTCTACACGGAGACGGGTCGCTACTGGTTCGACACCCAGGCGAGCGTGCTGCAGACGGCGCGCGACCGCATCGCCCAGGTCACCGAGGACCAGTGGCAGATGGAGCTCCTCAGCCGCCTGCGCGAGCAGAAGGCGCGCGGCGACTTCACCGGCGTGCACGTCGCTCCGGGGAGCGACGGCGACGTCGCCGACGAGGACCGCGCGCGGCTCGTCATCCTCGGCCCCGAGCACCCGCACACGAGCAAGACCGAGGGCTCGGCGGCCCGGGCGGCCGCGGCGCAGATCCTCGAGCGACACGGCTCAGGGCCGCGGCGCTACCGCAACATGGTCGTCTTCCTCGCCCCCGACACGACGCGCCTCGGCGAGCTCGAGCAGGCACTGCGCCAGTACCTCGCCTGGACCTCGATCGAGAACGACAAGGAGATGCTGGGGCTCACGCCGCACGCCGCAAGGCAGGCCGAGGGGCAGCGCAAGGCCGCCTCGGAAGCGGTCAACCAGCGCATCCCCGAGACCTACCAGTGGCTGCTCGTACCGAGCCAGGATAAGGACGCGCCCGCCGTCGTCTGGCAGGAGACCAAGGTCGGAGGCCAGGGCACGCTCGCCGAGCGCGCCAGTCGCAAGATGGTCAACGACGGCACCCTTGCCGCGCAGTACGCCGGCGTGCTGCTGCGCATGGAGCTCGACAGGGTGCCGCTGTGGCCCGACGGCCTTCCGTTCGTCAACCTGAAACGCGTCTGGGAGTACTTCGGCCAGTACCTCTACCTGCCGCGCCTCAAGGACAGCCAGGTCTTCCTCGAGGCCGTGCGCCAGGGCGTGAACTCGCTCAGCTGGCAGGCCGAGACCTTCGCCTACGGGCAGGCCGTCGACGCCGAAGGCCGCTTCCTCGATCTCGCGACCGCCGGCAACGCCACCACGAGCATCATGCTGAACGACGAGAGCGTGCTGGTGCGGCCGGACGCGGCGCTGCGGCAGATCGAGGCTGACGAAGCCGCCAAGCGTGAGTTTGGCGACCAAGGCGGCAAGATCTTCACGCCGCCAGGCGACCAGCCGCCGCTGGGTGGCGACAACCTCGGCGTGGACTCCGGCGCCGGCCTCACCGACACGGCGGGGGCCACCACGACCTCACTGCCGGCTCAGAAGGTCGCCCGCCGTTTCTATGGCGTCGTCGAGCTCGACCCGACCCGGCTGAACAAGCAGGTGCCGGAAGTCGTCGAGCACGTCGTCGAGCACCTGACCAAGCTCACCGGCGCGAAGGTGCGCGTGAAACTGGAGATTGACGCCGACGTCGCCGATGGAGTTCCCAGCAAGACGGTGATGGACGTCACTGAGAACGCGCGGACGCTGAAGTTCTCGGACTTCGGGTTCGAGGAGGAGTGAGATAAGGGGGCCGTCGTGTCAGATCATCGTGCCTACGGATCAATTCGATCGCTGGTCGAAGGCCTCGGCGGCTCCATGGTGTGGGCGAAGAGGGGCTACCGGCACGGAGCCTGGATCATCACGCTCCGCGACAAGAGAGTGGTCATCGAGGCGTCCGGCGTGCAGTCCTTCCCGGCACTGGATGGTCTCCTGGTTCCGATCGCCGCGGACCCCAAGACGTGGAACGACTACTCGAACCACCTGCCGCCGGATGCAGAGGAGCGACTGCTGGCCATGCTGCGCGACTCCGGCCCGCCCGATCCCTTCCCGGCTGATCAGGTAGACGGTCTCGCGGAGCTCATCGAGCGAGCGCACTGGAGATTCTCCTGGACCATGGCTCGCACGTTCCCTCACGAATACACGACCAAGACCAAGGGACGGTGTGCTCCGGACGATCACGCCAGGCTCATCGACTGCATCGAGCGCTACGGTGTGAGGGAGCGCTTCGGAGACAACTGGCGCAACTACTTCCACTTCCAGGACCGCAAGTACTGGCACATGGGCGACCCCTACTCCTCGGACCCTGAGGAGCAGCCGAACGTCATCAACCGCACCTGGGTGGATGTCAGACGGCACGAAGAGAACGTCAGGTACGGGTCGTGGACCGACGAGGAGATCGAGCTCCAGAAGCGGATATGGGAGATCCAGCTCGAGAAGACGACCGATCGCGCCAAGAGGGAGACATGAGCGTGATGGACGTGACTGGAAACGCACGGACGCTGGAGTTCTCGGACTTCGGGTTCGAGGAGGAATGACGGTGCGCCAAAAGATCACGAATCATCTCGAGTTGCCAGCGAAGGAGGACGGCAGCCAATGACGGCCCAGCGCTACTCTGTGACGCCCCAGCCCATTGAAACGTTGTTGGTCTGGATCAAGACGGGTGAGATCGCCATTCCCGAGATCCAGCGGCCGTTCGTATGGGAGGCGACCAAGGTCCGCAACCTTCTCGACTCGCTGTACCGCGGCTATCCCATCGGATATCTGATCGCTTGGCGGAACCCGACGGTTCGTCTAAAGGACGGGACGACGTCCGCCGGCAAACGGATCCTCATCGACGGCCAGCAGCGCGTCACCGCGCTGATGGCGGCCTTGCTCGGACAGGAAGTCCTAACTAAGGACTACGAGACGACGCGGATCCGTATCGCCTTCCACCCGCAAGAGGAGCGTTTTGAAGTCTCCAACCCGGCTATTGAGAAGGACGCGTCGTGGATCCCTGATGTGACGGCGGTCTTCTCGCCTGAGGCCAAACTGCTTCAGCTGACCAAGCACTACGTAACAGCAAACCCTGAGGTAGATGAGGACGATGTCTTTGCCAAACTAGAGGGTTTGGTCAGGATCAAGAACAACCATGTGGGTATCATTGAGCTCGCCGAAGACCTCGACATCGAGACCGTCACCGAGATCTTCATCCGAGTGAACTCAGCCGGGGCGCCACTCGGTCAGGCAGACTTTGCCATGTCCAAGATTGCCGCCAACGAGACGCACGGCGGCAACACGCTGCGAAAAGCTATCGACTACTTCTGTCACGCCGCTGTCGCTCCTGACTTCGTGGACCAGATTGCGCAGAAGGACCCCATATTCGCGGCGTCCGAGTTCATGCCCAAGATGCGCTGGCTTCGGGACGTGACAGACGACATCTATGACCCCTCGTACACGGACATGCTGAGGGTCGCCTTCACCTCTGAGTTCAAGCGCGGCAGGCTACAGGACCTTGTGGCTCTACTCTCGGGCCGCAACTTCGAGACAAAGCAGTACGAGGACGTCATCGCCGAGCAAGCGTTCGCTCAGCTCAAGCAAGGCATCCTACAATTCATGAACGAGACGCATTTCGATCGGTTCACGATGATCCTGCGCTCGGCTGGCTTCGTTGTGAACGAGCTGATCCGTGCTCAGAATCCGGTCAACTTCGCCTACGTGCTCTATCTCCGGGGTCGAGCTGACAAGTTGCCCGCGGCGCAGCTGGAGAGGTTGGTCAAGCGCTGGTACGTGATGTCGGTGCTTCGCGGGCGCTACACAGGCGCCCCAGAGACTGCGTTCGACAGCGACATGCGCCTGATTGCCGCCCAAGGTCTGGTCGCCGCTGCGGATTCCGTCTTCGCTATCGAGTTGTCCGACGACTTCTGGAAGACCATGCTGCCGCAGAATCTGACGACTTCGTCCGGCACCAGCCCTTCCTTCCTGGTCTATCAGGCGGCTCAGGTGAAGCTCGGTGACCTAGGCTTTCTCTCCCGCGACATCACGGTGCGAGACCTGAAGCTGAACCACAGCGATGTCCATCACGTGTATCCGCGCAACTTCCTCAAGAAGAAGGGGCTGACGAGGACACAGTACAACCAGATCGCCAATTTTGTCATGGCGCAGAGCGAGATCAACATCGCCATCGGCGACAAGGCGCCCGACGTGTACTTCGGGGAGCTTGCCGCTCAGTGCAATGGGGGCCCCACGAAGTACGGTGGCATTTCTGACGAGGGACAGCTCCGAGACAACCTGCGTGTGAGCTGTGTCCCGGAATCTCTGCTGGACGGCGAGATTCCCGAGTACGAGGACTTCCTCAAGGAGCGCCGGCGGCTCATGGCACGCAAGATTGAGACGTACTTCAAGTCGCTCTGATGTGGCACACCATGTCGTGGTTCTCAGCAGTGACCAGTGAGGTGGGATGATGCCTTGGGGCATGAGCGACCGAATGGAAGGATGCGATGCGAGAGGTCCGCGAGATCCTGGTCGATGTCGCGCGTCGCAGAGACGTCATCAACTACACGCAACTGACGAAGCGCGTGACCAGCTATCCACTCCGGCCGGATGGTCACGACTTCCACGCGGTTCTGGGCCGGGTGTCGCTTGACGAGCATGAGGAAGGTCGGCCGCTGCTGACAGCCCTCGTCGTCTACAAGAGCGGCGAGATGAGCTCCGGGTCCGGGTTCTTCGAGATGGCGAAGACCGGTGGCTTCACCTTCCGTGACCCGGACGTGTTCTGGCTAGCCGAACTCAATCGAGTGTGGGACTACTGGCGAGGAGGAGGCGGTCGGTGATGGCGAGTGCACCAAGAACAGAGGACTTCCGTCAAGTTCTGCAACGGTCGCTGGACGACGCGCAGAGACAGGGCAAGGAGTTCCTGATTGTCACGGCAGGAGATCTCCATCGTCGGGTCGGTGGTTACCCCGGGCCGAACCATCGCATGCCCGCGTGCTGCGGTGCCATGAGATCGCTCATGCGGGATGGAGATCAGAGGGTTGCTGGTCCGGACAAGGGCAATGGCGCCAGTCTCAGCATTCGCTATCATCTTCCGCGCCCCTGACGACAGGTTCTTGGGGCGCCCGTGCGGCAGCCTGCGAAGATCTGGGGGCTGCACGACGCAGCCGACCCCGGTGATTCATCAGCTACCGCCGCGGCGTCCGAGTTGGGGCGATCGACGGTGCATCCTGCTGTGCGTTCGACGCCTGCGCAGGAAGACTGGGGGGATCGCGTCGGCCTCGTCGGCTGCGTGAAGAAGAAGCTCGACCACTCTGCGCCGGCGGCGGACCTCTACGTCTCTCCGCTCTTCCGCGGCCGTTGCGCCTACGTGGAGCGTACCTGCGAGCGCTGGTTCATCCTCTCGGCGCTGCACGGGCTTGTGCGGGCGGATGCGTCGCTCGAGCCGTACGACGTGGCGCTCAGCGACGCATCGCAGACGGAGCGGCGTGTCTGGGCGCGCAAGGTACTCGGCCAGTTGGACGCTGAGCTGGGATCGTGTGCCGGCCTCGCGTTCGAGATCCACGCCGGCGCCAACTACGCCGACTTCGGGCTGGTGCAGGGCCTCAAGGAACGTGGCGCGGCCGTTGAGCGGCCTGTCGCGGGACTGAGGGTCGGCGAGCAACTTGCGTTCTATGCCGCTGCCGGCATCGCTGCAGCAGCGGCTTCTGCGTCTCGAGTGTCGGCAGGCGGCACGGCGCACGCCCCGCCTCGACGGGCACTAGATTGCGAACAAGGCGATGTCCGGAGCGCCCTGGAAGACCTCGCAGGGGCGCCCGTGCTCGTGCCCGCGCGCGACTGGCCGGCCGGGGTGACGTGCGTGGACCGGCCGGGACTCTACGCTTGGTGCGTCGACGATGCCGGCGCCGCCGACCTCTCGTGTGGCCTTGGCCTCACCATCGACCCCGGCTGCATCTACGCGGGCCTTGCCGGAGCCACGTGGTGGCCCTCCGGCAAGACCACGGACCACACGCTCGGGAGGCGCATCGGCCAGATGCACCTGGGTGGCAAGGTCCGCATGTCCACGTTCCGCTGGACCCTAGCAGCCGTCCTGTTCGACCAGCTCGAGGTGCAGGTGCAGGCGTGGATGCGCATCACTCCGGCGTCCGAGCAGGCGCTGTCCGAGTGGATGCGCGAGCATCTCTGCGTCGCCGTTCATCCGTATGACGATCGCGACACGCTTGCCGGGCTCGAGCATGCAGTCCTTGAACGCCTCGACCCGCCGCTCAACCTTCGCCATATGCAACCCACGCCGGTGCGTCGCCGGCTCTCGGAAATGCGTCGCCGGATCAGCCGAGACCTGTAGCCCATTCTCTGTTTCGCCCCACCCTCAAGCTCGAGAAGCAGGTCACGCCGTCAGAGGTCTACCTCGCGCGGTTGAGACAGCTGTACGCGGATGACCGTGAGGGCTGCCATCCCGCGTGGTATCTGCGCCACCTGGGGTTTCGCAACAAGAGTCCGGAGGGGTCCACCCATACGGACGCCCTGCTCACCTTTGGCCAGACGCGACACGTGATGTTCGAGGCCAAGTTCCTGTCGGACATCTCGCACGACACCAAGTACGCGCCGGAACGCGATCAGATCTCACGCAATCTGGATGCCGGCCTGGCGCAGGCGGGCTACGACCTCGATCGGTTCTGGTACGTGTTCGTCTCGCCGGAGCGATTCCGCGGGAGCTACCAGACCCGCCTGTATGGCTACAGGCTCAGGGAGTACATGGACCCGGTGACCGGCCCCGAGGCGCTTCGGCGTGATCTCCCTCATCTCCAGCACCTGCCCGAATCCGCCAGTGTCGACTACGGAGAGCTCTCGCGTCACATCGGGTGGATCACTTGGGAAGAGGTCTGTGGGCTCGTATCCGGGTCACCGGCCTTCCACGAGCCCGACTTCCCTCGAGAGGGCTTCGAGCGCTTCTTCGTGGAGCGGTGTCTTTGGCCGTGTGAGTGCCCGCCGGGCGACTCGGCAGCGTCAGGATAGTCACTTGCGGCGCTTGAGGGATCCCCGGCCCTCCGCAATCAGTCGCTTCCAGATACCGCCTCAATGATGGGCGCGACCTGGTTGTGGAGCCGCTCCGCCTGGAGTGTCGGTGTCTCGGCGTCCCGGAGGATCTCGTCCAGCGGTGCAAGCAGGTCGACGAAGGTCCTCCCTCGCTGGGTCGTGATCTTGACCCTTGAGGGGACGGGAAGGCGCGCAGCCAGAGCTTCGAAGCGCTGCTTCAACTGCTCCTTGTCGCCGCCCGGGACGTCGATCCTCGTCCGTAGCTCAGTCCCGCCATTCGCGATGGGGGAGACATAAATCTTCTGCGCATAGGCCTTGCCCTTCGGCTTGAAGTACAGCTCGCAGCCACGCTGATCCTGGTGAATGGCCCAGGCCGTTTCGAAGTGCTGGCGCGTCTTCTGCCAGAGCTTGCCGAAGTTGCGCTGGTTCTCTCGTACCTCTTCGGTGGTTCCGGGCCAGAGGCGGCCGACATGCGGCACTGGAGGCGCCGACTCGACACGTGCTGAGCGGGTGACGTGTTCGCTCTCGCTGTGCCCGCTCCTGTAGTCGCCGAGCGTGAGCGCATCGACAAGAGGGACGACTTGTGCGTAGAGCCGCTCCTCCTGCAAGGACACGGTGTCGGCATCGGCCAGAATGATGCGCAACGGTGCCAGCAGGTCGATGAAGACACGCCCGCCCGGCTTCTTGATGACACTCGTCTCCGGTTCCGCCGGGAGGGTGCCCGTGACCGCATCGATGCGGCGCTGGGCCGCGTCGAGACTCTCCGCATCGGTGTCTATCCTGGTGCGCAGCAGACTGCCGCCCTGGGCGATGGGTGAGACGTAGACCTGAGTCGCGAGCGCGCCGTGCTTGGGATTGGCGTAGAGCTCGCAGCCGCGCTGGTCTTGGTGGACGGTCCAGTCGGTCTCGAGATGCCGGCGCGTCTTCTGCCAGAGCTTGCCGAAGTTGCGCTGGTTCTCTCGCACCTCCTCGGTGTCACCCGGCCAGAGTTCACCGACATGCGGTTCTGGAGGGGTGAACCCCAGGCGTTCGAAGCCGGAGACGAGCCATCGGACGACGTCGCTCTCGCCGCGCTCGAGCGCGGCGTAGAGGTCGTGCCAGACGAAATGCGCTGCTGATTCGGGGCGCAGGTAGAACTGGTTTGCGAGCACGTCGTCGGGCACCATGACGGGCGCCGAACGGAAGTAGGCGAGACCGGCGATTCCAGGGATGGCGAGGTAGCGTTCCAGCTGCTTGACGGTTCTGCCGTCTCTCGTCACCTGCATCGTCTCGGGCGCGTCGAGTTTGTGCTCGCAGAGAACACGGCGACCGTCTGCCAAGGTGAGCACCATGTCGGGCACGCTGCGGTGCTCGGCGAAGTGAGTCTGAGTCTCGATCGCAGTGATGGTCGGGGCTTGCCCATCGCTGGCCAGCCGAGCCAGTACGAGGGACTCGTAGGCCCTGCGGAAGTCGGCGTCGACCTCGAGAGCGGCTGCGATGAAGCAGGTGAGGTGGTCTTCTCGTGCCTGTGTCAGCTGCCTCGTGTCCAGGAAGAGATTCATCGTGCCCCCGATTCGCGTCGACACCCTTTGTCGCGGACCAACGAAGCCGTGGTCGCCAGCTTCGCTTGCCCGTGGGTGGCTCGCAGCCATGCTATCTGCCTGTGCGGACGCCAAACAGTCCGCCCGCGGGCGCGCTATCGCGTGGTAGTCTCCGAGTCGCTCCGATGCGAAGACCCAAGCGGCGGGATGGCGGAGCTCGGTGTGCCCGTCGCTCGGCTCGATCGCAGCATCTGGACGTACATGAGGAAGGCGCCGAAGACGTGGTAGGCGCCCGGCGAGCGCAGCCGCACGGTGCTTCTCGCCGCGACCCTACGAGGGAAGGCCGATTATGAAGACGACGATCGCTGTCATCGATTCGGACGGGGCGCCCGTGCTGTGGAAGCCCACGACCCTCGACCAGATCGGCAAGTACGAGGCCGACCTAGAGGCTGCGCTCTGCGAGACGCCCGAGCTTCTCTGCCTCGAGACGAAACGCACCGGCATCTACGCTCCGTTCGCGGCCTTCAATCAGCTCGCGCTACCCACACCGATGGGTCGCGAGATCTACCCGGACATCACCCTCCTGACCGCGAGCGGCGATGTGGTCATCGTCGAGGTCAAGCTGTTCGCCAACCCGGAGATGAGGAATCGCAGCGTCATCGCCCAGATCATCGACTACGTGTCCTCGATCTCGGCGCTGGACGAGCAGGGCATGGCGCGGCTGTTCAGCGGCGGCAAGGACGCCGACTGGGCTGCGTTCGTGCGCGGGCATTTCCCGGACGAGGAAGACGCTGACGAGCTGGCGGCGGCCCTCTTGGCCAACGCCGCCGCCGGCGACGTCCACATCGTGATCGCCTGCGACAAGGCGCCGCAGGGAGCCTACGACCTCGCTAGAAGTGTCTCGGCGCAGTCGCATCTCGGCTTCTCGCTCGACGTGCTCGAAGTCACGCCGTTCGTGCCGGCCGACGGACCCACCGACAGGATCATGTACGTGCCCAATGTCCGCCTCTTCACGGAGATCGTTGCGCGCACGGCTGTGAGCGTGGGTGTCGACTCTGGCACACACCAGCCGGTCGTGAGCATCAAGACCACCAGCGTCGAGGAGATCGAGGAAGACTTGGCCGCGGCAGCGCGGGGAGGGTCGCGGCGCAACACAGGCCGCATTTGGACCGACCAGGAGATCGAGGACGTGTTCATGGCCAGCGACGAACCGACGGTTCGCGACCTCTTCTTGTTTGCCAAAGCAGAGGGGTTCCAGGGCCGCTTCCAGTCAGGCGGCCCGAAAGTCTCGCCGGCATTCGGCTTCTACCTGCGCGTCCGGCGTCCGAACGGCACCGAGGGTGGTTCGCAAGTCTTCAACTGCGTGGACGACGGCGGCAACGCGATCCTGGTGTATCTCAACAACTGGCCGGCTGCCGCCGTATCCGCCGAAGACCTCGATGCGTTCAAGGCGGACCTGCAGGCGCTTTTCGGCTCGGCGATCAATGTCGACGTCAAGGACGTGAAGATCGAGATACCGCTGCTTGACGACAGATTGGACGCATTCAAGGAAGTCATCAGGAACATGCAGCGGAGAATCGACGCGAGCGTGGCGGGGACGGCGTGATGCCGGCCTCGCTCCCTCAGCGCGGCATCAGCGAGCCCTTCATCCAGCAGTTCGAGTCCGGCATCCTGAGGCCGATCCTGGATCGCCTGCAGCACGACGACACGATCAGCCTCGAGATCCGCAACGGCTACGTGAACGTCTACTACCGCGGCGGCAATCTCCTGAAGCTGACCGCTCAGCGCTCTGCCACGCGGTTCGCGGCGCAATTCGACTGGCGGTACTGCGGCGAGGAGAGCGACTATCGCTGCTGGCTTCCAGAGCGACCGCCTGCCACCATCGCGAGCGCGGATGACGCGCAAGCGTGGATCGACGCCTTCTCGCATCACAAGCAGGTGATGGACATCCGCTTTCTCAAGCACCCGAAGATCGAGCGCGAGTACCAGCAGGCAGTGGTGCGCGACAACAACCGGCACGTGTCCGGCGACAAGTCCGACTACATGATCGTGGACATCGAGTACGCGCAGTCGCCCGCCGCGTTTCCTGACCGGAATCACAACTTCCGCTTCGACATGGTCGGCCTCCGCTGGCCGGTCAATGGCGGCAGTCGGGGGAGTGGCGCCGTCACACCGGTCATCATGGAGATGAAGACCGGGGACGCGGCGCTCGCCTCGCATCCGACCGGTCCCGAGGGCAAGGACCTGTCGCCGGGTCTGGCCAAACACGTGCGCGATATCGAGGCGTTTCTGGCGCCCGACCAGGGCGCTCCGACGTCGGGCCCCTACGAGCTCCTGCGTCGCGAACTACGATCCACATTCGAGATCAAGCAGCGGCTCAGCCTGCCCTCGGTGCCGGAGCGGATGAAGGGGATCGAGATCACCGAGGTGACCCAGAAGCCGGAAGTCTTGTTCATCATCGCCAACCATCAGCCGAAGTCGAGGGCGTTCAAGAACGAACTGCTGCGACTGCCGGTGCGTGAACACGCCGACTACCTGGTCGCGACGGTGCAGTGGATGGGCTACGCGCTCTTCGCGGAGAACATGCAGCCCTTGGATGAGTTCATCAAGGAGCATGGTGGTGAAGTGACGACGGAGTGACTCGGGATGCGCTTGCCGGCTCCCTCTGAGCCCGGGTCTGTCCGACCTCGCTGCTAATCTGTTCTCAAGATTGATCGAAGGGGGCAGGTCACGCAGTATCGCATCCACCGCGGACAGCACGAGATCGGCGGCATGTGCATCGAGGTCGCCGCCGCCGACAGCACCCGCATCCTGCTCGACCTCGGCATGCCGCTGCAGGCGCCGGACGGCGGCGACTTCCCGCGCGGCACGCCGCAGCGGCCGACTGAGGAGTTGATCGCTGAGGGCGTGCTCGTGGACGTCCCGGGAGTCTTCCCGCACGACCCGGCGGCGCCGGACGTGGCGGCCGTCGTCCTCACCCATTCGCACCTTGATCACTACGGGCTCGCGCACCACGCGCACCCGGCGATCCCCGTCTACGGCAGCCGGGGGACGCTGGCGGTACTCGAGGTGGGGCGGGTCTTCTTCCCCGACGCGGCGCTGCCGGCGGACCTTCGCCTGCTGCCCGACGACGAGCCGCTGTGCATCGGCGGCCTCACCGTGACCGCCATCCCCGTCGACCACGCCGCGCCGGACTCGAGGGCGCTGCTCTGCGAAGCCGACGGGCAGCGCCTCCTCTACACGGGCGACCTGCGCGCGCACGGGCGCACCGGCTTCCGCTTCGGCAAGCTCCTGGCCGACGCGCGCGTGCGCGGCGTCGACTGGCTGCTGTGTGAGGGCACGACGCTTGGCTCGTCCGGCGGTTCTCACGGCCTCAGCTCCGAGTCCGACGTCGAAGAGCAATTCCTCAAGATCGCGCGCAAGGAGCCGAACAAGATCATCGCCGTCGCCGCCTCGGGGCAGAACCTCGACCGTCTCGTCAGCTGCTTTCGCGCGGCGCGGCGAGCCGACCGTCAGCTGGTCGTCGACGCCTACCAGGCCTACGTACTGCGGCAGCTGGCGCCGCTTTCGCCCAGCATCCCGCAGGTCGATTGGGACGGCGTGCGCGTCAAGTTCGCCGGCCACCAGGTCGAGCGCCTCAAGGAGGCCGGCCTCATGGACCTCGCCCGCGAGATGAGCGGGCAGGGCTACGTGGGCACGCCCGAGCTCGTTGCCCATCCCGGGCGCTTCCTCATGAGCGTCCGGGGGAGCGCGGGCGTCACGAAGCTCTTCGATGCCGTCGGGCCTGACCGTGTCGTCCTCGTCTGGTCCATGTGGGGCGGCTACTGGGAGCGCAACGCCGGCATGCGCTCGTGGGCATCCCGCGCCGGCCTCGAGCCGCACTTCATTCACAGTGGCGGGCACGCTTGGCCGGAGGACCTGGAACGGCTGGTCGCAGCGATCGGGGCGAAGGAGACGATCTGGGTGCATACCGACAGCGAAGGCGCCGCCACCCAGCTCTTGACCTAGCGTGACGGGCGAGGTAGCGAGTCCTGGGCGACGCCTGTCTCCCTGATCCGTTCTGCTGACGTCTTGCGAAGCCATGCGGTACGGGCTACAGGGCCATCGCCACGAGGGGGTATGGGGTCGAATCACGAGGCGTATTCGTCGTGGACCCTGCCTGCCCCCGTCCTCGCGCGCTCCCGAAAATGGGAAATCAGGGAACGAAACGGCGCACGCTGGAACGGAACAGCGGTCACGCCGTCCCCGACTGCTTGCTCTCGCAGTCTGCCCGTGACACCCGCTCAGCCTCGTGCTACCGTGTTATGCGGAAGCAGTTAGTCTGCACCGCGCGTCCTACGCAGACGGTCGAGTACTTGTCGGACCGACGACAACGTTGAATGTCGGCCGTTTCGTAGCGAGGGGGAGTCGCATGGGAACACGCACTCAAGGTGGCACGCGGATG
>Ga0315283_10002119_pt1 | contig 16468 bp, 21 predicted proteins | sample YL17G09_0_MG_FD_204541 | JGI IMG/M metagenome (GOLD analysis project Ga0315283, IMG submission 204541) | Sediment microbial communities from Yellowstone Lake, YNP, Wyoming, USA - YL17G09_0 | ecosystem: Environmental > Aquatic > Freshwater > Lake > Sediment | place: USA: Wyoming | collected... | reverse complement strand
CCCGTGCACCAGGAAGAAGCCGCAGCCCGCGGTGGCGGTCGGGAGGAGTAGGGCGAGCGCCAGCGTCGCCAGGCGCGTGCGAAGGGAACCGGCGTTCATGCGGGGACTCAGTGCCGTGTCCGCGTCCATGCGTCCCATATACCACGCGGAGGGCGGGGGGGTTAGGGGGAGGGCCGGGAGGAGTATGCGAGAAACCCCGATGTGTGAGGGAGGTAAGAGGTAGGTAGGAGGTGAAAGGTGAGAAGTCAGGGGGGACGGGAGACGGGGGCGCCCGAGGGGAGAGCTGCGGGCGCCTCTGGAACTCCACCTCGAGACCGCCGTCCACTTCGCCTGGCGTTGACGCCGCGAACGTGTTCGGCTGGACATGGCACTCTGCGAACGTTTCCTGTTTGCCAGCGCTCGAGTTGCATTCCAAAGCCATTCCGCGAAAATTGCGGCGACGCAGCGCCCGTGGCCCGGCGTCGTCGGCCTCGTAGCGGTACACGAGCCACCCGTCGTCCGAGCCGACCTGGTCGTCTTGGGCGCGAAGGCCGGTCACCAAGTCGTTGAACGGCATGGGATCGTCGAAGACCATCTCCCGCATCCTTCCGTAGTCGGAGCGCACCGCGCCGAGCACTTCCTCCGGCGGAACGAGCCGGAACGATCCCGGCTTGACCGACTGGTAGACGCCCCCACCCACCTTGAAGAAGACGTCCTTGTGCTCGGCGACCCGGCGGAGGAGATCTGGATCCGCCAGGGCCCGGAGCCCGGCGGTGGTTCCGGTCTTGGCGGCGGCTGCATCGCCCTCAGGGGCTGCGCGCTTGCGCTGCGGCTTGGGCTTGTCGGTGATCGAAGTCCGAGGGAGGGGTTGCCCCAACGTACGTGCCGATGCGGCGGGCGGCAACGCCGGCGGGCGACAGCTGCACTGGCCCTGTCTACCCGGTGAACAGCTCCTGCAGGACTCTGTGAACCTCCCCGATCGTCGCGGGGGCCAGCTTCCCGAGCTTCTTCCCGAGACGCTCGCCGTCGACGGTCCGTAGCTGATCCAACGCCACGAACCCGGCGCGGCCCTGGAACCGGCAGGGCACCCGCCAGGGGTAGGCCTGGCCCCCCGTGGTCATCGGGGCCACGATGACCGTCCGCAGATGGCGATTGAGTTCGTCGGGAGACACGACCAGGCAGGGGCGGGTCTTCCGGATCTCGCTCCCCTGCGAGGGGTTGAGCCCGACGAGGTGAACCTCCCCGCGCGCGAACGTGCGGCGCGCTACCGCCATTCCCACGCCTCCTGGTCGAACCGGGTCGGGGCCGGCGCATCGAGCAGGCGGTCATCCCCGTGTTCGTGCATCGCCCGCGCCGCCTCGGCCCAGCCCTCGCGCGTCCGCCGGACGCCGCGCACGACGATGCGGCCCGGTTCCGCCTGCAACTCGATCTCTTCCGGCAGCTGCGCCTGTTCGAGCAGCGCCTTAGGCAAGCGGATGCCGCGGGAGTTGCCGATCCGCACGATGCGCGTGATGGTCGCCATGGTAATTACATTGTAGTCACGCGCTGCGGGCCCCGCAAGCTCGGCGGGCGGGCACAGGGAAAGAGGAGCACACCGCGCGGTTCGTCCTCCAGCGCTGCCAGGCTGTCGCGCACGAAGGCACGGAGCTCCTCGGCGGACAGAGCATCGAGGGCGCTGTCGGAATCGCGGTCGTCTGGAAGCGGCCGAGGTCGCCCCGCCCGCACGCCGCCCCTCATCGCTCCCCCCGCTCCGCCCCGGCCAGCCGCGCGAGTTGGACATCGAAAACGTCGATCGCGAAACCCTGCTCGTCCTCCAGCCAGGCGTGCCATCCCGGCTCCCGCTCGCCGACCACGACGCGCCGCACCCGCGACCAGGGGTCCTCCCAACCCGGTGCGCTGCCGGCGACGACCTCGAGCGGCGTGCCGGTTTCGCCGGCGCGCTGGATGAGATCGTAGAGGACGCGCTCGTCGCGATGGACCCACGGCGCGGGGAGCATCTCCTCGTGGAACCCCCAGCGGAGCCGGACCGCCCCGTGGAGACGGCCGTACTGGTAGAGGGCGAAGAGCGACTTCGCGTCCGCCTCCAGCCGGCGGCGCAGCTTCGTCTCCTCCCCCTCGCGCAGATACCGCGACAGCACCGCCTCGTCCGCGAACGGCCGGCTGATGCCGCACGAACCCTGCACCAGCAGCTTGGTCGTGATCGTGAGCGTCCGGCCGCGCCGGCCAATCTGCTTTGTCTTCTGCGGCGGGCCCAACTCGGCGAGACGGCGCTCGCCGCTTTCGAAGGCCAGTGCGCGGAGCAGCGCCCGCACACCGACGGCAGCGATGATCTCGTAGCCCGCCAGCGCCTCCCCGGCCGCGGCGACCGCGGCGCCGAGCAGCGTCGTGATCGCACGCCGCTCCACGTCCACGAGCACCACCGCCTCGGGGCGCTCGGCGGGGAACGCGTGGATCAGCACGCGCCGCATCCGGCCCAGCAACTCGGCGTGGGCTTCGCGCGCCTGCTCGATCCGCTTCTGGTTCGCCTTGATGAGCACCGGGTCGCCGCGCAGCGCGGCCCACTTGCGGGCCATCGCGATCCGCTCGCTCACCGCCCGCCGCGCCGACCGGACGGCGTCGTGCGCAGCGTCGAGTTCCCAGGGGCCGTCCGCGCGCACCCGCACCGCCGCGCCACTCCGCCAGTACTGAGCGGAGTCGGCCGTCAGCATCTGCCACGGGCTCCGCGCGCTCACGAAGGCCAGCACATCCTCGGGCCGCATCGGCTTCCGGTGTGCGTCCAGCACGCAGATGGCGATCCGTTGCGCGGACCAGGTGTTGGGCACGCCCTCGCGCCACGCCTCGTTCAGGGCGGCGACCGTGAGCGGTGCGTCGGGCGAGGGGAGCGGTTTCGGGTCGGAGCGGACGAGCTTGAGGGCGATCGCCCTGGGCGGTCTCAGCCCGAGCCGGAACGCCCAGTGGTCGACCTCGTCGTCATGGGGGTCGAGGGCGTAGCGATCGCCGTCACGGTAGATGGGCGGCCGTGCCGGCTTGCACTTCTTCAGCGAGGCCAGCGCGCGGCCGGCGGGCGCGATGCCCGCCACCTCGAAGCGCTGGGCAACCTCGGCGAGGGTGAGCGGCTCCCCGCGTTCGAGGAGGGCGACGATGAGCATCGAGTAGGTGTTGGCGCCAGCCGCGCGCGCCGCCACCTCAAGACGCGGCACCGCGATGCCGAGCGCGTCACAGTAGGGGTTGGTCATCAGGCGGCGAGATCGACGGCCATCCAAACCTCCACCGGGTTCTGGGTGGTCAGCCCGTGGGGCGCGCGCCGCGCGGGTTTCCTTCTGGATGCACGGGTTCCTGTCGCCATCGGACGCTCTCAATGCTATGTACGCTCGGCGTTGGTAACTGTATGCCGAGGGTCGGTAACATCAAGGTCTTCTCCCGCAGTCGAGGATGCGGTGCCGCGCGACGGGCGGACGCCGCACGCGTGATCCCCGTGCCGGCTGCTGATCCGGCCGTTCGTGGCGGGGTTGGCCGCCGCGCCGCGGTCGCTGGAGCGCATCGCGGGCCCAAGTGGGTGCGGCACACCGAGGTGAAGTGGCTGGCGCGCACGGCGATTCGATACTGCGAGGGGAGGCCGGGCGTCCGAGCCGCCGCACTCAGTTCCGGCGAGCGCGGCGCTCAGCCCACACTCGCAATCCAACCCCACAAGCGTCTATGCGATACGAGCTACCGAATGGCCAGCCTTCTTCTCGTGAACCGTGTTCACCTAGCCAGAAGCATCCGCCTCGTCACCCGGTGTGGGGGCCTCTGCCAGCGTGCGCCGGAGCCGTGCAGTTACCGCAGCGACGACGTTCCCAGGATCGCCCTGAGCGCGACCTCCGACAAGCAATTGATCGGCGATCTCTCTCAGCAGCCGGGAGTTCCTCGACACGCCGGCGACTCGGCCCCACCAGCCGGCGTAAGCGCTGGGATAGCGCGCGGCGAGGTCCGGTAGTCCCTCTACGGCCAGCTGCCCCAGACTGGGATGTCGGAGAATCTCGTGAAGGTAGACCAAGTCCTTGGCCTCCTTGTTGAGTCGCGTTCTTGTGATCGACGAGAGCCCCTTGTGAAGGATGTAGGCACCGATCGTAGGCACTCTGATCTTCCTGGGCGGCTCGAGCGACTCGTGGATGTCGGTACCGACCGAAATCCACCTGGAATTATCGAGCGCAATGGTCTGCCACGGATAGCCTTGTGCCCTAAGGCCGCCCTGCCCGTCGATCACAACGGCTACGCCCGGTTGTTCAGCCTCGGTGAGGAGGTCGAGATCGATCAGGGAGTTGCCCGGGCCGGGTATGGTGAGCCGCATTGACGCCCCATCCAGCGCGGACATTGGATCGATCTCGAATCCGGCGCTCGACGCAAGCTCTACGAGCTTTGGGCGACCTTCGGTCAGGAGGAGTGGGGGCAACGTGACGTCGATATCGCCCGTGATGACAGCTCCCTCCGTTGCCCCGGCCTCTGCAAGGAAGAGAGCGTGGACCCAGCCACCAACGAAGACCACTTGGGCCGCGTACGGCGCCAGCGCGATGACTACGCGCGCGAAGGCCTCACTTGCCGTCACCATGTGCCGCCCCGCGCCCGCTAGAGCAGCTCGCCGAAGTGGCGAGAGTCAAGGCCAAGAGCGTGACCGAGACTGCCTCGCAGGAGCACCTCGACCGATTCACTCCCGCGCACGGGATAGCCGACGAGGTCCAGATACAGCTGGATATCAGATACCACTGGGAGCCCCTTGACCTCGCGTCGGCCGAAAAATGCGGACACTGCGTAGTACGGCTCAAGCAGGTGGAAGTTACCGCCGTGCGCTACGCGCTCCAGGTGCAAACTCGAACGAAGCTTCGATTCGGCTCGTCCGAAATCCGCGGGCCGCACATACACATGTACCTGCCCGTGCTGAACGTGAGAGGCGACGCGGTCCATTCCCGCCAACAGAGTGAGCGCCCATCCAGCCTGGAGTTCCCGCAGCGACGTGGCTGCGTTTGAGAGCAGCTCCTCGTACTCGAAGGGGGCGACATAGGAAACCATGCGGTTGCGATTCCATGAGTACACACCGGCCCAGTCCTTCAGAACGCCAATGGCGTCGCTCATACGCACGCCCTCTGCTCCCCGCTCGACGTACCTCCGCCTGACGAGTTCCCGTGCCACCAGCGAGACCCAGCCTTTTGTCACTTGAGCCTGTGCGCTGATATCGGAGTGGTGGAGCGGTCGACCCGCCGCCTCAAGCAGAACGCGCGACACGAGCGACGCCTTGTCGGAGAAGGGGTTGACATGGTAGACACCCTGACGATCGGCTTCGCGCGCCGACCCGCCATGCGATTGGATACCCTCCAAGTCGATGTAGAGGCCTGCGTCGCGAACGAAGACGACACCGCTCAGGTCGGCGTGGTTCACACCCGCCGCGCGAAGGTCGTCCCTGCCGCGACGGCTCAAGTGGGGCACCATCAACAATGGGACTGCGCTCGGATCTTCGATCCGCAGCTCGTGAGCCAACGGCACGAACGCTTGAAGGTGCTCGCGCAGAAACCGGGACTTGACCTCAACATGGATCCGACGAGGCGGCTGTATCCCACGCACGTCGAAGGCGAAGTCATAGCGGCCGCCAACGGATCTCATTGCTGCCCGTGTCCCATGCTTCAGCAGCGGCACTGGCTCCAAGTGCAGGCCCAGCCGCGATGACAAGACGTCCCTGAGATGTTCCGCGCCGAGTCCCTCGAGAGTTTCTTTGCGTAGCATGGTTTGCCAGTTCCGGTCTGTTTAGTATTTACTATATTGTACAATATCACTAAACCACTGTCAACCAGAAACGTACTTGACAACTCGTGTCGCTACAGGGGACATGGCGCCTCCCCGCCAGCCGGTTCCGGCCCGACCCGTTCCTCGTCGCGGCCGCCGCTCGACCCGACGCCGTCTTCTCGCACCGCAGCGCCCTCGAGTTGCTCGGCGCAGCGCACACGGTGTGGACCCGCACCACTCTATATACGCGCCGGTCCCTCCCGCTGACGGGAGCCACGGTGCGCTTCCTCGAAGACCCCGCTCCACTGGCCGTGGGAAACCGCCGGCACCTGGGGACGCGACGCGTCGAACGCCGGGGCAGACTGCTGGAAGAGACGGGGCCGGAGCGACTCCTCGCGCGCTGCGAGCGCCACCGCCCGCGCTCGCCGCAATACCTGGAGCGGCGGCGGCTGACGGCTATCGGCTGATACAAGCGCCGCGGCACCACGAGCGTGTGGCCCGCCGCCACAGGGTAGCCGTCGGCGAAGGCCACGAGGTGGGCGTTGGCGTCGGTCACGTCGCCGGAGGCAAGGCGCTGGCAGAAGAGGCAGGTGGTCACGGGTCGCTCCGCGCGATGGCATCGAAGCGCCGCCCGACCCGATCCAACAAGCCAGGTACGTCCCGCGCGTCCGGCAGGGAGCCTGCGATGACATCCTCGGTTACGCCCGAGGCCAGGAAACGGCGGGCCTCCGCCGCCACGAACGCCCGGATGTCCCGTTCCGTCGCGATGATCTCACCCTCAATGCTGGGCCGACCGGCAACAACGCGGACGACGTCCTCGATGTCGGCATCGCCGTACCAGATCTCCCCACCACGGTCGTTGTGCGCCTCCCACTTGGTGGCGAGGAAGACCGGGGCCGCGACCACACGGATCGAGATTCCTGGTTCCAGTTCGACGCGTGCGGTGAGGCGAAGCGCGTGGGAAAGCCAAGCGCGCGCAGGCCGAACTCACGCGATCCCCAGGTCCGCGCGGAGCAGTCGCTCGGCGATGCGGCGCTCGCGCGCCTGCCCGATTCGCAGCGCGTCCACGAGCGCGAGCAGCCGATGGAGTCGCGCGTCCGCGAGCGCGGCGGCCGCCGCCCCCTCGTACAGCGGCACGAGGCTCGGCCCTCGTACCGTTCCGTCCACGCTTGGCCACACGGCGCCGGTCCCCGCCGGCATATCCCCGCGGAACTCGGGCAGTCCTCCCGCCGTCGGCACTCCTCGGATCTCGGCGCCGAGCTGGGCGGGGAAGGCGTAGCGCGCGCCGTGAACGAGGAACTCCAACAGGGCCGACTTGTTCGGATGGCGATCTGTCGGCAAGAGCAGTTGGGCGGCCTCCAACCGGCGCACGGCACGGTGGGCCGCACTGAGGCTGAGCCGTAGCGCCCGCGAGAGGTCTTCGTACCGCTCCCCCGGTCTCAGGACCAGCGCGAGGGCGACCGCGATGTCGCCTGGCTTGAGTGCCCCCTGCTTCTGCCGCATCGGACCGGCTTTCCCGTTTCTGGAAACTGGAAAGTACTGTGGCAATTGCGGTTGTCAAGCGGCGCGAGGCGAAGAAGGCCACGGCAACCGCTGGGGAGCGCGGGACGGGCGTGAAGTTGCACGCCGCGATCGTCTGCACGTCCGGATGGCGCTCGTAAACGGCCGTGTTGAAGCGCCGGAGGAACTCGACGGCGTCGAGGTTCTCGCGGCCCCCGTAGCGGTTGGGAACCCATTCGCCGCTTTTGCGGGAGTAGCCGAGGGCACCAGCCGGTCGGCCAGCTCGCGGCAGGAGAGTGAGCGGTTGCCCCGGCGGTGCCGCCCCAGGTGGTGAGGTGGCAGCCGAGCTTGCGGTAGAGGTGGTAGTGGCTGCCCTCGTTGAAGAGGTGCAGGTCGTCTGCGGTGATGGGCTCGGCGTGGACGGGACGGGGTTGCCCCAACGTACGTGCCGATGCGGCGGGCGGGGGTGGCGGGGCCCTGACGGCTGACCGAGGCGAACCTGGCGTTCCTCGTGCTGTCTCGAGCGCGGGGCACGGCCGAGCGGCTGGCGCGCGCGGCGATCGGATACTGCGAGGGGAGGCCGGGCGTTCGAGCCGCCGCCCTCAGTTGCGGCGCGCGCGGCGATCAGCCTACAGGGGGGCCCGGCGAGACGACGCCCGGCCGCGAGGTGTGGTTCGAAGCGGTCCTACAGCTTGGTCATCGCCAGGATGGCTCCGACCGAGCCGACCCAGAAGAGGAACATCCAACGCAGCAGCTCGGCCTTGAGACCCTCGAGCCTTCCGTCGGACGCCGCGAACCCCGCCCGCACCTCGGCCCGCAGCTCGCCGATCTCCTGCCGCAACTCGGCCCGGAGCTGGCCCATCTGCGCGTCGATGCGCGCCGACTGGGCATCGGCGATGGCGCGGATGTCGGATCGGTAGGTGGCATCCACCGCGTTGAACCACTCCATGTCCCAACGCTACGCTCGGCGGGCCGAGTGACGCAATCGTTGCGGGGCGGGGCGAAACGATGCGGACCGCCTGCCCGCGGGGCGCGAGTCACGAGGGCGCCGGCGCGAAGCCCGGCGCCGTGCGAGCGAAGCGAGCCGTCCGACGGGCAAGCGCCGCCGTCCCCGCGACGCAGCGCCTGCCGGAGCGCCGCGCAGCACAATGCACCGGCCTGCAACAAACCGGTACCGCCACCGCGGCCTGTCCCTCCCACCTTCGCACGATGTACGTCTTCCACCTCGACGAGAGCGGCAGCACCGGCCTGGACCTCTCGTCGACCGTCGAGACAGTACACTGGCTTGTGGTCCTCGGCGCAGCCGCGCACGACGTGCACAGCATCGAGAGGGACATACGGGTGCTCGCGGATTCGTACTTCGGCCTTCGCGCCGGGGCCCCGGCCTTCGAGCTTCACGGCGCCGAGATCTTCGGGGGCCGCGGGGTCGCACGAACCCTGGCTCCCGCACGGCGTGTGAGCCTGTTTGCCGGCGTGCTGGGACTGCTCGACACGCACGATGTCCACCTCTGGGTGCGCGGCATCCACAAGGCACGGCTCCGAGAGCGGTCGCGCGCGCAGCGAGAGGATCCCGAACACCCATCCATCCTGGCGTTCCGGGACATTGTCACGTCGTTGGACACCTGGCTCCAAGCGCGCCAGCCCGCCCCCGGCACGCCGTTCGCCGGCGCCACCGATCAGCTCGGCCTTCTCGTATCGGACCAGCAGGACGAGGTCAGCCGATCTCTCGCGGCGGAGTTCGCGCACCTCAGGGACACCGGCATTCGCTCCCTGATCGACACGATTCACTATGTGAGGTCCCGGGACTCCAGACTCATCCAGCTCGTGGACTGCGTCGCCTTCATCCGGAATCGGTACGAGAAGAACCTGACGAAGTGCGGCGGGGACGAAGCGCGGTTTGGCCAGAGCGAAACGGCTGTCGCCACGCTCTGGAAGGAACACTGCCTTCCTCGCGTCGTCGACAGCCGCGTCTGGCCGGGCTAGAAAACAGGGGCGCGATCGAGGCGAACTTTCGCTCGCTGGGGCTCACAACGGAACCCACTCTCGACCGCGCAAACTGAACTTGCCGTTGCCGCCTTGCCGAGTCAATGGCCGAACAACCTCGACGTCTGCTCGAAGCCGGCCCGCTTGCACGAGCATAGCACCCGCCCTCGGGAACCCAGCACCGAAAGCACTCCGCCCCGGCGCGAAACACTGCGCGCCTGGCTGACGGCTGACGGCCGCCGTGGGAGCTTCAGGCCGCTCGCGGCTCACGCCAGCGACTCGAGATAGGGCCGCATCACGTGTTCGACGCGGCAGATGCGCGCGTAGCGGATGACCTGGTCCATCGTGAAGCGCCGGGCGCGCCACCCCTCGCGCAGCCCCTCGAGGGCGACGTCGCGACCCACGCGGTTCCGGAACTTGAAGCAGTCGGCGACGGTCTTGGCGGCGCCGTACACCCGCACGCGGAGGCCGCCCACGTCGTGCTGCTCCACCCCCGACGTGTAGGACCGGCCGGAGAAGCGGAAGACTCGGCTCGGGGGGTAGCGGACGTGCGGCGCGCGGGCGCCGGGCGGCAGGGCGATCTGGACCGCGCGGGGCACCTGGGTGGTGAGCCCGTGCCACTCGAGGGCGGAGACGAGGCAGACGACGGCGCGCGGGTGGCGGAGCGCGACGACGGCGGCATCCACGTGTTCCGAGACGGGGACGTCCACGAGGTGCCACACGCCGCGGCCCAGCGGCTCGATGCGGCCGGCGTCGCGCAGGGCATACAGGGTCTCGGGATGCACACCCAGCCGCAGCGCGTCGCGGGTGCGGAGGATGCCGCGGGCACGGCGGAAGGCGCGCTCGGCGCGTGCGAGAGCGGAGGGTGGGGCCATAGCGATGACTATGTCATTACTTGTGCATAAGTCAATGCATATTTATCGCCCGGTAGTCCCGGCGATCCCAAGGCGCCCCGTGGCGACGGGCGCGATGCGGGTGCTGCTACCCGCCCAGGGCGCGTAGAATCGCGCGGACGGTCTTCGCGGTGGGGTTGCTGTGGCCGTTCTCGAGGCGGGAGAGCGTGTCGACGCGGATGTTGGCGCGGGCCGCGACCGCCGCCTGGGAGAGGCGCGCGGCGCGGCGCCGGCGCGCGATCTCGCGCCCGATGGACTCGCGGGCGTACGCCACCGCGCCCCGGTGCGGCTCGCGGGCGAGCCGCGACAGGCGGCGATACACCGTCACCGGCAGAACCACGTAGTCCCGCCCGCCGACCCGCAGGCGCCCCGGGTGCTCCCCCGCCTCAACGCTCGTCGTAGAAGCCATCCCGGTGCCCGACCCCTTCGACGATGACGGCTTCGCGCTCGATGCGGAACTGGACACGATAGTCTGCGGTGTTCATGACTTTCATCTGAAGACTGCCGCATCCATGATGCCAATGTCAATGCGAGAGGGCGGGCTGCATCACCGAAGGATTGCCGTCCGGCGCATTTCATTGCGTCACGGGATGCCGCCCGCCCAGCAGGGCGCGAGTCACGGGGGCGCCGGCGCGAAGCCCGGCGCCGTCCGAGCGCAGCGAGCCGTCCGACGGGCAAGCGCCGCCGTCCTCGCGACGTAGCGCCCGTTGGGGCAAGCGACGCAGCGCCGCCGTCCCCGCGACGCAGCGCCCGGTGGAACGGGCGCTGGGGCTATCGGCTTGTGCTGAAGCTCCAGTACCTCGGCGACAGCCGGGATGCCTTCAAGGCGGTCCTCGCGTAGGAACGGGCCCCCGAACGGGCTCCCGCGCTCCCTGACGATTACCGGGCCCGGCCCCGTGTCGTGTGCAAGCGGCTCACGTCAGCTTCGCACGCTCGAATGCCAGTTGACCCAGCCACGTCTCAATCTCGTGTTCAACGTACGGCAAGAGGGGACGGCGCTCCGTAGGGAACTGCTCGGCCAGGGCCTTCAAGAACCTGGGCTCCCTCGCACGCTGGTGCAGCAGTTCGACCAGAGCGCTGACGCCGGCACCCCATCGTCGCTCCGCGGCAACGACGTCCGAGAGCACGGCGGCCGACATGCCGTTGACACTGTTGATGAGATCGAAGACGTAGAACACGTCTTTGACCTGCTGCTCAGTGTCGCGCCTCCTGTGGATCAACGCCTTCTGGATACAGAAGTGGCCAACCTTGGGAACCTGGAACGTGCCGCGATATGGCAACTCCGACGCCAGCGGGGAGCTGTCGTCAATGCGAACACGCACCGGTTCGTCCAGGAGGATGTCCACGTCGCGCAGGGTCTGCGCCGTCACGCCCTTCTGCAGTTCCACCACGCGCACCAAGCCGTCACCGCGAGCGGGAGCAAGGAATTCGATCTCGACCTCGGGCGACGCGATCGTCGGCCAGGCGAACAGGGCGACAGGCGGCGAGTCGTCCCCACGCGGGGCCCAGACGAACTGCTGAGCCTCGAGACACGCCTGCAACGGCGCGGTGCCCCGGAGGGCGAGCGTCTCCTGGCCGACACAATCCACGTCTCTCGTGAACTCCTCTGGAATCCACGTCGCGGCCCCCGAGCAGCGGCGGTGGACATACCAGGCCCACGCCCCACAGAGGACGACGTCTTCCACGTACGGGCCCAAGGCGCGCAGGGCGCGATCGAGGCCGGCGAGATTCACCGTGCTTTCCTCTCCCGGAGCGCAGCGAGAATGTGCTCGCGCACCCGTTCCGCCTGCTCCGCCCCGCGCCGCGGGTAGACGCTGAGGTCGAGGAAGAGCTGGACGTCGCTCACGACGGGCAGCTCCCCGATCCGGCGCACGCCGTGGCTCCACGAATGCGCATAGCAGGGCTGGACCAGTATGACGTTCGCCTCGGCGGTGGCTGGGACGAGGCCTGCCGCGCGGCCGAAACGCTCCGCGCTCTGCTCCCACACGTCACCTCCGAGGAGGACGTGGACCTCGGAGAAGAACGCGTAGGCAGCCACCAATGAGGCCCCGGCGTGGAACGACAGCCCCCACGGTGGGAGGTCAGCCCGCCCCGCGGCGGACGCCAACCGGCGCATCACGGTAGCGACCTCGGGAGCGTGAAGGTACATCCGGCGCTCGAACTGTCGCCGCGCCCGCCGCTGGTAGTCGACGCGCCACTCGTCGAGAAGGCCCGCGGCGTCCGCGAGGCGAAGACCGCCATCCCCCTCCGCCACGAAGCCCTCGTCCTTGAGCCGCGCGAGGAGTCGTGACGCGAGTCCGGCGCTGACCCCCAGTTCCGCGGCGAGACGCCGGACGCCACCGCACAGCTTCCCGTCCTCAAGGAGTCGTCGAACGAGCACCGAGGATCTGTCCGCGAAGAGGCTCGCGCTCGCGCTCTTCCGCACCACGCGGTCGCGGGTGCCGGGCTCCCGATCGATGTGGATCCCGGCCCCACTCAAGAACACGTGGCCATCGAGGCCGAGGTAGCCCACGCCGAGTTGCCTGAGCATGCGGCGCAGCCGCTCGCTGACGGCCGGAAGTGCCACGGCGGGGATGGCTTTCGACTGGCGTGCGACCCGCTGCGCCCGCTCCGCGGCATGCATGACCTGCGCGGTCCGCGCGTTGGCGCAGAGCACGACAACGGCGCGTGCCCGGCGTTCATTTCCAGCGGCCATGCGCACGACGAGATCCGCCCCTGACCGCACCCCGTCGCGCAGGCGAAATCGCATCCCGGAGCCCGTGCCGAGGTCCGCGAGGAGGGCGGGAAGGCTCGAGGCCAGCTGGCGAGCGTTCATTCTGGTGCTCATGTTGAGGTATACGTAAACAATGCATCAATAGTATACACCTCAACACTCACCGTCAACCGCGACCGCTTTCCTCTCGTAGGGCGGTGACCGTGTCAGCCGCGTACTTCGGCCCACGTCGGACACCGGTTTCGGCGGAAGTCGGACCGCGGTTTCGGGGCATCTCGGACACCCGTTTCGCTCGATGTCGGACACCTGAGCGGGTGCGGGGCACTGGATAGGATAGCGCCCGCCCTCGGGAACCCAACACCGAAATCACTCCGCACCGGCGCGAGACGTTGCGCCCTCGGCGGTCCGCCGCCTTAGCCCCCCCAGGGCGCGAGTCGCGGGGGCGCCGGCGCGAAGCCGGGCGCCGTGCGAGCGCAGCGAGCCGTCCGACCGGCGAGCGCCGCCGTCCCCGCGACGCAGCGCCCGCCGGGAACGCGACGCAGCGCCCGCCGGGAACGCGACGCAGCGCCCGCCAAGTTGAACACGCTCGCCACGTGCCGCCGCAGCACGACCAGCGTGTGGTCCGCCGCCACCGGATAGCCGTCGGCGAACGCCACGGCGTGGGCGTTGGCCTCGGTCACGTCGCCGGAGGCAAGATGTTGGCAGAAGGGGCAGACGGTCATGGCCCGAGAATGCCACCTCGTGGCCGGCGGCGCCAGACGCTGACGGCCGACGCGGCTGACGGCTGACGGCTAGACGCTCGCCTCAAGCCACGCGGCGACGGTCTGGAGGGTTCGCTCGAAGCCGGCGACGTACTCCTCTCCGGGATAGTCCGATGGCTCCGGAACTGTGATCCTGTTCCGGGCGAAGGCCGCGCGGTGCTCGAGTACCAGCCGGCGCTGTTCGCTGCTCCGCAGGTACGCCGAGCGCTCGGCGACGGCGATGTCGCGCGCAGAGGGAAGCGCCGCGGCCAGGAAGGCATACAACGGTTGCCAGTATCGCCACACCGGGATCGGCGTGTCGCCAAGGAGCGCGGCCCACCGTTCGATCTCGGCGTGATAGCGCTCGGGGCGAGAACCCGCGGCGCTCACTACGCGCGCCGCCGCCATCGCGTCCAACACCCGACGCGCCGGCGTGGGCCCGTAGCCCGTCGCCTCCCCAACCTCGCGCGCCGCAGCCGAAGCTGGGGCGATGGCGAGGAGGAACGCCAGCACGTCCGAACGGGCGTGGACGCCGAACGCCAGGCGCAGCCGGAGCATCAGAGCCGCCGGCTCACCGATGCGCCGCGCGGGCTGATCGACCTTCCCGGCACGGTACGGCCTCCCCGGTGCGCCCTGGGCGAGCGGCTTCCACCGCGCATCCTTGCCATCAGTCGTGGCGATCGCCGCGGCCTCCGCCAGGACCTCGCGCACGCGTGCCGGATAGTGCGCCGCGAGGTTGCGGGTCCGCTGCACGCTCAGGAGCGAGGGAGCCGCCGCGAGGAGTCCGCCGACGAAGTCCCAGAGCCTGGGCTCATTATCCCGGAGCGCGCACGAGAAGAGGACCAAGGCTTCGGGATCCACGATCGCACGCGGCACCGTGAACCGGCCGCCGACTTGCCCGCCGAGCACGGACCACTGGCTCCACGCGGTGTCGAGCGCGGCCTTCCGGCACTGCTCCAGAGCGCTACCGGCTGTGGTCTTGGACATAGGCGATGACTCGGTCGACGACGACGTGGAAGTCGGGTGACGCGTCCTGTGTGCGAATCCACGCGGCCGCCTCGGACAGCTCGCGCGGTGTCGGACGCAGCGCGAGGAGGTCGCTGACGTGTACTGAAGCCGGCCCGGTCTGATCGGCGGACGCGTAGAGCTTGAACGCGACCAGGTCTTCGCGCGCCACGAGGCCGACCCGCAGCGCGGCGAAGTCCCGCCACTCGACCCGTTGCTCCAGGCCGGGCGGGAGGCCCGTCACCCACTGGAACGCGACCGCCGTGTTCATCCAGTCCCCGGGCTCGCCGAAGTCCAGCGCGACATCCGCAATCGCGTCTCGCAGCGCGGCGGGCAGCGGTTCCGGGTGGCGCAGGTGCCCGGTCGCCTCGTCGGTGCGAGCGAGGACGTCCACGTCGCGGGTGGCGCGGTCAACGAATCCCAAGAGGTTCAACGCAGCCCCGCCGAGCACGACGACACTGGCGGTCGCCCCTCGCGCGTGCAGGCGATCGCCGACGGCGGCGAACATTGCCTCCACCATTGACTTGCCTGCGATCATCTCCACTCCACGGTCTCTGATGGTGCGATATAGTAACGATAATAGTCTGTGTTGTCAACTATGATAGTCCTTCTGTGCTACGCAGCGGCTCACGAGGCAGGCACCAGCTTCGCGCGGAGGAGCGCCGCCGCGCGCGACCGTTCGCGGGCACGCCCGACACGGATGGCGTCCACCAGCGTCAGCAGGTCGTAGAGGTCGGGGATCCGCCCGGCCACGCGGGGCGCGGCCGGATACAACGGGACGAGGCTCTGGCCCCGCAGTCGCCCGTCGACGCTCGGCCACACGATGGGGTCGCCCTTGAACTCCCGCGCCAGCGACGGCCCGGCGTGCGCGGTGGGCACGCCCCGGGACTCCGCCCCGAGTTCGCCAGGGAAGGCATACGGCACGCCGTGGACGAGGAAGTCCGCCAGCGCCGGCGCCACGGTGCGCCGCTCGTCGGGCCGCAGAAGGCGGGCTCGCCGCAGGCGGCTGACGGCGTTGTGCGCTTCGCCGAGGCTGATGCCCACGGCCGTGGCGAGCGGCACCAGGCCCTGTCCCGGGCGGAGCGCCAGCTCGAGAGCAACCGCCACATCGGCGGGCCGGAGCGCAAGTTGTCGCATCGGGCGCTAGCTCCTAGTTTCACGTTTCACGAAACGTGAAACTAGCGACGTCGCAACGGATCGGCAAGCCCGCAAATCCCTCTCGTCACCACTTCGGAAGGCGGCGCGGTCAGTCACGCAGCAGGAAGCCGACGGCTGCGGAACTCCACCGCCGGCGCGCTTACGGCTATCGGCTATCGGCTATCGGCTGATCCGAGCGCCGCCGCCTCCCCGTCGCGCCGCAGCACGAAACCCAGCCCGACGCTGAGCGAGCGCGCGTAGACGAACCGCGGCGGCGGGCAGCCGACCTGCACCTTCGTCGTCATCGAGACGCCCTTCCACAGATCCACGGCCATACTCGCCGTGGTGTTCGTCCGGCCCTCGGAGCCTCGCGCCAGGTACCAGCCGGTGGCCTCCAGGTTCAGCTCGACGCCCTCGCGCGGCACCCAGCTCACCTCGCCGCGCAGATACACTCGCACGAACGTGCGTCCCTCCGGCGCCGCGAGTTCTCTGGCCCCGCGGAAGCTGTTCCCCACGCCCACGCCCAGCCACGGCCGCCACTGCAAGCGCGAGCGCGCGCACCGCACGCCCAGGCACCAGCGCATCTCGCCCAGCGGCGTGACCTCGGCGCCGAGGACGCCCTTCTGGACGTCGAACCCGCCGTCCGCCTCGTACTCGCCGCTCAACGCGCCCACCCACTCGCCGAGCGCTGCGTAGCCGCGCACGATGGCCCCGTATTCACGCTCGAGGTTGCTCCGCGCCGAGCCCGCCAACGCCCGCAAGCC
>Ga0315283_10002118_pt1 | contig 16470 bp, 19 predicted proteins | sample YL17G09_0_MG_FD_204541 | JGI IMG/M metagenome (GOLD analysis project Ga0315283, IMG submission 204541) | Sediment microbial communities from Yellowstone Lake, YNP, Wyoming, USA - YL17G09_0 | ecosystem: Environmental > Aquatic > Freshwater > Lake > Sediment | place: USA: Wyoming | collected... | reverse complement strand
TCCGAAGGGCTTCAAACGGTTCCTTCTCGGTGTCGGGATATTCGGTCTCGGCGATTTCGCACCAACGCTTCTGATTCTTGCTGCAACCCAGTTGCTCACTCCGGAATATGGCATTACACACGCTGCGCAGCTCGCCGGATTGATGTATGTCGTCCGGAACGTTGCCTACGCCCTTGCCTCATTTCCAATCGGGTCGCTGAGCGATAGAATGAGCCGGGTCAGGCTGCTCGCCCTGGGATACCTTCTTGCGGTATTGACAATTGGAGGATTTCTGATAGCATTCTTGTTGAGTTGGATAAATCTTGTGTATCTCTTCGTCTTGTTTGCTGTTGCCGGCGTTTTCATCGCGGCGGAAGACACGCTTGAAGGCGCCATCACTGCGGACTTCATTCCGAGTGAGACTCGTGGAATCGGCATGGGGGTCCTGGGAACCGTGAATGGCATCGGCGATTTCGGCGCAAGCGTCGTCGTTGGCGTGCTGTGGACGGCTGTTTCACCCGTCGCGGCATTTGGATTTGCCGCATCGCTGATGCTGCTTGGAGCCCTTTTTTTGATGAGGACTCGATGAACCGACATACCCGTTGGCCAGATAAGCATGTATTCTTGTTCTCATTGGTCGCCGTATTGGTGTCCACCCGGCCAGCTGTAGCTCAGGAAGATTCACTGCGATCGACCCAGGGCTCGCTTCTCGCAGCGGATTTGAGGACTGGGATTCGCGACGCTGGAGTTCTGCTTGCCTCGCCGCAGCATTTTAGCCAAAGTCAATGGTTGGCGGCGACGGCTGCTGTTGGTGGGACTGCCGCCTTGTTCATCGTCGATGATCCCATCCGGTCATTCGCAGGACGGAATCATTCAAAGGCCGGGGATCTCCTGTTCGGAATTGGGAGGCAATACGGAGACGCGACCTATGCCATCTCATTTTCGGGGATGCTCTATCTGGGAGGGCTGATCTTTAAGGATGAGGATGTAAGGGAAACGGGTCTGACGCTCTGTGAGTCTCTGGCTTTTGCTGGCCTCGTCACCTCTGTGGTAAAAAGCGTGGTGGGCCGAAGTCGTCCTTATGCTGAGGAAGGTGCCTTCAAGTACAGGGGCTTCCAGTTCAAGGCGGCCACGACCGCACTTCCTTCGGGCCATTCGACGGTAGCATTCGCGGTATCATCGGTGCTTGCCTCGCGACTGAAGAGCTCATCATGGTCAGCTGTATTGTATTCCTTGGCGACGTTAACGGCGCTCTCCCGAGTGTACCATGACGACCATTGGACATCGGACAGTTTCCTGGGATCCGCCATCGGTTTGAGCGTGGGGCTTGCCGTCACGAATCTCCACGATGAACAAAAACCCCAGACGGAACTTCGCGTGGTGCCAACGCTTGGCGGTTTGCGGGCTGAACTGAGATTTTGAACGATAGGGATTAGTGCGCGTGCGTAAACGTCCCAAAACTGAACATCGAGACTCTGTGCATAAAGCTTCTCTGATTGACAAAGAGGTGAACACCCATGCATCAATCACCGGAGACAACGTCGACCATCATGGGTTGACATTGCAACTGGTAGCAGTCCGCGATCGAATGCTTAAGGGCCTCGACGAATTGAAGCCAATTCTGGAGCTACGCGGCTCGTCTCTTATGCAAAAGAAGTTCGCTGAAACTCAGGATCTCTTGACAGGACTCGACGAACGGACAAGGCGAAACGACCTTCCCGATTCGTATATCCGTATGCAACTCAACGATGCCCGGCTGGACGCCCTTACTCTCTTCAGTGGATTGAAGGTTGCTATGCTGTATGAACACCAACGTCTGCTTGCTCCGAATGACAATCTGCGATCTGAAATCGAGGATTCGATTGAACGCTTCCTCGGTGACGAACCGGGACCTTTTTCGCAGGAGGGATTGAACGTGCAGGAGGAGCTCACAAAACTTCAGCATGATTTTGAGAGCCTCGCTCAATTCGAGAAACTGATTCTTGGTCACGAATTGAGCCTTTGATGGACGCACAGAGACGGTGGCGAGAGGAAATCGAACTTGCCATAAAGAAAATAGCTGAAGTTGCAGCGCAGAGGAAAGACGAGGATGCCTTGACGCGATGCAAGGTGCTATCGCGTATGCTTGTCAAGACGAGCGCCGCTCAGCGCTTCCTGTTGGCCGGTTACGGCAATAAGAAGTTGAAGGAACGGATCGAATTTGAAATCGACCAGCTCGCCGAGGATCTGTCCATGGTGATCAACCTGGAATTGCGTGAAATAGTGTACCCACTTTCGGAGATTAAAGAGAGCACTCATCAGTTCGGCGTTCTCTTCATTCCGTCGAAGTACTTGACGTGGATGCCGGAGGATCGCCCCCTCTCGCCGGAGGAAGCCATCAGCTACCTGGAGCGACAGCTCGACAATCTTGACATCGCACTGGATCTGACTCTGAAACACAGAAGGAGAAAGGCACTTTTACATTATGCTTGAAAACATTTGGTTTGTTGCGGCTATCTGGATGGGGCTTGCTTTCATCGCCAGCCTGATATCAATTCGCCTGGGGGTGTCAGTCGCGCTCGTCGAAATTCTCATCGGCGTCATTGCCGGAAATTTTCTCGGCATTCACAAAACAACGGAGTGGATCAACTTCCTGGCGATGCTTGGAAGCGGCGTGCTCACGTTTCTTGCAGGTGCTGAGATTGACCCTGTCTCACTGAAATCGAATCTTAAGGCAAGCTTCATTATCGGGTTCCTTTCGTTTCTCTTACCATTTATCGGCGTATGGTTTTTTGCACAGTACGTCCTAGGCTGGGGACTTCAGCAATCGCAAATTGCCGGCATCGCCCTCTCTACAACCTCTGTCGCGGTTGTGTATGCGGTGATGATTGAAAAGGGCTTGAGCAATACGGCACTGGGGAAGATGATTCTGGCTGCCTGCTTTATCACCGACTTTGGCACGGTGCTTGCGCTCGGCATTCTGTTTGCCGATTTTAACATCTGGCTGCTTGTGTTCGTTGTGGTAATGTCTGTCATGCTTTGGTATATGCCTACATGGACCAAGTATATCATTGTCAGGATGGGGGCAACACGCGTGAGCGAGCCGGAGGTGAAGTTCATTTTGCTGGTGTTGTTCTTCCTTGGTGGGCTTGCAACAACCGCGAAGAGTGAAGCGGTTTTGCCGGCGTATCTTATTGGCCTTGTTGTCGCAGGCGTCTTCCTTCGCGATAAGACCCTCGTCCACCGCATGCGAAGCATCGCGTTTGCAATGTTTACCCCGTTCTACTTCATCAAAGCTGGCCTTTTTGTATCCCTATCGGCGCTCTGGGGAGCAGTCGGAGTGATCATCGCCCTCCTGGTATTGAAGATATCCACGAAGGTGATTGGTGTCTGGCCATTTGCGCGTGTGTTCAAGATGCGCACTCGTGAGGCCAACTACACAACTCTCTTGATGGCAACTGGGTTGACATTCGGGACGATCTCTGCGCTCTTTGGACTCAACAATAAGATTATTGACCAGACTCAATATACGATCCTGGTGACGGTTGTAATTCTGAGTGCGATTGTCCCGACCATGATAGCACAACAGTTCTTTCAGCCGTCGGAAGAGACGATGATTGCGTGGGGCCGACTCTGGAACCGGTCCCAGAAGACGAATTCCAAACCCGAAAACCAAGAAAAGGAGTCGAGCAATGTATAAAAAAATTCTTGTTGGATACGACGGGTCAGAGGGATCGAAACAGGCGCTCGAGCATGCAATCTACCTGGCGAAAGAACTTGGCGCTGAGCTCACCGCGCTATGGGCGCGCAGTTCCCTTCCACACTACCCGGAGACGGTGGATGAAGTTGAAGAGGAGAAAGACTCCGCAACCATGTTCTTGCAGGCGATTACGAGAGATTTGATGGCTTTTTCCAAGAGTCACGGAATTGAAATAAAGGGGGATGCCAAAGTGGGGCATGCTGCGAAAACAATCGCCGACTACGCCAAAGAAAATTGCTTCGACCTGATCGTTCTTGGGCATCGAGGGCATTCCGGGCTTTGGGGCAGTTTCCTGGGACACACGGCAGACAAAGTCAGCGAACATGCGCACTGCAGTGTCTTGATCGTTCGATGATAGCTTATGAAAACGTTAATCCTTTCCGACATCCACGCCAACCTGCCTGCACTCGAAGCGGTACTGAAAAAGGAGAAACTGTACGACGTGTGTCTTTTCCTTGGCGACGTTGTCGATTACGGACCATTCCCGAACGAGTGCATTGTTTATCTGCAACACGAGATGGACTTTGGAGTTATTGGCAATCACGACAATGCGCTCGCTTACGGAGTTGATTGTGGTTGCCGAGGGGATTTCAAGAACTTTTCCGAGGAGACACGAGCGTGGCACAAAAATCTCATTGGGAAAGATGAAATTACCTTTCTGCGATCATTACAGCCCCTCAACCAAGTAACGATCGATGGGAATTCACTCGTGCTTGCCCATGCTTCACCACAAGGTGATCTCTACCGTTACCTCATCGAGGATGAAGTGGATGAGGCGCTTGACGGGATCACCGCGCAGATTGTGCTCCTCGGTCACACGCATGTACAATTTCAGAAACATGTCGGTAACACGCTTGTTGTCAACCCGGGAAGCGTGGGTTTGGCACGTGATGGTGGAGAGGCATGTTATGCATTGCTTCAGGATGGATCGGTCACTTTGAAGCGTGCCTCGTACGATGTGGACAAAACGATCAGAGCACTTTCGCAAAGTCCAATCTCTCAGGAAAGCAAGGAAGGATTGTCGCGAGTGCTTCGGGGAGAGTGGAAGGCTTGAGTTCATAAATGAATGAGAAACGTTCTGGCAACGAAGTTTGCGTGAAATATCAGAATGACATACGAGTGACCTCGACGCTTGAAGATCTGCGTCGCCTCGTTCAAGACAACGGTTCCAGTTCTCTTCTTGCTGAGATCGAGGAGGAGATTCGAAAACTGCGGGAAAACCGCTTCTACCTCGTGGTCCTGGGTCAATTCAAACGAGGGAAAACGACATTCCTCAATGCCCTGTTAGGCGAGGAGCTCTTGCCCGTTGGGGTCCTTCCCTTGACTGCGGTTGTCACTTTGATTTCCTACGGAGCCCGAAGGAGTTTTCACGTCATATTGGCGAACGGACAGAGGATTGAGATAAGACCCTCGGAAATTGCGGATTACGTGACGGAGCTCGGTAACCCAAATAATCACAGGAATGTCCGGTACGCGGAGATTGAGTACCCGGCTGAGTTCCTGCGGGACGGGCTCGTTCTGGTTGACACGCCTGGAATCGGTTCGCTTTACCTCCATAATACCAAGACAACGCAAGACTTCATCCCGAAGGTGGACGCGGCAATCCTCACGCTTTCCTCTGATCCCCCAATCACGCAGACAGAGGCGGAATTCCTGGATGAGGTCGTCAAGGATGTCGGCAGAATATTTGTTGTGTTAAACAAGACTGATCTGCTGACCGAAAGTGAGCTCAACCAGACGCTGGGCTACACACGCGCTGTCCTAAAAGATAAGTTAAAGAGTGGTTCCACCGAGATCTTTGCGGTGTCTGCGTTGTCGGCCCTTCTGGCGAGAAGAACCGGACAACGAGACCTTCTGAACAGAAGCGGCATTGAAGCATTCGAGGTCGCGCTACGGTCGTTCCAGGAACGCGAGAAACGGGATGTGTTTCTGCAGAGATCGACGCGTAGAGCGCACAATTTGGTGTCAAGAGCTCGATTTGACGCTGAGCTAAAGCTCCGGACGATCGAGATTCCGCTAGTGGAGCTTGAATCGAAAATTAGCGAGTTCGAGCGGCACGGCAAGAACCTGCGGGATGACAGGGAGCATTTTGCTTACCTGTTACGGGGAGAGATGAAAGCACTTGGGCGGTGGATTGATTGTGAACTAGGAGTCCTTGCGGAGAGCGAAAAGAATCAGCTCGCAGAGCTGCTACCGCTGTGGGCATCGGAGCTGAAGGGGTCGTCTTTCAGGGAGTTGTTGATGGCGTTGGAATCCAAACTGGCGGAGAGACTGGTGGACGATATTGACGCATGGCGACCCCGGCACGAAGAGGAGTTGCTTCGCAGGTACGACCGAATAGTGAATCAGTACGTGCAACAAACCAACGAGCTCATCGCTCGGGTACTCCAGCTTTCGGCTGACCTCTTCAATACGCAAATACAGCTTTTTTCGGAGTATGATCCGCTGGAATGGCAACATAGGTTTTACTATAGGGTGGCGGACCAACCAGAGTTTCTCAAGATTGACTTCCTGCGAATGATCTCGCCGTTTCTTCCTGGTAGATTCCTCCGAAGGAGATTGGTCCAGCGAGTGCTCGCAACCGTCGACATGAAAGTGGAACGCAATTGCGGGAGTCTCAAGTACGAGTACACCTACAGCCTTCAGGAGTCATACAGGGATTTCCAGGTCGAGTTGGACCGGAAATTGGACGGTGTCATCAGTGAAATCAAAACAATCCTCGAAAAGTCCGCTGAGAGAAGATCCACTGGTGAAGAAAGCCTCGAACCAATCAGAAAACAATTCACCACACGCCTCCGTGAACTAGATCTACTGCACGCCGGCCTGGAGATCGAATCGTGAGCAAGACCATCAAATTGCCGTCGAACCACCATCGAAGTCTGTCTGTGACCGCACAGACCGTCGAACGAACATTGGACGAACTCGAATTGATCCTTCGATCAAAGGGCATTGTGAATCTCACATCGAGGATCACAGCCAGCTACTCGGAAGAAACACGTGGAGAGCTATTGGCGGCGATTGCTGAGATGCGGAACGCGAATGAGGAAATGGTTCATACCTTCAAGCTGCAAAGACAGGAGCGCGAAGAAGCGAAGATTCTCCGGGCGGCGATATCGCATCTTTGGGTTATCCTCAGTGACAGCACTGCAAAAGGGATGAGAGGCTTCGGGCCACTTTCGCCCGAGCTTGCATCTGAAGTGAACAACCATGTTCATCGGCTACTGGATCTGCTGAAACAATTTGAATAAGGCTCGATGGTAGGTCAAAGTGTTGAGCATCCGGCTATGGATTCAGAGATCTTGAAGATAATCATTGTTGTCGGTATGGCGTGCAGCTCAATAGCTGGTTTGATGGCTTACGTGATCACCTTCAACGAGTACTCGCATCATTTTGCCGAGAGAAGAGACGCGGTCAAGCAAAGCCTCGAGGCAGCCGGTGTTACCCTCCTCTTCTTCGTCGCGCTCACGGCCGCCATCGGCTTCTTCATAACATATTGGATCTGAGTTTGTAGCGCAAGCGATTGAAGGAGAGCCGCTGACACTCTTCACGAGTGGCTCGTATCATTCATGTGATTGGGAGAATTATCCATGTCCACGAAACTCGTTGATGCAGTAAGAAGGCTCTCATTACTTGCCGCAGCGTTCCTGATCTTCGTCTTGCCGCTTGCAGGGCAGCCAAAGCAAATAACCATTCTCCACACTAACGATATGCACGCAAGCTTTCTTCCTCATGAAGCGTTCTGGGTCAGGCAGAATCCAAAGCCCCTTGTCGGTGGGTTCAACGAGCTGGCCTTCGCGATCGACAGCATTCGAAAGATACGAAGCTCGACTCTCGTCTTGGATGCAGGCGACCTCATGACGGGCAACCCTATTACCGACCGTGTATACCATGGAGCTGAGGGAGGAGCCTTGGTGGAAATGTTGAATCTCATTGGCTATGAAGGATGGACTCCCGGCAACCACGATTTCGATGTTTCGTACGCGAACTTTCAGAAACTGGCGGCCATAGGCAACTTCGCTGTGGTTGCGGCGAATCTGATCGATAAGAAAACAGGAATGCCGGTCACGGGGAGGGAGTATGTGATCATTGAAAAGAACGGTCTCAAAATCGGTATATTCGGATTGATCTCAAAGGAATTCTACAACCTGGTCGATCGCAACAGCACTAGACAAGTGCAGTTGCTGTCGCCGATTCAGACAGCGAAGAGGCTTGTAGGGGTGCTCAGGTCCAAGGCGGATTTGGTTGTTGCTCTCTCCCATCAGGGTGTTGACGATGACTCACTGCTGGCCGCCAATGTCAAGGGGTTGGACGTGATCGTTGGAGGACACTCACACACAAGACTCACGAAACCGATGCTTGTAAGTGGAGTGATTATCGTGCAGACCGGAATAAACTGTGAAAATCTGGGCGTTCTCGATCTTACCGTCGACCACGGCACGGTGATGAAATGGAACGGGGAATTGCACCAGCTCTGGTACCACCCGAATAGGAAAACAGTTGTCAAGGCGCTCGTGGATTCCTTCAAGACAGAGATTGACAAAGAATACAGTGAGGTGATCGGAACGATGGAGGGTGCACCAGGCGCGGCTGAATCGGGAGCAGCAATCGCGAATTTCATCGCTGATGCCCTTCGAGAGGGGGCTAAGGCGGACATCTCCTTCATCAACAGTGGAGGCATCCGGAAAAAGCTCACGCCTGGAGTAATATCCAAACGAGCACTTTATGAACTTCTTCCATTTCGTAACAAGCTTACTACCTTTAAAATTACGGGGGAACAGCTGAGCACTATTGTTAGATACATTATCGCGAACAAGCCCGGGGTGTATGTTTCCGGCGTTGATTGCGAGTGGAGGGTGGCCGCAAATGGGACAACGGAGATAGTGCGACTGCTTGTGCAAGGAAATCCAATAAACGAGAACGCCTCCTACAAAGGAACGGCCGATGATTATGTTATGGGGGAGGCTAAGCGGTATCTCGGGATCGATACGCCACCGCTGACATACATGAATGAGACAGTCTGTACGGTAGTTGAAAAGAGAGTGCGGGCAGAGAGAACCGTCTCGGCGAAAATTGAAGGGCGTATCAGAGAAATCAAATAGCAGACGACACCCGCGATGGCAGTACCGACTTCTTCTCTGTAAAGGACGTTAAAGCATGGAGATGAGATGTTACCAATCAAGATCAAGATAGTGCTTGCTTCGACTCTTGACTTCGGTGTGGAGAGTGAAGAAGGAAAGGGAAGCACGTTCACTGTTCAGCTTCCGCTTGGGCGTATTTGAACAAAGGCGTGTACCGGGCGTGCTTTGTTTGCTCTTCATCAGTTTCGATCACTAGGCTATGCGCATGAAAGGAAAAAGTCCATGACAAGAACACGCGTTCTCACCCTGTTTCTTCTGGTAGTTACCATATCGGTTTGCGTGGCACGGCAGTACGAATTGAAGGATCCTCCACAACGTGTCATCCTGAACATTACTCAGGATGCAGCCACGAGTGTCGCAGTGACGTGGCGGACTCTCGGGAATTATCCTAATAGCCAAGTGCAGGTCACCAAAGCCTCCGACTGGATAGAACTTGAAAAAGGGGCTCTCACAATCGCCGCGAACAAGGAAGAAGTCGTGCTTCGAGGCGTCAACTCCGTATTCCACTATTCAGCTGTAGTGTCGAACCTCGAACCGGATATTCTCTACGCGTATAGAGTCGGCCACGATTCGATCTGGAGCGGTTGGAGCCAATTTCGAACGGCGAAAGCGGGCCAGTCTCCATTCACGTTTGTGTACTTCGGCGATCCGCAGAACAATCTCGTGCGCTACTGCTCGAGGGTATTTCACGAAGCATTCAGGAAATCCCCCGAAGCACGGTTCTGGCTGTTCGTCGGTGACATGATCAGCGAACCACAGCATGATAGTCTATGGTCGGAGCTCTTCACATCGTTCGGCTTCATCCCGACAATGATCCCGTTCGCCTTAGTACCTGGAAACCATGAATACCCCAACTTTGAAATCGCCGGCGCCGAGAGACAAATAGTTCCCCTCTGGCGGCCTCATTTCACACTTCCGATGAACGGCGTCAAGGGGTTGGAAGAGACTTCGTACTACTTTGATTATCAGGGGGTGCGGTTCATCATGCTGAACGGAGAGGAGAGGCTCGACGAACAAGCCCGATGGATGGAACCGCTGCTTGCAACGAATCCGAACAAATGGACGATTGCAGGTCTGCATCCTCCGTTGTTCTCGATGGGGAGAACGCGTGACGAACGCGAGACCCGCAACGCGTTCATGCCTCTGTTCGACAAATATGGTGTCGATCTCGTGCTGGCAGGTCACGATCATGTTTACTCGAGAAGCCATAAACTCAGAAATGGAATAGTAGTCTCTGATACTGAAAAAGGGACCGTTTACATTGTCTCCGTCAGTGGATCGAAAGCCTACCCACTGAGCTTGCAATACAAGGACCTCATGGTAAAAATTGGTGAGAAAGTTCAGTTGTTTCAGACGATTTCAGTCGACGGCAACACTCTGTCCTACAAATCACATACTGTCACTGGAGTGCTCTACGATTCGTTCGAGCTGAAGAAATAGTATGATCGTGCGAGTTGTAACGACTGCCAGTTGACACAGCCCTGCAATTCCGCTTCGAGGAGATCTTCTCAAAATTCTCTGTGCAGGGTTTCGACTTCAAGCCACGAACCAAATGGACCGTCATATGAAGAAGATCTTTTTAGCGCTCGTTCTATGCCTTTCTCCTTGGATTTATGCTCAAAACACGCCCAGTGGGGATATCGAAATCGTCGAGAGCACTCCAGTCGGCACTTCGCTCGATAATCCGGATGTCCGCAATACTCACGAGGTATGGTTGGAGATGATCGGACGCGCAGAACGGGCGCTTGACATTGAACAGTTCTACATCTCCAATGAACCGGGAAAGCTCATGGAGGATGTCCTTGCTGCCATCTATGCTGCGGCCGATCGTAACGTAAAAATCAGGATTATCGTCGATGCCCGGATGTACAAAACATATCCCGCGAGCGTTGACAGTCTGCGACAGTACCGAAACATCGAAACGCGCCGCATCGATTTCGGTGGAGTTGCTGGAGGAATACAACACGCGAAGTATTTTATCGTCGATGGAAAAGAAGTTTTCGTAGGCAGCCAGAATTTCGACTGGAGGGCATTGGAGCACATCCACGAACTCGGGCTTCGAATTCATAACAAAGGAATTGCCGCAACCTATGAAGACGTGTTCAATCTCGACTGGCAACTTAGTTCTGCCTCGCCCAAGGGCGCAGAGCAGGCGCGCTTCACAAATCGGTATCAAATTCCCTTTCGGATCCGTACCGGGGCCGGGGATGTTGCAACTGTTGTGCCTACATTCAGCCCGATAGGATGGATCCCGGATTCCACATCGTGGGACGAAAAGGCCATCGTCCAGGTGATCAATAACGCATGGAAGACACTGACACTTCAATTCCTTTCGTATTCCACCATTGCTCGTGGCGGCGGATCGTATTTGATGATCGATGATGCGATCCGGAATGCAGCACGTCGGGGGGTCAAAGTCAGAATGATCGTTTCAGATTGGGAAAAAGGATCGCCCGCAGTTCGTGCGTTGAAAGACCTGAGTAGCATACCCAACATCGAGGTCGCTTTCACATCGATTCCAGAATGGTCCGGCGGATATATCCCGTTTGCCCGGGTTGAACACTGCAAATACATTGTTGCGGATGATACGAGGTTCTGGCTTGGGAGCAGTAACTGCGAAAGGAGTTATTTCTATTCAACGCGCAATCTCGGCGTAGTGTGCGAAAGTCCAACCCTGGCAAAGACCCTCGCACGGATATTCCATAGGAGTTGGGACGGTCCATACATGGAATTGATTACACAGAAGGGAGAATACAAAGCCCGTGAGCATGGAGAAAGAAAGTAGAAGCCCATCTCAAACATCGCATCGCCAACTGATGCGTCATTCGAAGGAGCACGAGCAAGGTATGATCACACGAGAACCAACACTTCGCTTGATACTATTGTCGACATTGATCCTCATTCTGTCCTTAGGTGTGGATGGTCGGGTCACACGGGACAATAGTACCACTTCAGTCTACGAAAACGCGACGCTCGCGCTTGTGTGGTACCAGACTTCCGCCGAGTGTCGTGCGCTGTACTACCAGGCATTTAACACGGCGCGGCTTGCGTTGGACGTTGACCTTCGCACACGCGCCTATCCAAAGAAGCGTGCCATCGTCTGCGATATCGATGCCACGATTCTTGACGACAGCCCCCACTCCGCGATGCTTCTCAAGCAAAACAAACTCTTTCCCTACCGTTATGATGAATGGATCGAAGCGGCCAGGGAGCAACCACTCCCGGGTGCACTTGAATTCGCCCGGTACGCTTCTTCTCACGGAGTTGAACTCTTCTACATTTCAAACCGGACAACGAGGATGCTGAACGCAACTCTCCGTAACCTTCAATCTGCCGGATTCCCTCAGGCCGATGAAAGTCATGTGCTTCTTATGACAGGTGAAGCGAGCAAGGAAAGTCGAAGAAAAACTGTTGCCGTAAGGCACGAGATCGTGTTGCTTCTTGGAGATAATCTGAACGATCTGTCAAATGCATTCGAGGGAGGAACCATCTCCAACCGATCCGCTCAGGTCGACAGCGCACGAACGCAGTTTGGGTCACGGTACATTGTTCTTCCGAATCCCGTCTACGGTGCATGGGAGTCCGCGGTCTATCAGTATAAATCCGGCCTGACAGAGGAACAAAAGGATGCATGGAGGAAATCTGTATTGAAATCATTTGAGTGAGCTCGATTCTGTCGCACCCTTCCAGCTCAACCGAATGTCCCTGGTAACTGGTGGAGGGAGACACGCTTTGTGTGCTGAACGTATTTCGAGAGAGTGAACCGGTGATAATTATGAGGAGGAGTTTATGGGCGAAAAAACGAAGATAGGGATCATCATCTGTCATCGCTATCATACTTGTGGATGGGGAAAGTGCTTCCGAGCACTCTACCGCAGGGAAGGAGCATTCAGCGTGTACCAGAACAACGAGGTCGAGCTCGTGGGATTTACCACGTGTGACGGATGCCCCGGCGGGAACATAGAATCCGCTCCTGAAGAGATGAAGAAGAACGGAGCACAGGTCATACACCTCGCCACGGGAATGCTTGTCGGGTATCCCCCGTGCCCTTATGTCTCTTACTTTCGGGATTTCATCCGGGAAAAGTTCAGTCTGAAGGTGGTCGTCGGCACGCATCCCATCCCTGAAAAATACTACAAGGTCCATAAGGCTCTGGATACCTGGGGGACAACGGAATGGAGAGAGTTGATTCAGCCGACGGTGACGAATGAGAAGACGCGATTGGCTTATGATTGACTGGTGGGCATTCGCTGCGATATGCAAATCGGAGGAACAAGGTGGTCAGGACGGATCCACCTGTGAAAGCAGCCTTCTGGCGGTATTCCTCAAGGGATGAAGGTTTGGTGAAGAAATTGTCATCTCAGGTCCTCTAGAATCGGAATACACAGCAAGTCCGGTGGAAAAAGTGCAAAGTTTCTACGATGTGCATCGCGTCCCCCGGACTTGAACCTGCAATCTAGTGACCAGAAGCTCCCTTGTCATCCTCCAGTGATCTTATAAGTCCCTATGTAGCTGTTTATCGGTCTTTCCGTTCCCTTCTCTCGTGATTCTCAATCCAATATCGAGTCAGAAGAGCTATCCTTACTATCCCGGTCTTCAGCGTAATCCGGCGACGGTAAGTCTCGGCTGTCCTGAGTGAGATTCCCATGCTCTTTCCAATCTCCCTCGTGGTCTTCCCGGCCGCTATCAGTTTCAATGTCTCTTTTTCTCGCTTCGTGAACGGTTTTCCCAGTAGTTTTTTGGCCATGCGTTGGTATCTCGTGTAGCCCATGCCTTCTCCCTATTCCGGCATTATTGAATGCCTGACGGGCTGGTGCTCCCGTGTGACGTCATTCCATACCTTGCGATATTCGTCCTTCATCATAAGTCTAACCCACAAAGCCATTGAAGAATACCCCTTTCCCTGTCTGATTGGGAGGCATCCCCGTATAAGGACTAGCCGACATCGTTTCTCATCGGGGTGTGTGAGTTCACGTTCGGTCCTCCGGATCCGTTTCAATGTACCCTACGCGCGGTAGATAATCTATCCTCTCCTTGTTCACCAAGCGAACAATCGCTTTTTGATGTTCCTTCGTTGTATTGCCGGGGTTATAGAGAGATTTCCTTCGTTTTGCATCTCGGATCATCTTGAGCACTTCCCGCTCCGCCCTCATCTGAGCTTGCTTGATCATTTGTGTTGCTTTCAATCTTGTGCGCCCCTTTCTCCAAAACGTGCGGTCGTGATTTGTATCAGCCTCAGCCGAGTTCGTTGCTCGGCTTGCATCAATACGCCTACTTGCACGCATTCAAAGCCTCCTGAGGGATCTTCAGAGCACCGTGTGAAGTTGGCATGCTGCCAGTTGAGAGCACAAGTGTGTGACGTTCTGTGTTACAAGTCTAAAGCCGGGGAAACTTGTTTATTGCTTCCCGCTTCTTTTCGTCAATGACCTTAGCATAGATTTGTGTCGTTGCCAGGTTCTTATGTCCGAGTAGCTTGGACACGGTGTAGATATCAATGCCCGAGGAAAGGGCAACCGTCGCGAACGAATGACGGGCCTGGTGGAAGGAAAGCCGATTTACTATCCCGGCAGCCTTGCCCCATTTCTTCAGGTGCCTGTCTTGGACTGAATTGCAGGGCAACAGAAAGACGGCATTGGCCGGGATCTCACGCTCCAGTTTTGGGCTTGCTTTGGCCTTCTTCTGCTTCCTCAAGATTTGCAGCGCTTGAACGGAGAGGGGCAGGCGCTCGGGCGTTCCGGTCTTTGTCTGGGTATATTCCAAATACTCACCTTTCACCTGATCCCAGGTCAATTGGTCCACATCGCTATACCGTAGGCCCGAGAAGCAACTGAACAGAAACGCCTGCTTCACCTGGTTATTTGCGCATGGAGTCTTCGCCAGCTTGCGGATTTCCTTGATTGACAAATGAACCGGGAGGGTTTCCGTCAAGCGGATTGTCGTTTTTGCTGGGTTGACCGCCAGAATGTTCTCCCTGACGGCTTGATTCAACGCTGTCTTGATCCGTGCGAGGTAACAATGGGCTGAGTTCGCCGAAACGCGATTGAGTAGGTAGGTTTTGAACTTCTCGATCAACTGGGGGGTCACGTCACCAAAGACAATACCCTCGCCGGCAAAGTCGCCAAAGTGCCCAATAGACCGCTTCCATGAGGCCTTGGTGTTCGGGCGTCTTTTCAAATCTGCCTGAGCCTGAAGGTATTTGAAGAAGCTTGCCTTTCGGTTATGGGTCCCGGTCAGGCCGTGTGCATCGGCCTGGAAGTCAAGCTGTCGCTTGGCCCGGATCTCCTCAGCCATTTTCATCGTCTCACGGTTCTGGAACCGGTCATTCTTTTCCAGGAAGAACCCAAGCGCCTCGGTGCTGCGATTGCCAGCGCGGTAGATGTCAAGGTAAAGCTGGGTACGCCCGGAAGGGAGTTTGCGCTTACGTAAGACTACACTCATCTTTGTCCTCCTCCGATTGTGGCATCTGGAAGATACAAAGCGTGCAACAAATATGCAACAAAAATGTGATAAGTAAGGACAAAAAAGGGTAGAATCAATTGATGATCTACCCTCTCAAAACCCCTGATTTGCCTATGTTATCTGTCTATGTTAGTCTTTTGCTACATTGATGTTTATGCGGGCGAAATACTATGCAAGAATCCGGCCAATCGGATTCTGGAAACCGATCCGTCTTGAAGCCGAGAGGCGTGCGCTTGTTCCCGTCGGCGATCGTATGCGACACATCGATCTCCTGAACGGGTTCCTGGCTTCCTTCTTCCAGTTAACACTTGGGATCATTCCCTTTTACCTGTTCCTGAGGAACTGGACTCAGGCTCTTCTCTGGTCGGGGATATGTCTTGTAATGATTGTTGTTCTGTACTTCACGTGGTATAAAAATCTACCGTCGCCTGATGAAGCCTAGCTGAGATGTCCGACTTCTCACACGAACACAGGAGCGGAAGTCGGATATCTTCCTGGGAACAAGGTGAATTGTTGGAAATATTCTTGTATCATGAGGAAGATGTTCCGACTTGGGGGTAACACCCCGCTTTCGAGAACATTTCTGTAACTCTGCCACGAACGATCAAACGAAAGCGGAATGGTCATGACTCACTACACAGACTTAGGTCTCGTCAATTCCAGAGAACTGTTTCAGAAAGCGGTCAAGGGCGGCTACGCAATCCCGGCCTTCAATTTCAACAACCTCGAGCAGTTGCAGGCAATCATTGGTGCTTGCGTCGAGACAAAGTCACCGGTTCTCCTCCAGGTCTCGAGTGGGGCTCGCAAATACGCGAACCAGACACTATTGAAGTACCTGGCGAAAGGTGCTGTTGACTATGCCAAGGAACTCGGCTACGCGATTCCGATCGTGCTGCATCTCGATCACGGCGATACGCTTGAGCTCTGCAAATCGTGCGTCGAATCCGGCTTCTCTTCCGTCATGATCGACGGTTCACATCATCCGTACGACAAGAACGTCGAGGTGACCTGTCAGGTTGTCGAGTATGCTCACAAGCACGATGTAAGTGTGGAGGGCGAATTGGGGGTGCTGGCAGGCATTGAGGACGAAGTCTCAAGTGCCGTGACGCATTATACCAAGCCCGAAGAAGTTGAGGACTTTGTGAAGAAGACGGG
>Ga0315283_10002116_pt1 | contig 16473 bp, 10 predicted proteins | sample YL17G09_0_MG_FD_204541 | JGI IMG/M metagenome (GOLD analysis project Ga0315283, IMG submission 204541) | Sediment microbial communities from Yellowstone Lake, YNP, Wyoming, USA - YL17G09_0 | ecosystem: Environmental > Aquatic > Freshwater > Lake > Sediment | place: USA: Wyoming | collected... | reverse complement strand
GCGGTGCGCTGCATGGCCTCGAGCGAGAGGTCCGAGGTGTACGCGTAGCCGGTCTGCTTGCCGTTCAGCACCCGGATCCCCACGCCCAGCGTGATGTCCTCGGAGGACTCGCGGATGATGTCGTCCTCCATCACCACGTTGTTGTTCAGCGCGTATTCGAAGAAGAGGTCGGCGAAGTCACCGCCCTTGGAAAGGGCCGACTCGAGCACCTTCTTCATGGCCTCCTTCGTGACCCCGAAGCGGCTCGCGAACAACTCCTCGCCCGGCTTGAGGATCATCCCGGCGAACAATTGATCGTAGAACAGGCTCGAGAGCACGACGGCTCCCGCTCCGGCCCCGGCGAGCTGGAGGAACTTCCGTCGTTCGATCGGTTTCATCCCTTGTTCCCTCCTCAGGAGAGCGTGGTGAGCGACGGCAGGAGCGCCGCCGGGTCGGTGAGTTGATGCGGCATCATACGCGAGGGTGACCGGTTCCCCGGGAGGGTCGGAGGACGGGTGCGGGGATTGGCGTGACGAGCGGGGAGGAGGCGGCGTGGGGGTGGCGCGGCGGCGGCGGTGTCCGAGGCCGCGCGCGGGCGGCGAAAGACGCGGCCGAAGGTGTGGCTAGGCAGGCGGGCGGTTCGGGGCTACGCTCATGGGACGGGCACGACCATCGCGGTCGGCGCTCGCCCTTCGGAGGCCGTCATGCACAAGCGCTCCCTCGTTGCTCCTGTCCTCCTCACCATCATTCTCGCGGCCCTGCTACTTCCCGCAGCGGCCAGCGCGCAAGCACCCGCCTACCTGACCCAGTGGGGCCTGTTCGGCGCCAGCCCATTCGACGTGGCGGTGGATGGAAGCGGAAACGTATACGTGGCCGGCAACAACGGCATCCAGAAGTTCACCAGTGGCGGTACCTACCTCACCCAGTGGGGCACTGGCGGCACCGGGAACGGTCAGTTCAGCGTTGCGTACGACGTGGCGGTGGACGGCGGCGGCAGCGTCTACGTGGTGGACGTGGGGAACTACCGCATCCAAGTGTTCACTAACAGTGGCACCTACCTCACCCAGTGGGGCACGCAAGGTAGCGGGAATGGACAGTTCGACCATCCGTCCGGCGTGGCGGTCGATGGTAGCGGCAACGTCTACGTGGCGGACTCGTGGGACAACCACCGCATCCAGGTCTACACGGTCAGCGGCGCGTACGTGACGGGATGGGGCACGTTCGGCAACGGGGCCGGGCAGCTCTTCTACCCAGACGACGTGGCGGTGGACGGTGCCGGCAACGTCTACGTGGCGGACTCCGGCAACAACCGCATCCAGAAGTTCACGAGCAGCGGGGTCTACCTGACCCAGTGGGGTTCCTTTGGCACCGGGAACGGGCAGTTCGACTACCCGCGCAGCGTGGCAGTGGATGGTAGCGGCAACGTCTACGTCGCGGACACCTACAACCACCGCATCCAGGTCTACACGGTCAGCGGCGCGTACGTGGCGGGATGGGGCACGCCCGGCAATGGGAACGGGCAGTTCTCGTTCCCGGGCGGTGTGGCAGTGGACGGTAGCGGCAACGTCTACGTGGCGGATACCTACAACCACCGTATCCAGGTGTTCGGCTCGGCGCTGGTGCCCACGAAGTCCACGACTTGGGGCCGCATCAAGGCTCTGTACCGCTGATCGCTGTCGTCGTCATCCACGCTCTCGCCAGCCCGTGGACTTGCCACGGTGAGCGCGTTACGCTGCGTCGCGCGTGGGTGCGAGGCGGCGGGGTCGCCCGTCATACCCTCGCCGGCCCATTACCCAGGAGGAACCCCGATGCGCACGAACCTCTCCGCTGCCGTGCTGACCGTGATCCTCGCCGCCGCACTGCTCGCTCCGGCCGCGCACGCGCAGCTCAAGCTGCCGCGCGTGAGCCCGGCCGCCACCGTGACCCAGAGCATCGGCCTCACCGACCTCACGGTGTCGTACTGCCGGCCGGGCGTGAAGGGCCGCGTCATCTGGGGCGGCCTCGTGCCGTACGGCGAGCCCTGGCGCACGGGGGCGAACGAAGCGACCCGCTTCACCGCGACCGACTCCATCCAGTTCGGCGACAAGGGGCTCGCCGCGGGCACGTACTCGCTCTTCACCATCCCGGGCAAGGAAGAGTGGATCGTGGTGATCAACTCCGAGAAGGATCTCTGGGGCGCGTACGAGTACAAGCCCGAGAAGGACGTGATGCGCGTGACGGTGAAGCCCACCGCTGTGGAGTCGCAGGAGTGGATGGAGTTCTCGTTCGAGGATCTGACGCCCAACTCCGCGAACCTGGTGCTGCGCTGGGAGAAGCTGCGCGTCGCCGTGCCCATCGTGGTGGACGCGAACGGCAAGACGCTGGCGGGCGCCCGTGCGGCGATTGATTCGATGAAGAGCGACGACTGGCGCACGCCCTACCAGGCGGCGAGCTTCTGCTTCACGAACGACGTGGCGATGGAGGAAGGGTGGAAGTGGCTCGAGAAGTCGCTCGGGGTCCAGCAGACGTACCAGAACCTCGGCCTGCAGGCGCGCTGGCAGGCGAAGCTGGGCAAGAAGGCCGATGCGCTCAAGACGGCCGAGAAGGCACTCGAGGTGGCGAAGGCCAGCAAGGACAAGGTGGACACCAGCGCACTCGAGAAGCTGATGACGGAGTGGAAGGCCAAGTAACGACGGATTCGCGCAGGACACGAACGCCCGCGGCCATATGGCTGCGGGCGTTCGATATGCGATGGCTGGCCTCCGTGTGGCGGGGCCGTCAGGCGGAGGTCGGGCGCGGCGCCGGACGCGGCTCGAAGGGGCTCAGCGCGAGGCCCACGAGCATCACCACCGCGCAGCCGACGAGGTTGTACCAGAGGAACGAGATGTGGGTGTAGTGGAAGCAGGCCAGCACGCAGGCCTCGCCCGCGATCGCCCCGGCGAACACCGCGCGGCTGCCGACGCGCTTCAGGTAGAACGCGGTGAGGAAGATGCCGAGGATGGTGCCGTAGAACAGCGAGCCGAGGATGTTCACCGCCTCGATCAGCGAACCGAGCCGGCTCGCGTACTCGGCGAAGGCGACCGCGAACACCGTCCAGCCCACGGTCAGCCAGCGCGACCAGCGCAGGTCGTGGCCGCCCGTGCCCTCGGGCCGGAAGTGCTGCACGACGTCCACCAGCGAGGTCGAGGCCAGGGCGTTGAGTTCCGATGAAGTGGAATTCATCGAGGCCGCGAAGATCGCCGCCAGCAGCAATCCCACCACACCCGCCGGCAGGACGTGCAGCACGAACCAGAGGAAGACGTAGTTGGTGTCGCTGGTCTGCGTGCCGGGGGCGGCCCGGCGGATGAGTTGCTCCGTCTCGCCGCGCAGCGCCAGTTTCGCCTGCCGGGCGTCGGCGAGCGCGCCGGCCGCCGCGGTCTCCGTGCCCGTGTCACCGGCCCGGCGCGCGGCCACGATGGTGTGCGCGGCCTGCGCGGCGCGCGCATCGACGTCGCGGTGGCGCGTCTCGAGTGAGCGCCACTCGGCCGCGTGCGGTCCGCTGGCGATCCGTGCGGAGACCACCGGGTTGAAGAACAGCGGCGCCGGCGCGAACAGGTAGAACACCGCGAGCATCGCGCCGAGGAAGAGGATGCCGAGCTGCATCGGCACCTTGAGCAGCCCGTTGGCCAGCAGCGCGAGCCGGCTCGCGCGCACCGAGTGGCCGCCGAGGTAGCGTCCCACCTGCGACTGGTCGGTGCCGAAGTAGGAGAGCTGCAGGAAGAACCCGCCGATCAGCCCGGACCAGAGGTTGTAGCGGTCGTCGAGATCGAAGTGGGTCTGGATGGGATTCAGCCGGCCGAGCCGCCCGGCCAGCGCCGTCGCGTCCCCGAGGCCGACTCCGTCAGGCAGCGCGCGTACGATCAGGGCGAACGCCAGCCCCATCGCCCCCATGATGACGAGGAACTGGAGCGCGTGGGCATGACCCACCGCCTTGCTGCCGCCCCACGCGGTGTAGGCCACGGCCAGCGCGCCGAGCAGCGCGCAGGTCCAGGGCAGCTCCCAGCCCAACAGCACCGAGAGCACCAATGCCGGAGCGTAGATCGTGAGCCCCACCGCGAGGCCGCGCTGCGCCAGGAAGAGCGCGGCGGTGAGCAGGCGCGTGCGCCGGTCGAAGCGGTGCTCGAGGTACTCGTAGGCGGTGAACACCTTCATGCGGTGGTAGGCCGGCACCACCGTCAGGCACAGCACCACCATCGCGAAGGGCAGGCCGAAGTAGAACTGCACGAAGCGCAGGCCGTCGGCGAAGCCCTGCCCCGGCGTCGAGAGAAAGGTGATGGCGCTGGCCTGGGTCGCCATCACCGAGAGCAGGACCGTGATGCCGCGCAGTTCGCGGTTGGCGAGCAGGTAACCCTTCAGGTCGTGCGTGCCGCGCCCGCGCCACAGGCCGTAGGCGACGAAGACGGCGAGCGTGGCGAACAGCACCACCCAGTCGAGCGCGGTCATGCGCCGTGCCCGGCCCGCGCGGGGCCGGGGCGGAGCGCGGCGGGAGCAGTTGCCCGGGCAGAGCCGTGGCGGAGCGCGTCGCGCCCGGACCGCGCAGAGCGGTGGCGAGCGGGGTGCGCGCCGGAGGTCGCCACCCGGTTCACCGCGGCGTGCTCACCAGGTTCGCGAACAGGCGCCACGCGCCCGGCACGCCCGCCGGCAACTGGCGGAAGAGCGCGAGTGCGCTGTAGACGAACACGCCCTTGCCGTAGTTCGCGCAGAGCAGGCCGCCGTCCCGCGCCGGCTCGCCGGGGTCGTTCGCGGACAGCACCGCGTCGTAGCGCGGGTCCCAGGGAGTCGCGTAGTTGAGCCCGCGCTCCTGCACCCAGCCCTCGAAGTCGCGCGCGGTGATCACATTGGGTATGCGCAGCAGCGGGTGCGCGGGCTTGAGGAAGCGCATCTCGGCGTCCTCGACTGCCACGCGGTCGCGCGAGATGCGCAGCGGCCAGGGCCCGAGCCGGTCGTTGAGCGCATCGTCGTTGGTGCAGTACTGCACCACCAGCCGGCCGCCGTTCTTCACGTACTCGAGCAGGCGCGGCTGGAGCACGCGCAGCCGCGGCCGCGTGTTGTAGGCGCGCACCCCGGTGACGATGCAGTCGAAGCGCGACAGATCGGTGCTCTCGACCGCGTCGTCGTCGAGCAGCGTGACGTCGAAACCCATCTGGCGCAGCGCGTCGGGCCCCTGGTCGCCGGGGCCCATCAGGTAGGCGATCCACTGGCCGCGCGCTTGCAGATCCGTATGCACCAGGCGCGCCTCGCAGGGGGAGAGCAGCGCCTGGATCGGGACGTGCGGGTAGTCGATGCGCGAGAGGCTGCTGGCGTAACGCCGGCCCTGGACCTCGACCTCGCCGCCGAGGCCGGCCGATTGCGGCCCGGGCCCCGCCGTGACCCGGAAGCGCAAGACCTGCTCGGCGCCCGCCTCGAGCGTCACCGGCACCTCCGTCGGCACCGCGCTCCAGCCCGCGGGAAGCTGCAGGCGCGCGACGCCCGAGAGCGCGGCGCGGGTGCTCTGCACCGCGAGGCGCACCTCGCGCGGCCGCGGGTCGGCGAACAGGTAGGCGCTCTGGTCGAACTGGCAGGTGACGGGCGGCAGCACCTCGACCGCGCGGTAGCGGTCGCCGTAGACGCGGTCCGTCCACTTGAAGGCGACCGGCACCTCGAAGGCGACGGGTTCGCCCGCGAAGTCCACGGTCACGCGCGCCACGAGTGCCGGCGAGCCTTCCGCCTCGTCGACGAGCCGCGGGTCGGCGATCTCGAAGGAGCCCGCGAGCGGACGCTCGCGCAGCCAGAAGGGCTGCGTGAAGGGCAGGTCCGCCGGCAGGACCACGCTCGCCAGGGCCACGGCCGGTCTCTGGGAAACGAGCACGCGCGCCACGCTGTCGGCGGGCGCGGAAGTGTCCGGCTGGGGCCTGGCCGGCGCGGCGCCGGGCCCGGACGGGGCCGCGGGCGGCGCCGGGAGCGCGTGGAAGGCGCGCGCGCCGAAGGGCAACTCGACGCGCGTGAGGGTGAGCAGGGCGGGCGTGCGATCGACGGCCGTGATCGTGATGCGCAACGTGTCGCCCGGCGAAACCGTGGGCGTCTCAGCGAGCGCATCGATCCAGAGCCCGGCGCACGAGCGCATGACGTTCTCCAGTTCGCTTCGTTTCACGCGCACCAGCGGTTCGTCCGGCAGCGCGGCCAACGTACGGTGGGCGAGAGCCAGCGTCGGTAGGATCTCCCAGGGGCGGTCGGGATCGAAGCGCGCCTCGGCTTCGCGTAGCAATGCGGTCAGCGCCGGTCCGCCCGCGACGCGCGACCAGTCGAGCGCGACGCCGTCGAAGAGGTCCTTCACCGCCGGCTCGCCGTCCAGGTGCTGGAAGGTCTCGGTGACGGCGCCCCGCCGCTCACGGGTGCCCGCGCCCTGGCTGCGGTTGAGGCTGCGCGCCCTGCCACCCAGCTCGGAGTAGGAGAGGCCCAGCTCGGAATCGTAGGCGCCCGCATCGAGCGTGACCGGTTTCGGCGCGTTCGGTTCCTGGCTCGTCATCCAGGTGTTCCAGACCAGCCGCTTCGCCTGCCAGGTCGTCACCTGCCTCAGTTGCTCCGGGAAGCGGGTCGAGTCGGCCGCCGCGCGGAACGCCACGCCCGCCAGGATCGCGGAGGCGGTGTGGTGCCCGTGCCCGCTGCCGCCCGCGTCGGCGCCGAAGCGCGACACGATGACGTCGGGGCGGAAGCGCCGGATGATCCAGACGATGTCCGCCAGGGTGCGGTCGTGCCCCCAGAAGGCGAGCGCCTCGTCCCCGCTCTTGGAGAAGCCATAGTCGAGCGCGCGCGTGAAGAACTGCTCCGCGCCGTCCACGCGCCGCGAGGCCAGCAACTCCTGCGTGCGCAGCGCCCCGAGCGCGTTGCCGGTTTCGGGGCCGAGGATGTTCTGGCCGCCGTCGCCGCGCGTGAGCGACAGGTACGCCGCGCGCACCAGGCGGCCGCGCGAGAGATAGGCGAGCAGCGAGGTGTTGTCGTCGTCCGGGTGGGCACCGATGTAGAGCAGGCTGCCGGTCACCTGCAGCCGGCGCAGGGCCACGCGCAACTCGCCGGCGTTCAGGGCGTCGGCCGGACGCGGGTCGGCGCTCGCGCAGAACGCGGTCAGGGCGAGCAGAAGGGCCGGGAGTGAAGCGACGAGAGTGCTCGGGAACCTGCGCATGCCGGAACGTCCTTCGGAAGAGCCGGGGGCCACCGGAGGCAGTCACCGGACAGGTCTTGCCGCGGATAACGAACGATGGAAGACGGGGCATCCTACCGCAGGATCGGCGGGTCGGGCGAGTGGAGCGGGGCACGCTTGGCAAGGCCGTGACGCACCGCTGCGCGCCCGCGCCCATCTGAAGAGATGCAGAGTGACCGACCATTACGTAGCGCACATTGTCAAACCCTGAAATCCGGCGTGTCTCCTTGCGGCGCCGGAATGAAAGCGACCTTCCTCATGACCACCGTGAAGTCCGCACTCGAGATCTCCGGGCCGCTCTCGACCCACTGGGTCGGGAACGGCTTCCCCGTCCGCACGCTGCTCTCCCCGCAGGTCCAGGGCCAGGGCAGCAGTCCGTTCCTGCTGCTCGACTACGCCGGTCCCCGCGAGTTCGCGCCGACCGGTGAGCGCCGGGGCGTGGAGGAACATCCGCATCGCGGCTTCGAGACCGTGACCATCGTCTACCAGGGCGAGCTCGAGCATCGCGACTCGGCCGGCCACCATGGGCGGCTCGGCCCCGGGGACGTGCAGTGGATGACCGCCGCCGCGGGGATCGTCCACGAGGAGTTGCACGAGCGCGAGTTCGCCCGGCGCGGTGGCATGTTCGAAGTGGCGCAGCTCTGGGTGAACCTGCCCGCGGCGCAGAAGCTGTCGCCGCCCCGCTACCAGGAACTCTCCGCCGCACGGATCCCGGTCGTCACCCTGCCCGGCGGCGCGTACGTGCGCGTCATCGCCGGCGAATACGGGGGCATCGCAGGCGCGGCGCGCGCCGTGACCCCGCTGAACGTGTGGGACGTGCGGGTCGCGGTCGGCCGGCGGGCGGATCTGAAGATCCCGGCGGGGCACAACGCGATGGTGGCGTTGCTCCGGGGCGAAGTGACGCTCGACGGCCAGGAGCGGCTGACCGGGCCACAGATGGTGCTGCTGGGCCGCGATGGCGACCGGGTCGTGCTCGAGGCCGGGAGCGATGCGGGCCTGTTGCTGCTGACCGGCGAACCCCTGGACGAGCCGATCGTGAGCGCCGGGCCGTTCGTCATGAACACCGAGGCCGAGATCCGCCAGGCCTTCGAGGACTACCGCAGCGGGAAGATGGGGCACCTGGCGGGGTGAACGACGTGACGGCCGCCCTCTCCCCACACGGGCTGCTTGAAACCAGTTTCCAGGCCGGGCCGCGAGAAGGGAGATCACTCAGATGGCTGACGTGAGCGTAAGGACGCGCGAGGGCGGGACGACCGTGATCGCCTCCGCGGCGATTGACGGGCTGCGTGGCCGGCTGCGAGGCCCGGTGTGCCTCCCGGGCGAGCCCGGATACGAGCAGGCGCGCACCCTCTGGAATGCCATGATTGACCGCCACCCAGCGCTGGTGGCCCGCGCCGCAGGGGCCGCCGACGTTATCCAGACGGTCGGCTTCGCTCGCGAGCACGGTTTGTCGCTGGCGGTGCGAGGGGGCGGCCACAACATCGCCGGTCTTGCCGTGTGCGAGGGCGGGCTGCTGCTCGACCTGTCCACGATGAAGTCGGTACGGGTGGACCCGGAAGGTCGCACGGCGCGCGTGGAACCGGGGGTGACCCTGGGGGACTTCGACCGCGAGGCGCAGGCCTTCGGGCTCGCCACCCCGCTCGGCATCAACTCGACCACGGGTGTCGGCGGACTCACCCTGGGCGGCGGTTTCGGCTGGCTGAGTCGGAAGTACGGGCTGGCGATCGACAACCTGCTCTCCGCTGACGTGGTTTCCGCGGACGGCAGGCTGCTCAAGGCGAGCGCGCGGGAGAACCCTGACCTGTTCTGGGCGATCCGCGGCGGGGGTGGGAACTTCGGCGTGGTGACCTCGTTCGAGTTCCGGCTCCACCCGGTCGGGCCCGAGGTGATCGCCGGGCTCATCGTCCACCCGCTGTCGCAGGCGAAGTCGCTGTTCGAAGGATACCGCCGGATCGTGGCCGCCGCGTCCGACGAGCTGACCTGCTGGGTGGTGCTGCGAAAGGCGCCGCCGCTGCCGTTCCTGCCCCCGGAGGTTCACGGCACCGGGGTCATGGTCCTCGCCGTCTGCCATTCCGGCGACTTGCAGTCCGGGAGGAAGGCGATCGCCCCTCTGCAAGCGCTGGGCAAGCCCATCGCTGACGTGACCGGGCCCACCCCGTTCGCGGCCTGGCAGACTGCGTTCGATCCCCTGCTCACGCCCGGGGCGAGGAACTACTGGAAGTCCCACAACCTCCTCCAACTCGGCGACGGCGCGATCGACGTGCTGCTCGACCAGGCCGGCCGCCTCCCGTCGCCCGAATGCGAGGTCTTCGTCGGCAGCCTGGGGCGCGCGGTGAACCGGGTCCCGGCGACCGCGACCGCCTACCCGCACCGCGACGTCGAGTTCGTGGTGAACATCCACACGCGCTGGCGCGATCCGGCGCAGGACCCCGAGTGCACCGCCTGGGCGCGGGGAGCGTTCGACGCGCTGGCGCCCCACGCCACCGGCGGCGTCTACGTGAACTTCATGCCCGAGGACGAGAGCCAGCGGGTCCAGTCCGGCGCCTACGGACCCAACTACGCGCGGCTCGCGAAGCTCAAGGCGACGTACGACCCGCAGAACCTGTTCCGCCAGAACCACAACGTGCAGCCGGTGAAGTAGTCCCCAGCGGATCGAGGTCCCCACGGACGGGCCCGGGGGCGTTCGGCCCCGGGCCCGCTCCCGTCCTCGTCCAGTGGACGAGGACGGGTGCCCGCGTTTCAGCCGAAGAACAGGTAGCAGACCAGGATCGCCGCCACCACGCCGGCCGCGTCGGCCGCGAGGCCGCAGCCCAGCGCGTGGCGCGTGCGCTTCACGCCGACCGAGCCGAAGTAGACCGCGAGGATGTAGAACGTGGTCTCGGTGCTGCCCTGGATCACGCAGGCCAGGCGGCCGGCGAACGAGTCGGGGCCGAGTGTCTTCATGGTCTCGACCATCAGGCCGCGCGCCCCGCTGCCCGAGAGCGGTTTGATCAATGCCACCGGCAGGGCGTCCACCCAGCGTGTATCGAGGGCGAGCGCGCTCACGCCGGCGCGGATGCTGCCGAGCAGCGCCTCGAGCGCGCCGCTGGCGCGCAGCACTCCGACCGCCACCAGGATCGCGACCAGGTAGGGGACGATGCCGACCGCGACCTGGAAGCCCTCCTTCGCGCCCTCGACGAAGGTCTCGTAGAGCGGCACCCGGCGGCGGGCGCCCGCCGCGAGGAACAGCACGATCACGCTCAACAGCAACGCGTTCGCGAGCAGGGCCGACTGCTGGCCGACGGCCGCGGCGTCGAGCCGGGCGAAGTACCAGACCAGGCCGCCCACCATCGCGGTCAGCAAGCCGAGCCAGCCCACCACCACGCGATTCCAGAGGTTCAGCCGCTGCACCGCCGCCGTGACCAGCAGGCCGCACATGGTGCTGCAGTAGGTCGCGATCAGGATCGGCACGAAGACGTCGGTCGGATCGGCCGCGCCGAGCTGGGCGCGGAAGGTGAAGATGGTCATCGGCAGCACCGTCACCGACGAGGCGTTGATGACCATGAACAGGATCATCTCGTCGGTGGCGCGTTCGGGCTCGCGGTTGAGCGTCTGCAGCTCGCGCATCGCCTTGAGGCCGAGCGGGGTCGCCGCGTTGTCGAGGCCGAGCGCGTTGGCCGACAGGTTCATCACGATGGCACCGGCGGCCGGGTGCCCGTCGGGGATGCCGGGGGAAAGGCGCCGGAACAGCGGGCGGAACGCGCGCGCGATCGCCTCGACCACGCCACCGCGCTCGCCGATGCGCATCAGGCCGAGCCACAGGCTCATCACGCCGGTCAGCCCGAGGGCGATCTCGAAGCCGGTCTTCGCCGAGTCGAACAGCGCGCCGACGACGTCGCGGAAGACCTCCGGCCGGCCGAATACCACGGCCTGCACGATGGCGGCGGCGAAGGCGACCACGAAGAAGGCGGCCCAGATCCAGTTGAGCATGGGCGGCAGCATAAGCGAAGCGGGGGTTCAGGTCATGCGTTCCTTGCCGGGGAGCGGGAGGTGGTGCGCGGTCGGGGGCGGACGCCGGGAGCGACGCCGGGGTCACGCACGATTGGGGGCGGACGCCGGGGACGGCGTTGGGCGAGCAGAGGCACCATGCGCTCGCCCAACGCCGTCCCCGGTGTCCGCTGCCTCGGCGTCAGCGCTTGTCGCCGCGCGTTCGTCGCCACACGAAACGCCCCCGGGGCTCCCCGAGGGCGTTCCGAGCGAATGATCCCCCGCCTCAGGCCTTCGCGCCGGCCTTCGCCGCTGCCTCGATCGCGGGTTTGAGCGTGTCGGTCGCGAACTGGCGCAGGGTGGTCGGCGTGGTGGTCTCGGGGGTGCGCGGCTCGGCCTGCTGGAACACGCCGCTGCCCATCGCGTCGTACATCTCGACGTAGGCGTCGGCGATGTAGGGCGGCAGTCCGGTGCCGACCATGGCCTCCTTCGCCTGTTGGCCGGTGACCTGCACGAAGTTGACCGGCCGGCCCAGCGCTTCGCTGATGATCTGTGCGGTCTGCTCGTAGTTCAGATCCGCTGGCCCGTGCAGCCCCAAGATGCGCTGCCCGGTCCAGGTGCCGTCGCCCAGTAGTGCTGTTGCCCGCGCGGCGATGTCGCGCGTCGCGATCTGCGGGAAGCTCACGTTCCTTGCGATCGGGGCGAAGATCGCGCCCATCGTGGCGATGCTCGCGACGCTGGCGAAGTGGTTCTCCATGAAGAACGTGGGCCGCAGGATGACCAGGTCGGCGAACCCGGCCTGGAACTCCCGCTCGACCTGGTGAAGCGACGAGATCGGACCCACTCCCGTGGGCACCTGCGCGCTGATGCTGGAGAGCATCACCGCGCGCTTCACGCCGTTCCTGCGGGCGGTCGCCACGGCGAGCTTCGCGAGTTCCTGGTTCCAGCGCAGGTAGTCGGGGTTGGCCAGGCCGGGCGTGATCCAGAAGAGCGTGTCCACGCCCTGGGTGGCGCGGTCCAGGATGGCGGGGTCGTCGAGGTCGCCCTGCACGATGGGAGCGCGGGTTCCCAGGTCGTCCAGTTTGCCGGGGTGGCGCGCGATCAGGGTGAGGTCATGCCCGGCGTCGAGCAGGTGCCGGGTGACGAGGCGACCGACCTTGCCGGTCGGCGTATTGACGAGGATGCGCATCGGCAGACTCCTGTGGTGGTGTGCGTTGCGGCGCGAAATTCGCGCAGAGATTCAATTCGGCCGCCCGGGTCGGGCCGATGGCCAGACCGGTCAGGCTGCCCCATTCAGATGCGGCAGGGTCCGCGACGATTGCACGCGATGGTACGTTGCATGGCTCAGGGGCCGGCGTGCTAGGTTCCGCGCCAAGAACCGCGGCTGCTGGCGAGCGATCCATCTTGGAGACCCCGACGTCCCATGAAGTACGCCATCGTCCTGCCCGACGGAGCGGCCGACGATCCGCTCGCGCAGCTCGGCGGGAGGACCCCGCTGGAGGCCGCCCGCATCCCGCACATGGACTGGGTCGCGGAGCAGGGCAGGCTCGGGCGCTTCGTGACGATCCCGGAGGGATTCACGCCCGCGACCGACGTGGGCACACTCTCGGTCCTGGGCTACGACCCGCACAAGTGCTACTCCGGGCGCGCGCCGATCGAGGCGGCGGCGAAGGGACTGTCGGCCCGCCCGGACCAGTTGATCTTCCGCTGCAACTTCGTGACGATCCTCGACGGACTCATGAAGGACAACACGGCCGGTCACATCACCCAGGCCGAGGCCGAGGCGCTCATCGCCGATCTGCAGCGGGAACTGGCGGACCAGGGCTGCGAGTTCCACGCGGGCGTGACCTATCGCAACCTCATGCTGCTGTCGGACGCAGCGGAGTTGACGCTGCGCTGCGCTCCGCCCCACGACATCATCGACCAGCCAGTCGCCGCGCACGCGCCGCAGGGAACGGGCGCCGGGCGGATCGCGCGGATCGCCGAGCGGGCGCACGCCGTGATCGCCGTCCACGAGGTGAACCGCCTGCGGCGTGAGCAGGGGCGCGCGCTGGTCACCGACATCTGGCTTTGGGGCCAGGGGCGCCCTTCCGTCCTCGAGCCCTTCGCTGCGCGCTTCGGAGTGCGGGCTGCGGTTATCACCGGCGTGGACATCCTGCGCGGCATGGCGCGGCTGATGGGCATGGAGATCATCGAGGTGCCGGGTGCGACGGGCTACATCGACACCGACTACGCCGGCAAGGGGCGCGCGGCCGTGCGGGCGCTCGACGAGTTCGACCTGGTCGTCGTCCACGTCGAGGCGGCCGACGAGTCCGCGCACCTGGGCGACGCCGGCGAGAAGGTCCGCGCACTCGAGCGGATGGACGAGGCGATCGTGGGGCCGCTGCTCGAGAAGCTGGCCGGGAGCCCGGAGTGGCGCGTCCTGGTCGCCGTGGACCACCCGACCCTGACCACGACGCGGGGGCATTCGGCCATCCCGCCGCTGTTCGCCTTCGCCGGCACGCGCATCGAAGCCGTCGAGCGCGCCCCCTTCACCGAGCCGGCGGCCGAACGTGGCGGCTACTGGATCACGCCCGGACACCGGCTGATGGAAGTCTTCCTGCGGAGCTGAGCCGGCCCTCTTCGGCGAGCGGCGCGGATGCGAACGGGGCCGGGGAGTGTCGTCCCCCCGGCCCCGCAGCATTCCGGCCGACCGCTATTTCTTCTGCGCTCCCAACAATGCCCGATCGAGGTCGGCGATGATGTCGTCGGGATGCTCGGCCCCGACGCAGAGGCGGATCAGGTTGGGCGGGATGCCGGCGAGCTTGCGGCCGGCCTCGCCCTGCTGCTGGTGGGTCGAGATCGCCGGGATGGTGGCGACGCTCTTGATCCTGCCCAGGTCGGTCGCGCGCCAGATGCGCTCCAGGCCGTCGAAGACCTTCCGTGTGGTCGCGGCGCCGCCCTTCACGCAGAACGACATCAGGTGTCCGTAGCGATTGACCGGCTTGCCGTAAAGGTCGTCGTGCTCGGCGTCCACCAGCCACAGGTACCGGCTGGCGAGTCCGTGCAGCGGGTGGTCCGGCAGGCCGAGGTACTCGACGCGTTCGATCATCGGGTGGCGCGCGAGCCACTCCGACACCTTCATCGTGCTGCGGCTCATCAGGTCCATCTTCGAGCGCAGCGTGCGCATGTCGTTCAGCGTCATGACCGCCTGCAGCGGATGCAGGTTGGGACCGTAGTCGCGGTTCGGCAGGTACTTGATGTAGAGCGCGAAGTCCTCGCGCAGCGCGTCGATCGGGATGTTGGTCACGAGTCCCTTGCGCGCGATGACCGCACCGCAGATCCCGAAGCCGCTCGAGGACAGGGTCTTCGAGGCCGACTGCACCACGATGTCCGCGCCGTGGCGGATCGGGCGCAGCAGGGCCGGCGTGGCGACCGTGCTGTCCACGATCAGCGGCAGCCCGTGCGAGTGGGCGAGGTCCGCCACGGCCTGGATGTCGAAGAAGCCCAGTTGCGGATTGCTCGGCAGCTCGCCGTAGAGGAAGCGCGTGTGCTTGTCGACCTTCCGGGCCCACTCGTCCAGGTCGGTCGGGTCCTGGATCCAGCGGCACTCGATGCCGCGCTCCTGCTGCAGGCGGACGCTGAACTGCTGGAAGGTGCCGCCGTAGCACTGGGCGGTGGCGAGGAAGTTGCGGGGCTCGTGGACGTCCTTCGTAGTGTGCATGAGGAAGGGTTGGACGGCCGTCATGATCGCCGCCATCCCCGAGGAGGTCGAGCAGCAGGAGGTCTCGCCTTCGAACCCGTAGCCCTCGAGCAGCGCCAGCGCCCACTCGTAGTAATAGGTCGAAGGATTTGCGATGCGCGAATAGCACCAGGTCGGGATCAGGTAGGCCAGTGCGGCCGCCATCTCGTCCGAGTCGCGGTAGGCCTGGGAGGTGGACATGAAGATGGGCTCGATGATCGAGCCCTGGTAGTCCTCGATCGCGTCCTGGACGGAGTAGAGCCCGTGCACCGCGATGGTGTCGAACCGCCACTTCTTCACGACGTCGCGAATGTACCCGGCGCGGCGGGCGAGGTACTCGTTGTTGCGGTCGATGTAGCGCTGCATCCCAGGCGTGATCTCAACCTCTCGGTCGGCCATGGAGCACCTCCGGCGGTGATTCTTGGAGTGAACGTGAGAGCGTGTAAGATACCTCAGTCGGCCCGGTGCGACGAAGCGATCCCCCGGCCGGCGTGGCAAGGCCCGTCCCGCGGAGCGCCGCAGAGATGACCAGCGAACCGATTCTCTTCACCAGCACGAACCGGAGTGTGCCGCCGACCGACCTGCGCGTGGCATTGTTGCAGGGGCAGGCGGCCGACCGGGGCCTGTTCATGCCCGTGACGGTTCCCCCGCTGAGCGCCGGCGACCTCGCTGCCCTCGTCGGCCGCTCGTACGCCGAGATCGCCTGGTCCGTCCTGAGGCGCTTCACGGGCGGAGTGCTCGACGACCAGCGGCTGCGGGCCCTGTGCGCGGATGCCTACGACTACGACGTCCCGCTCGAGCGGGTCGAGGGGCGCCGCTGGCTCATGCGCCTCGACCAGGGGCCGACCGCTTCGTTCAAGGATTTCGCGGCCCGGATGATGGCCCGCTGGATGGGGGCGTTCATGGAGGGCGGCCACGAGGACCTGGTCATCCTGACCGCCACCTCGGGCGACACCGGCAGCGCGGTGGCCCACGCCTACCACGGAGTGCCGCGCATCCAGAGCGTCGTGCTGTTCCCGGTGGCCGAGGTCTCCGCGCGGCAGCGCCGCCAGATGACCACGCTGGGCGGCAACGTCACGACCTTCGCGGTGGATGGCAAGTTCGACGACTGCCAGACCATGGTCAAGCGTGCCTTCGCCGATCCCGACCTGGCCGGCCTGCGGCTGAGCAGCGCCAACTCGATCAACATCGGGCGGCTGCTCCCGCAGTCGGTCTACTACGTCTACGCCTACGTGCGGCTCGCCGACGTGGCGGCCCGCGAGCCGATCATCTTCTCGGTCCCCTCGGGCAACTTCGGCGACCTGATGGGCGCGGTGCTCGCGACCCGCATGGGCGTGCCGATCTCACGGCTCGTCATCGCGACCAACGCGAACGACGAGGTCCCGCGCTTCTTCGCCACCGGCCGCTACGAGAAGATCGTCCCGTCCCGCGTCTGCATCTCGAACGCCATGAACGTCGGGCACCCTTCGAACCTCGCCCGCCTGGTGGACGCCTACGGCGGCTGGATGGACGAGACCGGCGCGCTCCGCGAGCCGCCCGACCTGGCCCGGCTCCGCCGCGACTTCTACGCCGTGAGCATCTCCGACGACGAGACCCGCACGACCATCCGCGA
>Ga0315283_10002115_pt1 | contig 16473 bp, 10 predicted proteins | sample YL17G09_0_MG_FD_204541 | JGI IMG/M metagenome (GOLD analysis project Ga0315283, IMG submission 204541) | Sediment microbial communities from Yellowstone Lake, YNP, Wyoming, USA - YL17G09_0 | ecosystem: Environmental > Aquatic > Freshwater > Lake > Sediment | place: USA: Wyoming | collected... | reverse complement strand
GGCACCAAGCTGCAGGATGCGCTTTCGGAGGGCAGCGTCGTGTTTGTCGGGTGGGACCGGGAAAGCGCGCTGTACCTGCCCAGACGGGCGGACCAGGGCACGAGCATGTATACGCTCAGGGTGATCGCCTGCACCGGCCCGAACGGCGCCCTGCCGTTGAACATCGCGAGCCTGGCGCAGCAATCGGTGCAGGCCGGGTTTGCCGACGAACTCGAACCGGCCCGCGGCATCCAGAGTCGTGGCGAGCAGTCGCGCAGGCCCGCCGTCAAGGAACAGCCGGCGTGGTATGCGTGGGATCTGCGACTCGCCGTCGCGTCGGCGGGGCGCTGAGGGAGCGGACGGAGGACGGAGATGAGCCAGACACTTGAGTTGACCTTCGCCGGCGGCGGTAGCCTCTCGGTCGACGTAGAGGAGGGCGGCGCCGCGAGCAGCGCCGAGAGGGGTCTCGGCGATGTTGTCGAACGCGTGACGAAGCCGATCGAGGACTACCTTGGCGTTCTGCAAGGCATCGCCGACGGCCTGCAAGCCACGCTGAAGCGGGCGGCCATTCCGCCCGACGAAGTGACGGTGGTGTTCGGCGTCAATTTCTCGGCGGAGTCTGGTGTGGTCCTCGCAAAGGGGTCTGTGGGCGCGAACCTCGGCATCACGATGGTGTGGAGGAAGGCTCCAGCCCAAGACGGGACGACATGAAGAGCTATCTCGACGTGAATGTGCTGATCTCGCCGCGGTCCGAGGGGAAGTACGTGGTCAGCGTGGAGTCCATCCCCGGCGGCAGAGTGGAATACCCGCTCACGCTTCCCTTCGCCTTGAGCGACCTTGCCGGGATCGTGGCCGGGGTCGCCGATTCGGTGCGCGACGAAGGTTCCGCCACGCCGACGGAGAATCCCGAGCGCGGGCAGCCCATGTCGGGCCGCCAACGTGCGGCGCTCGCCGCCGGAACGCGGGACTTCGGCGCGGAACTCTTCGAGGCGGTATTCAAGGGGAAGGGCCTGAAGGTCTTCTTCGATACCGAAGCCGAGGCCCAGCGGATGGGCCAGACCGGCGTGCGCATTCGGATTTCGATGAACCTCGAGAACGGGACCGTCGAGGCGGCCGGCCTGCCCTGGGAGCTGATGTGCCAACGAGGGGAGGACCCGTTGGGCCTGTTCGCAAAAAGCCCGATCGTCCGCTCGTTCGCCCTCGCAGAGTCGGGCGTGCTGCAGCCCATTGACGGCATGCTCAAGGTCCTGGTGGTGATGTCCAATCCCAAGGGCACTCCGGCACTGAAGCTCAAGGAGGAGCGTGATCGGCTCCTGGCAAGCTGGAAAGCCCTGAACGTGGCGGTCGACTTCATGGACTTCGTGAACCGTCCGGTGTCCCGGGACGAATTCCGAACGACGCTGGCCGGGGACGACTATCACGTCGTGCACTTCATGGGGCACGGGGACTTCGATGCGAACCAGGGCGGTGTGCTGCTGTTCGAACACGACGATGCCGATCGCAGCCCCGATCCGGTGAGCGCCAGGGATTTCGCGGTGATGCTGAAGGACGAGCCGCTTCGGCTGGTCTACCTGAACGCCTGCAAGACCGGCGTCACCAGGGCCGGCAGCATCCACCCGTTCGCCTCAGTGGCCGCCGCGCTGTTCACGAGGGGCGTGCCGGCGGTCGTGGCCATGCAGTTTCCAATTTCCGACCGGGCGGCGATCGACTTCGCGACGACGTTTTACGCGCGCCTTGCCCAGGGGCATCCGGTGGACGCCGCGGTGTCGCAAGCGCGAAACAAGCTCTACACCACGGATGGCCCGAGCGAGTGGGCCACACCGGTGCTGTACTTGCGCACCAGAGACGGTGTGCTCTTCGCCCCGGCGGCCGGCGTCGAGACGGCGTCCACGGGCGCGGGCCAGGACCAGGCTGCTGGGCCGGAGGTCGTGGCCGCGGTGAACGTCTGGGGCGCGGGTGCGGCCGACGCGCCGCGCGTGTTCCTGGCGGCGTCGTGCGAGACACTGAATCCGCTGCGCCGAAGGCTTGCGCGTGAACTTCTGGCCGAGGGCATCAGGGTCAATGACGCGGTGCCACCGCCCCATGAGGCAGTCGAGCACGATGCCAGGGTCAACACCCTCGCCGAGCAGGCGGATCTGTGTGTCCACTTGATGGGCGACACGCCCGGGGAGCCGATGGACGAGGACGGGTACCTCCGGGCGTACCCGGTGCACCAACTGCGCCTCTTGCTGCAAGGCACCCGCCCCCAGTTCGTGGTCATCCCGGATGTCGATGTCGAGACGATCGAAGACGCGGAGTACAAGGGTTTCCTCGGTTCACTCGGAAGCCATGCGTACAGCGCCCATCGGTTCGAGTTGGTACGCATTGGCGGACACGAGGTGAAGGCCGCGATCATGGCGAACCTGCAGCGGCAGAAGGACGCGCGGGCGGCGGCGTTGGTCCAGAGGGGGGCCGGCACCACCGTGCGGACCGCGTTCGTGGATGCGCACGACCGCGATTGGGAGTGCGCCGACAAACTCGTGACCTTCCTGAGCCAGCGCCATGTCGACGCGTTCATGCAAACGAGCGAGGGCTCGGCGAGTGACGACTTCTCGCAGTTTGGCAACAACCTGAAGGACTACCCGCTCTACATCATTGTCGCGGGCAAGGCCGACCAGGCGTGGGTGGCCGAACGCACCAACAACGCCCGCTCATCGGCGTCGAAGGCCAGGGTGCCGATGCTGATCGGCAAGTACGAGGGCGCCGACGACCCGACCATCTCCATGTCGCGGCTCAAGATCGTGGCGGCGCTCAAGAGGCCGGCGCCGACGCCGGTCGACGCGCTGTTCATGCCACCGGACGGGGGTAAGGCGTGAGCGGGGACGAGCTTCGCCTTAATCCGTACGTCGGCCTGCGTCCGTTCTTTGCCGAAGACCGCCTGTACTTTTACGGCCGTGACCAGCAGACGGCCGAACTGCTCGGCATCCTCCGCCAGCAACGCTTCCTCGCCGTCGTCGGCAGTTCCGGCAGTGGCAAGTCGTCGCTCGTGCGCGCCGGGCTGCTGCCCAGCCTGCTGGGCGGCTTCCTGGTGCAGGACCGCGATCGCTGGCGCACGGTCCAGATCAAGCCCGGGGCCGCGCCAATCGGCAATCTCGCGGACGGGTTGCTCAAGGCCATGGAATTGGCGCGCACCCCTGAAGCCCTCGCACGGCTCGAGCAGGACATTCGCGAGAACCACACCGACGCCGTCGTCGATTTTCTCACCGCCCACCTCGGAGACAGGGCCAACCTGTTCCTTCTTGTGGACCAGTTCGAGGAGATCTTCGCCTTTCGCGGCGCCGCCGACGAGATGGCGGACGACACCGACCTGACGCGGCGCAAGGAGCGCACCCGGCGCCGCGCCGAGGCGGCCGATTTCGTGGACCTGCTGCTCGAGCTGGCGGAACGGCGGGAACTGCCCATCTACGTGGCGCTGACGATGCGCAGCGATTTTCTGGGCGAATGCGATCTATTCCTCGGCCTGCCCGAGGCGCTCAATCGCGGCCGCTATCTCGTGCCCCGGCTGACGCGCGAGCAACTGCGCGATGCCGTGGAGTGTCCGGCGCTGCTCAAGGGCGCGGAAGTCGCCCCCCGGCTGCTGGACCACGTGCTCAACGAACTGGGCACCGGGTCTGACCGTCTCCCGGTGCTGCAGCACGTGCTGCTCCGGACCTGGGATGCCTGGCAACACGCCGGCGGCGACGGCCCTGTTGATCTCGAGCACTACCGCAAGGCGGAGGGCCTCGAGGGCGCGCTCGACAAGGACGCCGAAGGCGCCCTGGGGGGACTCGACCGCGAGGTGACGGCGCGCGTCTTCAAGCGGCTCACCGACACCGACGCGAGCCATCGCCGCGTGCGCAGCCCGGCGCGCATCAGCGAGTTGATGGCAGGGGCCGGCGCGGACCGCGCCACGGTGGAGGCGATTGTCAGCCGGTTCAAGGGGGATGGCCGCAGCTTCGTGCACCCGTCCCCCGATGGGAAGCCGGATGACCCGCGCGTCGACATCTCGCATGAGAGCCTCATCCGCCAATGGGAGTCGCTGGCAACCTGGGTGGACGAAGAGCGAGTGTCTCGCGACACCTTCAGGGACCTGGTGAAGCGGTCCCGGAAGCACGCCCTCGGCGAGGCCGGGCTGCTTCAGGCCCCCGAGCTGCAATCGGTCTTCGACTGGAGGGCGCAGACGCGCCCCTCGAGCGGATGGGCCCAGCGCTACGCGGTTGCCGATGATGACTTCGACCGCGCGATGGGCTACCTCGACAAGAGCCTGGAGATGCACTGCGCCGGTCTGGCGGAAAAGGAACTGTTGCGGCGCTGGCGGTTGCGGGGACGGCCGGCGACCTTGTTGATGGCGCTTGCCATTGCGTGGCTTGTGAGTACGCCCGTGATCGCGTACCTGACCGGGGCGGGGGTGGGCGAGACCGCGTCGGCCGCGGCTGCCATGGCCACCGCCAAGGTCGACAACCTGTTGTGGACGACCGACGATGGCCGCACGACCCTCGCGTGGAAGGACGCGGAGGACCGCTGCAAGAAGTTGGGGGCCACGTGGCGTCTCCCCGACGCCCATGAGCTTGGCGCCCTGTTTTCCTCCAGCGCGGAAGACAAAGACGGATTGGGCCGGAAGCTGAAGAAGGACTTTCACAAGGGCGCCAACGTCAGCCTCCTGTGGAGCCGGACCAAGCCCACTGCCGCCACTGATGATCCGAACAGGTACGCCGCGGACTTCATTCGCGGGCTCTTCCTGCCGCTGTCTGTCGAGGTGAAAGACGCGGCAGGAGCCCTGTGTGTGAGCGAGAAGGCGGGCGAAGCAGCCATCAACCAGCCGAGCCTCTCAGTGGCCGCCCTTCTCAAGGGTCTCGGGATTACCAAAGAGATGCTGCTGCCCGTGGTGTTCATGGTCGTCTTCCTGACGACGTACTCCGGGCTGGCGGAGGGCGGCAGGTGGCTGCACCGGAAACGGTTCTTTGACACCATCATGCGGGGCTTGAGCGCGTCGGGCGGAAGGCCTCCGGTCAAGGCAGCGGATCGCCCGGAGGCCGTGATGGCCCTGAACACCGTCTATGCCTCGACCTGGCGGCGTGGTGTGGCTTCGGCGATCGACCTGTCGATCGTCGGTGTCCTCCTGCTGCTTCCCGTGGGCGTATTGGTTGCCGTGATGTCGGGTGGCACGAGGATCACCATCGCCCAGCCCAATGGGGACACGGTCGAAGGCACGCGTATCGGCGAGCAAGACGGCACGGTCTCCTGGAAGGACGACAAGGGCCAGGTATCTCAATTTCCACAACTGCCCACCGCGCCCGAGTACTTCGGCCTGACTGGAGGGGAGGAGGTCGACGCCATGCTGCCTTCAGGCCAATTGGTCAAAGGCCAGACGTTCTTGCGGCAGCAGGTCATCGCGCTTGAGCCGACGGGCGAAGAGTGGTACGGCACGGTCGCCGGGGCCGTCAACAGCGACGGGACCACGTCGCTGACGTATTCGAGTGACCATTGGCGCCAGACGAGAGACGCGCGGGCAGTTGACCTGCTGTGGCGCTTCGGCGACAACGCGGCCCTGGTGCAGAAAGAGCTTGCCGCGTGGACGATGAAGAACCCGTCCCCGCCTGAAGCGGGCCAAATGAACCGGACGCTGCACCTGCGCGTACCGGAAGTCCTGGACACCGAACCCCCGATCGGGCTCGCCCTGCTGGCGCTGTTCATGGTCGTCGGCTGGCTCTACGAAGCGATCCAGGTCGCATCGAGGCGCCAGGCCACATTCGGCATGCGCATGGTCGGGATCATCCGGACCGACCTCCATGGTGAGCGGCTGTCGTTGCTCAGGGTGAGCGCCCGGTTCGGCTACCGCCTGTTCTCGTTCATGACCACCTGGCTTGGCTTCGCCATCCAGCCCTTCACGAACAGGCGACAGACCCTGCACGACCGTCTGGCCGGCAGCGTCGTGCTTCGACGCCCGACGCCGGGTGCGACACCACCCGCCGAGTCGACGCGGTCCACGGCTGTCACCAGGGGGCTGGTGGTCATCGGGTACGGCGGCTTCTTACTGTTGATGTTCCTTTCAGTGCTGGGTTTCTACATCGGCGACTCAGAGACAGGCATGTTGCCAGGCCGGAACGACGGCGCACGTCCGGCACCGATGGCCTGGAAACCGGTGCGCTGGGAGCCCGTGGGCGTTCAGTTCGTCGTCAAGGACCTGAAGGTGAAGGAGCGGACTGTCCGAGAACCGGGCTCGGACGGAACACTCTGGCGGATCGTCGTCGAACCGAAGGGGCGTGCCCGCGTGCAGCTGGAATCCGTGGTCGACATCAAGGGTTTGCCGGGATGTGTGGGGGACAGGTGTCCGGTCTACTACACGCTTCACGTCATGGCCGCCTGGGACAATCCCGATGCCGACAAGATCCCGGACATCGTCATCGATGGCTCAACGTGTGGCTCACCGTTGGGTCACGCGTCGGCCCCAGGGAGCCATCTGCTGAATATTGACAAGCCCCTGCCCAACGTCGCGAAGCCAGGCCTGTACGAACTCCTTATTGACTTCCATAAGGGTGCGGGCTGCGCAGACCCCGCGCGCCTCCCCGGTCTCTTCACCGTACCGCCGTGGAGCACTGACCTTAAACTGGCGTCAATCGAGGTGAAGTAAGCGTTGGCATTGACTCCCGGCACTCGCATCGGCGCATACGAGGTGCTGGCGCTGCTTGGTGCGGGCGGCATGGGCGAGGTGTACCGCGCGCGGGACGCGACGCTCAATCGCGATGTCGCGCTGAAGGTGCTGTCGGCCTCCCTCACCCACGACAGCAACCGCACGGCGCGGCTCCGCCGCGAGGCCCAGGTGCTCGCCGCGCTGAACCACCCGCACATCGGCGGTATCTACGGATTGGAGGATGCGGACGGCATCACCGCCCTTGTCCTCGAGCTGGTCGAAGGCCCGACGCTCGCCGACCGCATCGCGCAGGGCGCTGTGCCGCTGGACGAGGCGCTGTCGATCGCGAGACAGATCACCGACGCGCTCGAGGCGGCGCACGAGCAGGGCATCGTGCACCGCGATCTCAAGCCCGCGAACATCAAGCTGCGGCCCGATGGCACCGTGAAGGTGCTCGACTTCGGACTCGCCAAGGCGGTCGAGCCCGCCTCCTCCTCCCCCGACGCGGCGCACGTGCCGACGATCACGGCGATGGAGCCGTCGCTGGTCGGCGCGATCTTCGGGACGCCCGCCTACATGTCGCCTGAACAGGCCGCCGGCAAGAGCGTGGACAAGCGCACCGACATCTGGGCGTTCGGGGTCGTGCTCCTCGAGATGCTGACCGGCGCGCGCGTCTTCACCGGCGAGTCGGTCACGCACATGCTCGCTGCCGTGCTGCGCGCGGAGCCGGACTGGAGCACGCTGCCTCCGGACACACCGGCCACGATTCGCCGCTTGCTTCGGCGATGCCTGGAGAAGGATCGGAAACGGCGGCTGGACTCAGCGGCCGCGGTGCGGCTGGAACTCGAGGAGGCGCAGGCCCCGCCGGCGGCGGCGGACGCACCGACGCCCGCGCGACGCCCGATCGCGCCGGTCGTGCTGGCGTCCATGGCCGCCGGCGCGCTGCTGGCCACGCTCGTCGTGTGGGCGGTCACGAGGCCCTCGCCTCCGGCCGCGCCATCCTCCACGCGGTTCACCATCACGCCACCGGCCGCACTGTTCCTGCAGCCATCGCTGCAGGCGGGGGCCCGCGACTTTGCGGTGGCGCCGGATGGATCGTTTCTCGTGTATCGCGCCGGCTCGCAGGGCCAGTTGGCCGTGCGATGGTTCGATCGCCTCGACGTCTCGCCGATCGCAGGCGTGACGGGCGCGGCCATGCCGTTTGTGTCTCCGGACAGCCAATGGATTGGCTTCGTCGAAGACGACCTCACCTTGAAGAAGGTCGCGGTCAGCGGCGGCGCGCCGGTCACGCTGGCCCGGTTGCCGGTCTGGCCGCGCGGTGCGAGCTGGGTTGACGCTGCCACCATCATCATCGGCACGAATAGCCAGACCACCGGGCTCCTGCGGGTGCCCGCTGGTGGCGGCGATCCGGTCGTGCTGACGACGCCGGATCGTTCACGCGGCGAAGAGGGACACGTGCTGCCCTCAGCATTGCCCGGTGGACGCGCGATGCTTTTCACGGTCGGGGCCGCCGCGGCGAAGGATCTCGTGGACACGCCGTTTGAGGAGTGGAACGGCGAAGTCTCACCGGATGGACGGTTTCTGGCCTACCAGTCGGACGAGTCCGGGGAGATCGAAATCTACGTGCGGCCCTTTCCAGCGGTGGCCACCGCGCGCTGGCTGGTGTCATCCGGTGGCGGCACGAGGCCTGTGTGGACTCGTGGTGGGCGCGAACTCATCTATCTCGACGCGAAGCGTTGCGTGGCGGCCGTCGCCATCGACACCGCGGGCGCGGGGTTTCGTGCCGGTCCGCCCACCACGCTGGTCAGGACGGCCTACGCAGCACCGGGGCCGTGGCGCACGTACGATGTGTCGCCGGACGGCCAGCGGTTCCTCGTCATGAAGCAGGACCGCACGCCGCAGGATGCGACGCCGCCCGGGTTCGTGGTCGTGCAGCACTGGCTCGACGAGCTGAGGCGCCTCGCGCCGTCTAAGTAGCAGGGACCCACCAGGGAGCCGCATGAACGAGACGATGACGCCGCCGAAGCCATGGTCACTGCTCGCCTACACCGTCGCCGACGACAAGGGCGATGCCTCCTCGCTCGACGCAGGGGTCAAGCGGGAAATCAACGCTGTCTGCGACGCCATGGATTTCGGCCAGGTCAGCGTCGCCGTGCAGGTCGGCTTCAAGCATACACCCGGCGTGTACCGCGCCTCGCTCACCTCGAAGCCGGAGTCGCGCAGTTTCGAGGACTTCGCGGCCCAGGACCAGCCACTCTGGCGGGCAATCGCGAGCCGCCTCGAGCAATCTGAGTTGCGGGTCCAGAAGGAACGCGTCGACTTGAATGCCGCCAGCAGAAATGTGCTCTCCGACTTCCTGCGGTTCGGCGTCGAGGAATGCCCGGCGGAGCGCTACGTGTTCTTCATGTACGGGCACGCCTCCGGCCCGATGGGGCTCTTTTACGACCGCGAGTCGAGCAAGCACGTCCCGAATACGATGCGCCTGAATGACCTGGCTGACGCCATGCGCGTGGTCAAGGGGCGCACGGCGGTGGTGATGTTCAGGGACTGCTTCATGAGCAACCTCGAGGCGGCCTTTCAGTTCCGCGGTGCGACCGAGTTCATGATCGCCTCACAATCCATCGTGCCGATCGCCGGGATCTGGCCGTGGGAGGCCCTCCTGCCGGAGCTGGCGCCGGGCGAACCGACGGACCGCGTCGCCACGAAGCTCGTCGACGCGATCGGCGCGTTCCTTTAGATCCAGGAGAACCGCGGAGCGTATGCCGACGCGCCCCTGTCGCTGATGGACGTGCGTGCCGCCGGGGCGGTCGAAGCGCCGCTGAAGGCGCTCGCCGACACCCTCGACGAGGCGCGTACCGATGCCCGGCGATGCCGTGCCTGCGCCGCCGCGCTCGACGGCGCGCGAGTGGGCTATCCCAGTGACCACTCGAACCCTGGCGACCCCGCACTGCTCGACGTCCTGACGATGTGCGACAACCTGGTGCGGCTGGAATCCGATCCAGTGGTCGGCCCGGCCACGGTGCTGGCCGACATCGTCCGGAACCGCCTGGTGACGCGGCTCGATACCCAGAAGCACCACTACCAGGGCGTCAGCCTCTACGCCCAACCAGGAAGGCCGAAGGACATCGAGCGTTCGTACATCTTTGTGGAGGACCTGGCCGAGGAGGATGGGGCGGCGTACCGGAAACTGGCCTTGTGCAAGGCGACGGGGTGGGATCGGATTGCCCTCAACCCGCTCATCGCCTCTCGACGACGAGCGAGTTGAGGCCGGACGTCCGGGGGCTTAGCGCTTCTTGGCGGCCTTCCTCGTGGCTGCGCCGCGCTTGCCTGCCATACCGCCTTCTTTTCCACTGGACATGTGTGTGCTCCTTCGGTGGTGAAGCTCATACCACAACACGCGTCGTCAGGACGTGATCTGACGACAGCGACGGCGGCGGCGACTCGGAACGCTGCTGTGTCCGTGTTCGGGTTCACGGCGTCGCGCGAGCAGCAGTTCCCCTTCCACGCGGCCGCGATCGCAACGCCACGTGAAGGGTGCCGCTCACGCGCCCGCTGGTGCGAGCGGCGCGGAGGCGTCGCAGGTCGCCACCTGCGCCTTGAGTTCGGCGAGATCCCGTGCGCGGTGCGCCGCGTCGCGGTCCATCAGGAAGTTCATCGCGAGCCCGTCGCCGGCAGAGGTCACGGACCCGGCACTGAACATCTTGACGACGGCGGCATAGGCCGTGGACAGCGTGGGCGACGGTGTCGATCGCGCCGGCTGCAATCGCCCGGCCCGCATTAGGGCCTGTTAGCGAACAAAGGGAGCAGCAGTGGTTCGCTGACAGGCCCTTATGGCGGGCCCACACGATCGAGATGCTACGTTAAAGATCGTCAATTGGGGTCAGATCCGATTTCGTCCCGGACTCGGGACACTGGCTCTGACCCCAATGGCCGCCTACAGATTTCTTGTCGCCAGCAGTTGGAGGGTCGGGGTGCGAGCGCCCGTGCAGCCGATCATGCGCGGCGCCTCGAGGAACCGCCGGCGGAAGCCGAGCTTTCGGTAGAGCGCCACGACGCGCGGCACCTGCCAGCGCATGCCGCCCGCCCACTTGAGCGGGGGCCGAAGCGCCTCGGCAGGGTCGGGGGATGGAACAGAAGCACGCATCGCTGCCAGTATACGTGGCTGGCCGGGACTGTTCGCCGTCTACGCTGGACCCATCCGCAGCTGCCGCCGGATCCAATCGACGTCCACGGTGATGTGATTTGCCGGGCGGGCGTCCTGACGCCAGGCATAGTCGCTCAGCAGCGCCTCGAGTCGCTCGCGCCCGAGCGGCGTCTTCGCCGCCTGCCGGGGCGTGATGTTACCAAGTGCCGGGATCTTGCCGTCGAGCCACCCCTCCCAATGACGGCGGTTCAGTTCCGAGATGTACGCGCGCCCCTCGGGCGTGGCCGCGAATGGGTCGGCGGCGGACTGGTCCGGCGCGTCCGGATCCCTCCGTCGGGAAGGGTCGAGCAAGGCATCGACAGATTCGATTGTCTGCCGCAGGTACAGCACATCCTGCCCGAGGCGTTTCTCGATCAGGCCGCGGATCTTCTTCGCGCGCTTCGCCGAATTGACCGAGACCCGAATCGCACCCGGCGTGAGGGTCACCTGGCCCAGCGTGGTGTTGTCCCAGTCGCGATGCTGGCGGTTGCCCTTCTTGCCCCAGTCGATCTCGACCTCGACCAACTCGCCGGCGTCGGACCTCGTCGCGTCCTCGAGGATCTCCTCCGGGCTGCGGACGACCGAAAGCATCGCGATCCGGTCGAACGCCTCGCGCACGCCGCAGTTCAGTTCGAACTCCAGCGTGGTGGGCTCGAACCGGTCGCCGTCCGTGTTCCGCAGTTGGGGAGGGGCGGGATTCAGCGCCTGCTCGACGAGTTGGCGGTAGAAGAGGACCACCTCGGTCGCGCGTGATTTCAGCGTCGTCCGGTCGACCGGACCGAGCAGCGTCAGAAACCGCTCCCGGAAATCGATGACCCGGTTGTGGTCGTGCGGCGAGAGGGGATACGGGCCGAGCCCCACCATGATGGCCATGTCCCCGTCCGCGACGACGCGCGTCAGGATGATGTGTCCCGCCTCGAGCGAGGACGACGCGCCACGCTCGACGACGTGGTGCGCCTCTCCCGTGAGGATGTCCTTCAGGTCGATCGATCGCCCCGGATCGACGGCCGTGACCGCTGCGAAGCTGAGTGGGGCCTCGCACGCCGCGCGCAGGAACCGGTGCTCATGGGGAGACAGCTCGTTCGCGTGCAGACGCGCATATTCGAGGGCGAGCAGCGTGGTGGGCCACGGCGCGCCGATCTCACCCCGCCCGCGCCGCCGGGGCTCCGGGACGAAATCGAACACGAACCACGGCGTGAAGAGCTGCTCCCAGGCCCCGGCGCTTTCCTTGTCGGCGGGCGGCGCCGAGTTGACGAAGAAGATCTCCGTCGCCGCTTCGAACAGGGCCGCGCCCCACTCGCCGAGGGCAAAGTCCGCCACCGCGGGCACGACGGCGCCTTCGGCCTGGCGCCAGGCCAGCCAGCGCGCCTCGACGAGGTCCTGCGCCGCGAGGCAGCACTGCTTGTACTTGCGCCCGCTTCCGCACGGGCACGGATCGTTGCGGCCCACCGACATTGACCGTTCTCCCAAGCGCGTCGATTCTACCCCGTGAGGACCTTCAGCAGGGCGTCCCCTTCGTGGCCATCGTCGAAGCGGGCGACGACGTCGTACGGGCGGAGGATCGGCCTGAGCGAGGGCGCCTGCCCGGCTCCGAGCGCGATTGACTGGGAGATGCGATCGAATCGTCCTGCGCGCGTGCCTTCGGCGGCCCCGGGTCTGAACACCAGGGGCGACACGTGGAGGGTGCAGGTTGGGCCGTCAGGCCCTTCAGCTCGATCGGCAGCATGCCTTCGGCGCCGACGGGTGAGACCTCGATGTCGGGCTCGCCGAACACCATGAAGAGGTTGCCGGCGCCGGTCTTCTTGAGCAACTCGTCGCCCATCGCCAGGTCAGGATTCATGCGCGTCACGAGCACGGTGAGATTCCCGTAGCGCTTCGCCTCCTCGGTGACGTGCGGGTCGAACGCGAAGCCGCAGACGATGAGGAGGTCGTGGCCGAGGCCCTGGACGGCCTCCTTGGCGGCCTCGCGGATGTGGAGCGGGCTGACGGTGCCGTGCTCGGGGCCGATGGACACGGCGACGCGCTTCAGCTTCTTGTCCACGTCCGTGTAATCGCCGCGGGCGTGGACCCAGGTGCCCGCGTACGGCTCGAGGCGATCGAACAGGAGGCGTTCATTCTTGCGCGTGTTCTGCACGCCGGCCTTGCGCAGATTGTCGAGGATCATCGTCTCGAAGGGCACCGCGCGCGGCGAGCGCTGCGCGTCGGCCTCGGACGCCGGGCGTTCTTCGTCTGTCGACATCACGCGGTGCGGCGAGAGACTCTCAACCGTGAACGGGCCGGTGACGCGGATGCGCTTGGTGTCCTCGTAGGGCTTGTCGCAGAGGAGTTCCGTGTCGGCGTGGCGCGAGATGGCGGCGTCAATCTCCTCGCGCGTCATGCCCTCGTGGATCTCGGGGTTGTTGGCGATGGACTTTAGCGTCACGTGAGGGACGCGCCGATAGACGAACCCCCGGCGCACGTCATTGGTCATCGATCGGGATTCGGACGCCTTCGCCGAGGCTTCGGCGCCCTTCGGGCTGAGGGACTCGGGGACCTTGCCGCTGGCCTCCATCTCCTTCTTCACACCTTCCGGGGAGTCGGCGAGCAGGTAGAACGGGTACTTCGCTGCCATCAGGCGCGTGCGGGCGAGGGCCAGAGCCACGCGGCTGGTGTCGATGGTGATCCACCGCCGCCCCCACTGCTCGGCCACATACGCCGTCGTCCCCGATCCGCACGTCGGATCGAGCACCAGATCGCCAGGGTCGGTGGTCATGAGGAGGCAGCGCTGGACCGCGGTTGCCGAAGTCTGCACCACATAGACTTTGGGATCAGTCCGACTCCGGATTCCACCGACATCCGACCAGACGTTATCGAGTGGGAACGCCGGGAAGTCGTCGATGAATCGGACGTAGGCCAGTGTATTTCCCGTGACCTGGATCCGTCGGGCGGCAATGAGTCGTGACATCCCGTCTTCGTTGGTCTTCCACCGACTCCTGATGTTCGGCTGGAACTTCATTCCACCAAGGTCAACGGTGAACCAGGAGGCGGCCCCTTCTCCTTTCTCGCGTCCCATGCTCTGGCTCATCAAGTTGTCTAGCCGATACACGCGGCTTCGGTCCGGAAGTCGGCGTTCGCCGTCGCGCTCCGTAACTGCGAGCGGTCTCCTCTGGCCATCATTCAGTTCAACTTGGTCGTACTTCCCAGAGCCTTCGCCCCCAAGTGATTTTTCGATGTAGGGTTGTCGGTATTTCACTAGCGTCCGGTTCTTGGCGTACCACAGCAGATAGTCGGTTGTTCCCGGAAGCAGGACAACCGTCGCCCCAGTTGTCTTGGAGTACGTTACCTGCGCACAGAAATTCTCACTCCCAAACACCTCGTCCATCACGCACCGGACTAGGTGAACGTTTTCATCGCCGATCTGGACGAAGATGCTGCCGGTATCCGTCAACAGATCACGCGCGGCGGTGAGGCGGTCGCGCAGGTAGGCGAGGTATGAGTGGATGCCGAGCTGCCAGGTGTCGCGGAAGGCGCGGATCTGTTCGGGCTGGCGCGTGGCGTCCTCGACCTTGCCGTCCTTGACGTCGCGCTTGCGCGTGGAGACCTGCCAGTTCGAGCCGAACTTGATGCCGTAGGGCGGATCAAAGTCAATCGTCTGCACCCGGCCCTTCAGGCCTTCCTTGTCGGCGAGGCTCGTCATCACGGTGAGCGAGTCGCCGAGGATCATCCGGTTCGACCAGTGCGGCTGAGCGGCCGACTCGTGGCTGTAGAAGTCCACGCGCTTGTCGAAGTCGTCGGGCAGGCCGTTGAAATCCGAGAAGAGCAACTGCTCCGGCTCGAGTTCGCCCGCCTTCGCCGTCTTGCGCAGGTTCTCGATAAGCGCCTGCGGGTGGATCTTCTCCTGGATGTAGATCGGCACCACGGGCACGGCCAGCGCCTCAGCGTCCTGCGCGTCCTTACCGCGCCACACCAGTTGCGGATCCAGCGTCGGGTCGCGCGGGTAGAGCACGGTGGCCGGCCGCTCCTCGTCCTTCACCACGAAGTCGCGCAACTCCTCCGTGGGGATGTTCACCCGCGTGTCCTTGTGGCGGATGGCGTCGATGGGCGTCGGGCCGGTCTGTTTCTTCTTGGCCATGGTGGCGTTCCAGAAAGCACTCATCTAGAGTCAGTCGATTGACTCTAGGAGCGTGTCCGAGTAATGACTGGACACGCTCCTAGAACGGCCCGCATTGAGCGCCGAACTTCGCCAGCCGTTCTAGGGGACTGCCCAATCGCTGACAACACAGGCATTTCCTGCAGGCGGGCTGCCTGATTCGATCGGTATCTTCATGAAACCGACCTCGGCGCTCAATGCGAGCCGGGTTAGGAGGCCGTTCTGGGATTACTCGGACGGCCTCCTAGTTGGCGTTGCTCTTGTAAGCCCTTGTTCTGCAGTATCTTGTGGCTGCCGGCGAAGTGCAGATGCGCCTGTGAGTCGCGGCTGGCGCCAGGGTGCCCGGCGGTTTGATGGGGCGGTTGACCTCGCGGATCGACCCCGATCGCGGTAACATCAGCCGAGGAGAGCGGACAGCGACTTCCACACCCATGCACAGGCCTCGACGTACCGACCTCTACGGAGGGCGAGACCCCCGCGAGATTCCCGCGTACCGGGTGGGCGACGCGTCGCTCTATCTCCGCGTGCCCGAGAACACGATCCGCGCGTGGGCGTTCGGGCGTTCGTACCAGAGTGGGAACGGGACCCGGCAAGTCAAGCCCGTCGTTGACGCAGCCGACGCGAGGCAGCACCTGCTGTCGTTCGTCAATGTGCTCGAAATCCACGTACTCGATGCCTTCCGCAGGTACCACCACCTGGACATGAAACGCATCCGGGCGGCGATGGAGTATCTGGAGCAGAAGTTCGGCTCCCGGCATCCCCTCGTCGACCATGCGATGGAAACCGACGGTGTCGACGTGTTCGTGCGGGAGTGCGAGGACCTCATCAATGCGTCCAGGCACGGGCAGCTCGGCATGCGAGTGCTGCTGGACTCTTACCTTCGACGCATCGAACGGGACGACAGGGGGCTTGCCATTCGGCTCTACCCGTTCGCGCGCAAACGCGGCGCCGATCCGCTTCCCGAACACGAACTCACGCAGTACCCCCGAATCGTCGTCATGGATCCGCGTATCGCGTTCGGCCGCCCCGTCATTGCCGGGACCGGCATTCCGACGGCGGAGATCGCAGACCGTTTCAATGCCGGCGAATCGATCGGAGACCTCGCTCAGGACTATGAACGCGCACCGGCGGACATCGAAGAAGCGATCCGGTGCGAAGCGGCCTGACGAGCCGCCGATCATCCTCTTTGTCGACGAGTGCCTGGGCCGGCACCACGTCGCGGAAGCGCTGACCGCAGCTGGCGCAGTCGTTGAACCCCACCACAAGCATTTCGCTTCCGGGACGCTGGACCCGGATTGGCTTCCGGTCGTCGGGGCGAACGGCTGGGTTATTCTGACGAAAGACCGCCATGTGCGAAAACGCCCTCTCGAGCTGAACGCCATTCTCGCCTCCGGCGCACGCGCGTCCGTGCTCACCGCCGCCGACATGAAGGGGCCCGAACAGGCGGCCCTGCTCGCCACGGTGCTTCCCCGAATCAGGTGGCTGTGCCGGCAGCCGGGACCGTTCATCGCGACCATTACCCGCACGGGAATC